>Ga0315902_10005003_pt1 | contig 18836 bp, 23 predicted proteins | sample LakEriMetagenome_9_FD_203523 | JGI IMG/M metagenome (GOLD analysis project Ga0315902, IMG submission 203523) | Freshwater fungal communities from buoy surface, Lake Erie, Ohio, United States - Buoy 12 MA117 | ecosystem: Environmental > Aquatic > Freshwater > Lake > Lake biofilm | place: USA... | reverse complement strand
ATGGTGTAAAATGGCTATTGGATATTAAAACATCTAACTCGTTATATGTTAGTTATGATTTACAATTGTCGGCTTATGCCCAAGCGTGGAATGAATTATATGAAGAAAAGATAGATAAAATAGGTGTTATTTGGTTAAAATCTTCAAAACGTGGTGAAGATAAAAAAAGTGGAAAAATTCAAGGTAAAGGTTGGGAAATATACGAACCCGAAAGGACTATAGAGGATAATCTAAAACTATTTGAATATATACATGAATTATATAAATTAGAACACCCTAACGTAAAACCAACTTCTGAGCATTTCCCATTAGAAATCCAAATTAATCAAGATATTTAATATATTTATAGTCAATTCTATATATTGACATATTTATAATAAAACTCATGATATCATTAATCAAAATTTTAAAAGAAATATATATTAATGAGGGAGGAAATGTATTCAAAAATACAGAATACGATACTGAAGATGTATTATTAAATAATATTGCCCCTACTATTAAAAAATTTACTGAAGATCTAGGAAAATTGTTTCCTGGTAAAAGAAGTACTTTTGTTGCTTTAAATGATAAAAGTAATTGGTTAGGCTCAACAGGTAATAAATCCCAATCAGGCGATGTAGATTTAGCTTATTCTGAAGAAGCATTCTTTAAAGATGGAAAAATAGATCTTAAAGGGTGGGGGATTAGCGAAACAGAGTATACTCCCTTATATGAAAAAAACAGAAAAGCAGCCCGCACCGCTACAGATGAACAAATTCAATTAAGAACAATAATTCAATTAATTGTTAATAAAATTAATACTAGTGGAGGAGAAATATATGCTAGTGATAAAGCATCTGGGGCGGGTTCAATTCATTTATCCTATCCACAATACGATACTTCAGGGAAAAAACTAGACATTCGAGCTCAACTTGATCTAGATGTAGGGGATATGGATTGGTTAAAATTTAGATTTAATTCGGAATTACCCAAAGATGATCCAAATATTAAAGGATTGCATAGAGGGCAATTAATGTTAGCTATGTTTGCTGCTCTTGGTTACACATTTAAAAGTGGGAAAGGGTTTATACGTAAAGAAACAGGAGAAACCATAGCCAATAAACCTAAAGAAGCTATAGAAGTAATTAATCAAGAATATAAACCAAAACAACCCTTAACTTTAGATATAATTAATAATTATAGCAAGTTAATAGATTATATTAATAATAATCTTAAACCGGATGATAAAGAAAAAACACTAAACATGTTCAGAGAGGCTTTAAAACGTGCTGGTGCCTATGTACCAGAAAATATTTAAGATATGAGTGGGGCAGCAGGCGGATCACGTATAAATAAAGAAAATCTAAAAGCCACAATCCGTGACTATAGAGATAATGTTCTAAAACCCTTAGGACTAGATAAATCATATGATATTACTGGTATTCGCTCTAGACCAGAAAAAAACATTTTTGGGGATATAGATATTGTTGTCTCTTTCCCAGAGGGGGATAAATCTGAACTTAAAAAGAAATTAGGAGAATTTTTGGATCAAATTAATCAAATTCCTGTTATTCCTAAGAAAGGTAAAAAATATTTTATTCACGGAAATATTGTTTCTACTCTATACCCTATACAAGGTAAAGAAGGAGAATATGTTCAAATAGATAATATAGTAACAGTATCTAAAGAAGAAGGCAAATTTACATATAAAATGCTAGATTTACCCGCTCAAGAACAGGTATTAGCAATAGGCTTAGTTAAAGCAATATTTACCGAATTAGATGAAGCCCAAATAGAAAAACTATTTAAAGATCTTAATATACCCGATACAGATAAACCAGGTGAAGGAGAAGAATATGATTTTAACCTAAATCCTTCAGAATTATCTTTAAAAATTGTTCCTATAGGGAAAAGTGGGGGTAGAGAAATATGGAAGTCTAATAATTTTAAAGATGTTAAAACTTTACTTTCATACTTAGATATTGATATTGAGAAAGATAAATTTGATAGTATTATATCAAAAATTAAAAAATTTAAAAATAGAAGATCAATAGATCGTCTTAAAGGAATGTTTGCTAAAAATATACGAGTAGGAGATGCCGAAGCAGGAACTGAAAAAGGTGATAAGAAACAACAAGCATTAGATACAGTTAGTTCATTAGAAGAAAAATATGATCCTTTAGTTTTAGAACTAATAAGGCCTTTTCTTTTGGAAGATGAAAGTAAAAAAACTATAGCAGTATTTCCCGGTAAATTTAAACCCCCGCATAAAGACCATATAGCTAGAATTAAAGCTGCATCTGCGGATGCTGATGAGGTGATTGTAATAGTATCTCCTAAAACAGAACCAGGAGGTACAGCTGTTTCTAAGAAAAAGAAAGAAGAACTTGAAGCTAGATTAGGGACAGAAATGCCTATAACTTTAGAACAAAGTTTAGAGCTCTTTAAGAAACTTAATTTACCTTCTAATATAAAAGTTATAGCCGCAAATGACCCCTCATTACCTGTCCCTTCCTCAAGTCCGGTATCAGCTGCATACGAATTATTTATAAATAATCCCCAACAGCAATATATAGCAGTATTTGGGAAAGAAGAGGATCTTAATAGATTTGGACAAACACCCCAAAATGTTACTGTTAAAAATTACAGTGGGGTAGCAGGAAATTTAAGCGCTACTGATTTAAGAACTGCCTTAAAAAAGGGAGAAGATATAAAGAAATACATGCCTGATGGTATAACTCCTGAAGAGTATAAGAGTGCTTTAGGGTTAGAAGAGGAAGTAGTAAAAGAGGGAACTTGTGGATACGATACAAATGCTAAAACCGGCGAAAGACTAGATACACCTGGTGGTATATCTGAAACTGGTAAATCATCTCCATACGGCTCAGGATATAAACCCCTCATCCTTGAAATATCTAAATTTATGATAAACCAAGGTATGGAAATCCAACCATTACCTAAAGTTCAATTTATAGATGATGATACAGATAATGCCCAAGATATCCTAGGAACAACAGCATACTATGACCCACAATCTAAAACTATTGTATTATATACTTTAGATCGTCACCCTAAAGATATTTTACGTTCGTTTTGCCATGAAATGGTACATCACGAACAAAATATGAAGGGTACATTAGGAAATATTAAAACCCAAAATACAACCGAAGATTCTCATTTGGACGAAATCGAAAGAGAGGCATATGAAAAAGGAAACATAATGTTTCGAAATTGGACAGATTCTCTTTCAAAAAAAACTTGGCAACCCAAAAGTAATGTTGTAACTTCGGACCCAGGGGGTTTGGATGAGATAGAAGATGAGAGAGAAACGAGGGGTGATATGGGTACCCAGGGGGTTGAATATACTATATATTGTGATATGGATGGGGTATTGTGTGATTTTGATAAACGTTTTATGGAATTTTCAAATGGTATGCCTCCGGGAAAATATGAAAGTAAATTTGGAAAAAAAGCATTTTGGAAACTAATTAGTGAAAAAGGTGTTGGATACTGGGTTGGTATTCCTTGGATGTCGGGTGGTAAAGATCTTTGGGAATACATTAAACCCTATAATCCCAATATACTCTCAGCACCTTCTTTAAATCCATCTTCTAAGGAAGGAAAATTAGAATGGATAAATAAAAATCTTACTAATGTAAAAGAAATATTTTTAGTCCCAGCCAACGAAAAACAAGAATTTGCTAAACCAAAGGCCATTTTAATAGACGATAGAACTTCAAATATAGAACAATGGAGAGCTAAGGGGGGTATAGGTATATTACATACCTCAGCAAATAAAACAATTGAACAACTTAAAGAGCTAGGGCTATGAAAGTAGATAGAATTATAATAGATATAGAAGGCAATATTAACGATTTTAAAACTAGTCTTATAGACGATTTTACAAAATACAAAGGGTATAAAGTAAAATCTACAACCGAAAATAGAACATTTTTAAATGATGCTGGTGAGAAAATCCAAAAACCAGTTCACCTACTTAATATCGAAGACTCATCCCCTATTGGTAAAGGTAAAGAAGCACTCATTACTCTAATTCCAGGTGATAATACCATTAAAATAGTAATCACAGGCGAAAATAAAAAACCTCTAGAAGATAAAATAAATCAATTCATTGGTAAATCCTCTAAATTTAATAAAGTAGGGGGTAAGATGAAAAAATCTAAATTAAAAGAAATAATAAAAGGCTATGTTAAAGAAGCAATTCAAAGAGCGTGATGTACAACGTCTCCGTAATGTTATAACTAAACAACACGGGAGTAAAAGTACGCTTGGAGTAGGTTATACTAAAACACAAGAAACCCACAACGAAGGAGATATATGGGAAGAAGATGGCAGACAATGGACTATCAAAAATGGGATAAAACAAAACATCACCAAATTAGATAGCGCTAAAAAATCGGTTTTATTTCCGTTATTTTGCCCGTCCTGCCATAAAACCATGAAACCCCATTTAGACAAAAAATGGTATTATTTATTCAAACGTTGTTTTAACTGTCAAGTAACATTTGAAGCCGAAATACGCCGAAAAGGACTATGGGATGAATATGAAAAAACCATGTTTAATTCAGATATTGAAGGTATAAAACAAGAATTCCAAATATGGATTGATGATCAAATACAAAATGAATCAAATCAATCGTATGTAACCGAAGCTGGAGATGTAGAAAAATGGACAGGTTCGTCTAAAAATAAATTACTTGAAACCAAAGAAGAAGGTCTTAAATACCTTGATGGTTTAAAAAAAGAATAATATTTATAAATATAAATCCCAATAAAAATGAATTCATACCCCCGCAATCCCAAATATGATTTTCCTGAAGAACTAGTTTCTGGGAATAAAGAATACACATTTAAACTTAAAGGCAAAAATAGAGAAGGGCAAGCCGTTTACGATATGATAGATAACAAAACTGGTGAAACTGTGGGAAGTGAATATTCTTTTAGTGATAATATTGGATTAAAACGTATAGCATATTCTGTTGAGAGACCAATTGAATTAGAGGAAATAAAAGAATTTTTCTCTAAACCTTTAGATGAAGCTACAAAAGAAGAATCATATATGATTTCTAAAGGTGGTCCTAAATCAAACCCTTATTATGTTTTAGAAAAACCAGATGGTTCTAAACAAATAGACATGATGTTTACTTCCCCTGAAGAAGCCAAAAAATATGCGACAAAGAAAAACCTAAAAATATCCTCTAAACCAGGATATAATATGAAAGAAGCTAAAAAAGAAGAAGGTTTAACTCCTCTTCAACAATATGTTTATGATTTTGAATCTGATGTAAGTGGTGAAGATTTTGCTGAGGAAGAAAAAGAAAATATTATGAACCTTAAAACTGTAAGTGATGTTAAAAATTACTACAGTGATGGTAGAGGTTGGATGGATGATAGTTCTCTTAGAGAAACACTTATAAATTTATTAATGGATTTATCATCTAAGTTCCCTAATTTAAAAGAAGCTACAAAAGAAGAAGAAACTAAATTTCATAAAAAATTAGATACTTTAGTTCATAATACTTTTGGTAAAAGAAAAGGGGAAATGGAAGAAGTAGTAAATTATAGTCCTGAAGGAAAAGACAAAATATATTCACTTATCAGTCAAGCACTACAACAAGGTAAACTTACCAAAGATGCTCAAGCAGTATTTATGAAATGGATGGCCGATCCAAACTCAACCGAAGAAGCAATTATTAAAGCTCTTGAATCCATTACTGGGAATAGAAACGTAGAAGAAACTTTAGTAAAAAAAGTTATGGAAAGACTTCGTAAGTCTTAACTTTATATATTTATAAACACACTAAATAATAGAATAATGAAAAAATCCGATCTTAAAGAGCTAATCCGCAACAGTATTATCAAAGAATTATCTCCGTCCGGGGCTTATCGTGACCCTGAAACTTTTGAAAAGGAATATGAGGAAGAACAAAAATATTTAAATCGTGATCCTGAAACCGGAGAAATAGATGATGATGATTTAGATGCTTTAGTTAAAGAACTAGAATATCAAGATGATGATGCGGCTTTAGGCAATATGTACTCTCCTTTATATGAAAAAAAGAAAGATGAAGAAGAGGACATAGAAATCACAGCTGACGAAATAGATACAACTGAAGAACCATCTACAAATATTGAAGATCCTGCTTTATCTGATGCTGAACAAGAATATTTAAATACTCTTGAGACACTAAAAAATAAAGCTAAAGAAATGGGTGACGAAAAACTCGAAAACCAAATCGATAATACCATTACCTATTTTACTCGTCAACACGTTGTTAAAGAAGGTGATACAGATTATGCTAGAGCTAAAGATGCTAAACGTTTAGGTACAAAAGGTGAAAAAAATATTTACGGAGCCGGAGTAAAGAAAGGTGAAGAAGTTGAAAAAAAGAGACTTCAAAAAGAAATAAGCGTCTACCCTCCTGAAGAAATGGATAATTTAGTTAATCTTAACGATGTTAAAACTCTTGTTTCATCTGCCCGAAATATTATTAAAACACTTAAAAACGAAGGATTTGATGAAGATGATATTTATGATTTTGTTGTAGATAAAATTACAACTTTAGATGATGGTAATGAATCATTAATGGAAAATGTTAATCGAAAAGAAGCCCAATACTTAAAAAAAGGTGATATAATTACTAGTGGCGAAGAAATAGTTTCAGTTTCAAGTGGGGCTAAAACTCCAAGTGGGAAAATTGAGGTGACATTAAAAAATAAACAGGGCAAAATAAGAACATCAATTTGGGGTAAAACTACCAAGATTGGTGTTAAAGATGATAGTGAATCATTAATGGAAAATCACGAACGTCGTCGTTTACAAGTAATAGCAGGTATAATAAAATAATTTTTATATTATGATAAACGAAGTTGGTTTAACTAAAGCCGAACTCGCAAAACGCGAAGAAATCATTAAATCAATGAAAGGCAACAAGCGTAAATTAGTCCAAAAATATGGAGCTGACGCCGAAAAAGTTATGTATGGTAGAGCAACTAATATAGCTAAAAAAGTAGCAGAAAATACTATGGAAACAAATAAACTTAAAGAAGCAGTTAAGGCTGCCTTAATGAACGAAAAGAAAAAATCATTCCCTGATTTAACTGGAGATGGTAAAGTAACTAAAGCCGATATCCTTAAAGCAAGGGGGGTTGAATTAAAAGAAACTAATTTATACTCTGGAGAAGAATGGTCCATTGAACCAGAAGGTCGTTTTTGGATTGTTGCTTATAGAACTATGGATGGTATAAAAGAAAAAGTATTTCAATCCGAAGATGAAGCTAAAGAATTTACTAAAACTTTAAACGAAGACCTAGACCTAGACCAAGATAATGTTTTAGGAGATTTGATCTCGGATATGTTAAAAATGGGTAAATCTGAAGATGAAATAATACAAATATTAAAACAAAAAATTACATCTTATTTTGCAGATCCTAACTTAAATGAAGACCTAGACCTAGGCCACGAAGACAATGAACCACACATGGTTAAAGCCGATTTATATAAAATCGGAAAATACGCTATGGAACTTTATCAAATAGTAGATCAATTTGAAGGTCAAGGTGAAGTTGATTTTCCGGCTTGGTGGCAATCTAAAATTACCAACGCTGCCTCTATGATTAGCAGTGCAAAACACTACCTTGAATTTGAACTTAAAGAACCAGAAATTGATGCTATGGTGGGTGTTGCTCAAAATACAGGGGCAATTGATGAAATTAAAGCCAAAGTATTAGCTAGGTTAACTAAAAAATAATGAACCGCGACGAACTTATAATCAAAATCAAATCAATAGCAAAACAAACTCTTGCTAATCGCCAAAAGGCTGATATAGCTGCTGTTGAATATGATGAATTAACCAAATTCCCAGAACTAAAAAAAGTAATAGTAGATTTACTTACTTCGGATTTTGATTATTTTCTAGCATCTATTGATTGGGTAGCTCCTAAACCAACTACGTTCCGTATTAATTTAAAAAATGGAACAAGTTTTTATCTTATATTTTACCCACGTTCTTGGATAGCACAAGTTGAAGGTAAAAAATATTATTTACTTAATTTAAACGAAGAAGAATCAGCAACTAATGCTATTGCCCGTTTATTAAGAATAGGTGCTAAAGTTGAACCTAAAGAAGAAGAAGCAGCTGAAACCCCCGCGATTGAATCCCCTGCTGAAGAACCAGCCGAAGAAGAAGCAACACCCGAACCTGCAGCATAATGGACCCATTTGATATATTTTTTAAGAAATTTGCTTATAAATTTCCAAAAGGATATCCTGACATGAATGATGAGCAGGATATTTTGTTGTTGGAGAATTTACTGGGGAAATTAGGAATTGATATAAACGAGGCTGAATTTAAAAATCTTAATTTTTTTGATTTGAGCAAAAGAGGAGGATATAGATTCGCAGATTTAGCTAATAAAATTAAAAATAAATTACCCTTTGAATTAGCAAATGGAGAATCTACTGTTCTCCAATTTATAAAACCACAATATTCTACCGTATTTCTTTCTAGAGAAAAAGATGATATAAAAAAACTAGCAATGGGGAAAAATATAAATCTTTTTCCTTTCTTTAAAGACAATACCGGCAAGACTTATAGCATATCTGATCTTTTAAAAGATTCATATTTTGGAGGACAAGGAAAAGGATCAGGAACTAAAGTAGAAGATGCAAATTTACAACTTTTAAATAATCAAATTCTAAATTTAGTAGAAGAAAATGGGGGCCCAATAAATGTTAAAGTAGGTAATAAAATATATAATAATATAATCAAAGCCGAAACACAACCAGGACAACCCAAATCAGATTTTAATTTAATAGATGAAGAAGATAATCCTGTAGTATTTATATCACATAAAAAAGCAGGAGGAAAATATGCCGATGCTTCTGATTTTATAAGATGGAGTGGATACACATCATATGCTGATGAACCCGAAGTAGAGCAATTTAACAATGCTTTAAAAAAATGGCTCAAGAAGAATAACCTAGAACAAGAAGGGCTTCCTAGAGAAACCAGATTCGTATCACCAATACAAGACCAAAAACTAATTAGAAAATTAATATATGGCCCAAAATATGGTGATAGTAAATACAGCAAAGATAATGTTACTGTTATATTTCAAGGTAATATTTCATTAAAACCAATTCAAGACAATACTTATGAATTGACCGCCGAATACAAACTTATTCCACCTCAACTTCCTAAAGGAGAATACTACCCATATCTTACATCAGGCTACAGAGCAGATAGAACTATGTTTGGGATAAAAAATAATGAAGCAATAGCAATGACTAAAGCTGTAGCTTTTAAAGCAACAAATGTATATGAATTGCAAGGAAATCAATTTAAAAAAGTAAAATGAATACACTCCGCAACCTCATCAAAGAATCCCTCCAAGGATACAATTTAAAGGAAAAATCATGTTCTTGTGGTTGTAATACTTGTGAAGATAAACGTACCTTAGCGCCTATACTCAATGAATCAATCGCACCACGGGAAATATTGTCTGAGGGGCTTAAATACCATATAGACAATAATAAACCGCTTACTGAACACGTATATCGTGCGGGTTCACAAAATTATTTTGATTTATGGTCCGAGGCAAGAGCATTGTATTCTCGCGGTATTATAGACATTAAAAACCAAGACGATCTTGAAATACTAACCGAAACACAATTGGGTGAATTTGGGATGTATGAAGGTAAAAAGGTTCCATTAGATTTTATAATGGAAGAAGTTGAACTAGAAGAAGCAGATAAAAAAAAGAAAACACCTCCAATTGGCAAACCAAAACGTGGTGGATCTAAAAAATTTTATGTTTATGTAAGAAAACCTGGTGGTGGTATCAAAAAAGTATCTTTTGGAGACACTACAGGCCTATCAGCTAAAATAAACAACCCAGAAGCCCGTCGTGCATTTGCTAAAAGACACGATTGTGCTAATAAAAAAGATAGAACTAAAGCATCATATTGGTCATGTAGACTTCCAAGGTATGCTAAGTTACTTGGTTTAAAATCAAATTTTAGCGGTTTTTGGTAATATGAACCTTATCTCCATCCTCAAACAAATCCTCCAAGAGGAAAAATCGAAACGCGACAGATGCTTACGCATTGCAGACCGCAAATTCGATAAGCCATCAGCTTACAAATCAGGAGCTGTAGTTAGATGCCGTAAGGGTAAAATATGGAAAGGTATTAAAGAAGAAGAAGAACCTAAAATACAATACAAAAAACCAAATTTTGAATTCGAATGGAACGAAGCTATCCGCTACCCAGAATTTAAAGAAATGGGCAAAGAAGGTTGGATTGACTTAGTTAAAAAGGGGCATACTATAAAGTACTCACAGATTAAAGACATATTAGATAATATTGATTTAGATTTTGGTACTTTAGAAGCAAATAAAAAAAAACGCTTCCAACAAGCATTTGAAATAGGCACTATTGAAACCCCTATTGCTGTAAAATTTGATGAGAACAATTATGATTTGGTTGCCGGTAACACTAGACTAGCAGGATTAGTAGATAAAGGAATTGATCCATTGATATGGATTGTTGATTTAACAAGTGAAATTTTAACCGAAAAACAAAAAGAAACACTCCGTACCTGGTTCAAACGTAAAGGAGCACCGGGTAAAACAGGAGGTTGGGTTGATTGCAATTCACCAATCCGCAAAGACGGAAAAATAACAGGATACAAACCATGTGGGAGACAAAAAGGCGAAATACGTTCAAAATATCCTTCATGTCGTCCAACACCATCCAAATGTAAAGATCCGGGTAAAGGTACTAAATGGGGAAAAACTACTTAATATGTACAATCTATTCAAATTTATTGAGGATAAAAGAGGATATAAGATTCCTTTTAAATTTAAATTGGTATATGATCCTAATTCTTTAACAAAGGAGGATTTAAATGTTAAAAGTGATTTAGATTTAAGAAATATACCAATCAAATCACTTCCCGATGGTCTTAAAGTTGGAGGTTATTTAGATTTAAGAGGAACAAATATCAAAGAACTTCCAAATGATCTTAAAGTGGGAGGTAGTTTATCTTTAGAAGGTACACCAATCCAATCCCTTCCCGATGGTCTTAAAGTTAATGGTAGTCTAACACTAATTAACTGTACAAATCTCAAATCACTCCCAGAAAATTTAATAGTTAATGGTAGGTTAGATATAGAAGGTTGTAAAAACATCACATCACTTCCAAGTGGTCTAAAAGTTAAAGATGATCTAGATCTTAGAGATACCAATATTACTAAACTACCACCAGACTTACAAGTAGGAGACGATTTAATTTTGTATCGTACACCACTAGCTAAAAAATACACTGAAGAAGAACTTAAAGCAAAATACCCTGGTGTACAAAGAAATATATTTATAATATGAAAAAACTCCTCAACATGAAAAAAAATTCACAAATTTTAATCTCAAATAACTATCTATTAACTACTCTTTTAAAAGAAATAATCACAGAAGTTTCAATAGACCAGTTAAAAACCCAATTTGTAGATGCCGGAAAGATATCATCTGAGGATTTTAAAGAAATAATAGATGCTACAGGTAATAAATCAGCATACGCTACCTGGTTAGCCAAAAAAGTAGCAGATGAGACTATTAAAAGTGAAGATATTTCTAAATATAAAAAATATTTTTCAATATTTGATAGAAATAAAAAATCATACCCTTATTCTGATATAAATCAATATAAAACCACCAACGATATATCTCAATTTATCAAAACATCAGTTGAGATAGCTAATAAGGAAACCAAAGATCCTTCCCAACAAAAAGGAGTTGCTCGCTCAGATAAATACAAAGAATTTTATATGGGATCAGTAGATGGGTTTGATGTATATGAATTACCAAAAGGTCGTAAAGATTTATATGGTGTTTCATGCGAATTGGGTTCAGGCACCGAATGGTGTACTGCTACTGGTAAAACCAAATCCTATTTTAACAAATACATATCATCAGGTCCTCTTTTTATATTTATTAAACCTGGAAGTGAAGAAAAATATCAATTTTCATATGAAAATGATCAATTTATGGATAAAGATGATACTCCAATAATTTAAAAATGGCCACTATATATAATCTATTTAAATTTATCGAGGATAAAAAGCCTCAATACAAATTACCCTTTAAAGTTAAATTAATATACGCTCCTGAATCTTTAACAAAGGAGGATTTAAATGTTAAAAGTGATTTAGATTTAAGTGGAACCCCAACCCAATCCCTCCCTGATGGTCTTGAAGTTGGAGGTAGTTTAGATTTAAGTAGGTCACAAATCCAATCACTCCCAAATGATCTTAAAGTTGGGGGTTATTTAACTTTATTCAATACACCAATTCAATCACTACCAAATGGTCTTAAAGTTGGAGGTAGTTTATATTTAAGTAGGTTACAAATACAGTCACTTCCAAATGATCTTGAAGTTGGAGGTAGTTTAAATTTAAGTAGGTCACAAATCCAATCACTCCCAAATGGTCTTGAAGTTAAAGGTTATTTAGATTTAAGTAATACACCAATTCAATCACTTCCAAAGGGTCTTAAAGTTAGAGATAGTTTATGGTTAGCTGATACATCAATCCAATCACTACCAAATGATCTTGAAGTTGGGGGTGATTTATATTTAAAAAATACGCCACTAGCTAAAAAATACACTCAAGAAGAACTTAAAGCAAAATACCCGGGTATAAAAGGAGACATATATTTTTAACATGATAAAATTACTTAACATACTCAAGGAAACCCAAATCCTAGTTCCAAGGCGCTCCCCCGAAGAACGCCAAAAGAACTATCAAATAGCTCTTCAAAAGAAAATCCAACAATATATTAAGGATGGTTCACAAGGTGATTTAGATTTAAGTGATACACCAATTCAATCACTTCCCGATGGTCTCACAGTTAGAGGTTTTTTAAATTTAAGTAATACACCAATCAAATCACTTCCAAATGGTCTTACAGTTGGGCGTAATTTAAATTTATATAATACACCAATCCAATCACTACCTGATAATCTTAAAGTTGGAGATGATTTAATCTTATCCAGCACACCAACCCAATCACTACCAAATGGTCTTGAAGTTGGAGGTTTTTTAAATTTAGATAATACACCAATTCAATCACTACCAAATGACCTTAAAGTTGGGAGTAGTTTATGGTTAAGAAATACACCACTATCTAAAAAATATACTGAAGAAGAACTTGAAGCAAAATACCCTGGTATAAAAGGGGAAATATATTTATAATATGATAAAACTCCTCAACATACTTAGAGAAACTCAAATCCTAGTTCCAAGGCGCTCTCCCGAAGAACGCCAAAAGAACTATTTGATAGCTCTTCAAAAAAAAATCCAACAATATATTAAGGATGGCTCAAAAGGTAGTTTAAATTTAAATGGAACCCCAATCGAATCACTTCCAAATGGTCTTGAAGTTGGAGGTAGTTTAGGTTTATATAATACCAAAATTCAATCACTACCAAATGATCTTAAAGTTGGGGGTAATTTAAATTTAAGTAAAACACCAATTAAATCACTCCCAAATGGTCTTGAAGTTAGGGATAATTTATATTTAGATAATACACCAATCCGATCACTTCCAAACGATCTTAAAGTGGGAGGTAGTTTATCTTTAGAAAACACACCAATCAAATCACTACCCAATAATCTTAAAGTTGGAGGTAATTTATACTTAAATAATTCACAAATCCAATCACTGCCTAAGGGTCTTGATGTTGGAGGTAATTTAAATTTAGTTGACACACCAATCCAATCACTGCCTAATGATCTTAAAGTTGGGGGTAGTTTATATTTAAGTAATACCCCAATCCAATCACTGCCTAATGGTCTTAAAGTTAGGTATAATTTAAATTTAGGTGATACACCTACCCAATCACTACCAAATGGTCTTAAAGTTAGGGGTAATTTAAATTTAGATGGAACCTCAATCCAATCCCTCCCAAATGATCTTGAAGTTGGAGGTAGTTTATGGTTAAGAAATACACCACTATCTAAAAAATATACTGAAGAAGAAATTAAAGCAATGGTGCCTGATGTAAAAGGAAACATATATTTATAACTAAAAATATCAATAAAATGAAATTTACCCACAGCAAACTACTCACAGAAAACAAGAAATACATTGTAGAAAATGTAAGCCAAGCCAAAACCTATGTTGGACAAGGAAAATTATCTGAAGATGAATTAAAGCAACTTATAGAAATAGATCCTACCCCAACCCGCAAGTATGTAGGCTGGATGGCTAAACAATGGGCAGCTAAAACAGTCACTGACATTGACGATTTAAGAAATACAGTTGAAGAATACAATACATTCTTAACCAAAGGTAAAGCCAAAACCAAAGATATCAACCAATTCAAATCTTTTGAAGACCTAAAAAAAGAAGTTGATGCTATAAACCAATCAGGTGATGCTGTATCTATTAAAGATCTAGAATCGGATTATGAAACAATCATAGACAATTCAGATTTACTTATAATAACCCCCCACACCCACGAAGCTTCCCGTAAACTAGGTTTATCCCAATTTGCATTTAGAGACTGTGGAGACGGAAAAAAAGACTCAGCGTGGTGCACAACATATAAAGCCCCAGACCATTTTAATGATTACTATTATAGTCGTGGGGTTACATTTTACTATATAAAAGTAAAATCTGAGGAAATGATAAATAAATTAAAAGAAGCATTCCCTAAACGTTGGAAAAGTTTAATAGTGACGGCATTGGCAGTTTTACCAAAAGGGCAAATTGATGGATACGATGGTTTAGACAAGCAAATATCTAAAAAAGATATTAATACTTTTACCAATATTATAGGAATATCGTGATAAAACTACTCAACATACTTAGAGAAACCCAAATTCTAGTTCCAAGGCGCTCCCCCAAAGAACGCCAAAAGAACCATTTGATAGCCACTCAAAAGAAAATCCAACAATATATCAAGGATGGTTCACAAGGTAATTTAGATTTAAGTAATACACCAATCCAATCACTCCCTGATAATCTTACAGTTGGAGGTGATTTATATTTAGGTAATTGTAAAAATCTTAAATCACTACCAAAGGGTCTTGTAGTTGGAGGTGGTTTATATTTAATGCGCACATCAATACAATCACTTCCTGATGGTCTTAAAGTTGGGGGTTATTTAACTTTATATAAAACACAAATCCAATCACTACCAAATGGTCTTAAAGTTGGAGGTGATTTAGATTTAAGTAATACTCCACTAGCTAAAGAATTAATTAAAAAAGGGTACACACAGAACGAACAAGAAGAACTTAAAAAAATGTTTCCGGGTGTAAAAAGAAACATATATTTATAATATGATAAAACTACTTAACATACTCAAGGAAACCCAAATCCTAGTTCCAAGGCGCTCCCCCGAAGAACGCCAAAAGAACTATCAAATAGCTATTCAAAAGAAAATCCAACAGTATATTAAGGATGGTTCACAAGGTGATTTACATTTAGTGGGTACACCAATCCAATCACTTCCAAATGGTCTTAAAGTTGGAGGTGATTTATACTTAACTGAGTCACAAATCCAATCACTCCCAAATAATCTTAAGGTTGAAGGTGATTTACATTTAGATTATACCCCAATCCAATCCCTCCCAAATGGTCTTGAAGTTGGAGGTGATTTATGGTTAAATAGTTCACAAATACAATCACTCCCTAATGGTCTTAAGGTTGAAGGTGATTTACATTTAGATAATACCCCAATCCAATCCCTCCCCGATAATCTTAAAGTTGGAGGTGATTTATATTTAAATGATTTACAAATCCAATCACTTCCAAATGGTCTTGAAGTTGGAAATGGTTTATGGTTAGATGATACACCAATCAAATCACTCCCAAATGACCTTAAAGTTGGGGGTACTTTAGATTTATCAAATACACGAATTAAATCATTACCTGATAATCTCACAGTTGGACTTAATTTAGTTTTATATAATACACCAATCCAATCACTACCCGATGGTCTTAAAGTTAGTGGTTATTTAAATTTAAACAATACCCCATTATCTAAAAAATACACTGAAGAAGAACTTAAAGCAAAATACCCGGGTATAAAAGGAAACATATATTTATAATATGATAAAACTACTTAACATATTAAGCGAAGCTGAGCTAAACCAATGCCCAGCCCCAACTCAAAACATAGAGTTGAACTTACAAAACAGGCAAGAAGCTATAAATAAATATGGGTATGGGCCGTTGAATCCAAATGAACCCAACGAAAATTTTTGGCAAGCCAAAGTTGATATGTGGAAGCTTGATTCTATAGAAGAAGCTAAAACTTCCCGCTGTGGCAATTGTGCCGCATTCGATATTACAACTAAAACATTGGATTGTATTGCTAAAGGGATAGGGTCTGGAAAAGATTCGTATGATGTAATTGAAGCGGGTAAATTAGGATATTGTAGATTTTTAAAATTTAAATGCGCCGCAGCTCGAACTTGCGATGCTTGGGTTGTTGGAGGTCCAATTACAGATGACAAAGCCGTATAAAGATATAGAAATCACAGACAGCTATATATAACGTGAATAAAAGAAATGATTAAATTTATAAATATACTAAAGGAACTAGGAGAAATATCTGTAACTCCATATGAATATGACTATGATAAATCTAAACATAAAGCATTCTTTACTACAGAAGATGGTACTAAATATGTAGTTTATTTTGATATATCTAAAGGAGAAATGAAAGTTGATTTTGGCGTGCTTTATGAAGAAGATGATGAGGATGATGATGTTGATTTTGAAATTAAAACTAATAAAGGAAATATATATCGTATTATGAGTACCGTTATAAGTATAATACGTAAAGCATTATCTGATTTTAAGCCTAATCAAATTAAAATTAGTTCTGATCCTAAAAGAATACGATTATACAAAATATATATAAAAAATTTAAATGGATACATTCTTACTAAAGAAGATACATTTAATTTAATTTTGCAACGTAAATAAAAATGCGCCCTTACACAGATATAGAAATCACAGACAAATATATTATTCGTGAATTTGACGAAAATATAGACCCCATAGAACTACTTTGGCATCGGGACGATGAAAGCCGCATAGTAGAAATCATAGGCAAAACAAATTGGAAACTACAACTTGATAATCAGTTGCCGACTTCCCTAAACTCTCGTATATTTATACCCAGACACGAATATCACCGTGTTATAAAAGGAACAGGAACACTTAGATTAAAGATACACAAAGTACAGGCCTATTCATAGCAGGTCGCTTAACAAAAAAACTGACAGCTGTGGCGTCATCCAAACTTGGAGACGCCACTTTTTTTATGTATATTTAATAGTTAACTGGAGGATGGACAGATGGAATTTCAACATATGTATAATAAAAACAACATGATTAAAATTTATATATTAGAAAGAAACGGGATTCCATTTTACGTTGGAAAAGCAAAAGATTCAACTCGAAGAAAACACTCTCATAGAAAAACATATGGTTTAGATATTCAATCTTATGTCATAGACGAAGTTGAAGATTGGAAATTTTGGGAAAGTTATTGGATAGAACAATTTAAATGTTGGGGTTTTAAATTGGAAAATAAAAATAATGGAGGGGGTGGCCCTTCAAATTATACTGAAGAACAAAAACAAAAAATGAAAGGACCACGCCCTGGAACCGGTGAAAAAATAAGTAAAACTTTAAGAGAAAGAAATCATTCTCAATATTATACAGATGAAATCAAGCAAAAAATTAGTCAAAACAATAAAGGAAAACCAAAACCATTCTCAGAATCCCATAAAATAGCAATGGGGATAGCAAAACGTAAACAAGCTAAACCAGTTTTGCAATGTGATTTAGAAAATAATATTATTAAAGAATGGGAAAGCAAAGGACAAGCTGCGGTATGGGTAAAAGAACAAACAAATAAAAAAAGTAACGTGACTTCTCAAATAAAGGATTGTATATTAGGGAGACAAAAAACAGCTTTTGGATATAAATGGAAATATAAATAATATGAATAAATATACTAAAAAAATTGTAATTATTGGAGGAGGAGTAGCAGGGGCACATGCTGTAACAAAATTAATAGATAATGGCTACCCTGGAGAACTTATTACTATCATTGATATGGGAAAAGACCCATACCAACGTAAACCTGAAGAAGTAATGTCAGGATGGCTAGGGAGTGGAGGGTTCTCTGATGGCAAATTAACCTATCATCATATGATTGGTGGTCAATTATCAAAATATTGCGGTAAAGAAAAAGCATACCAATTAATGAATGAAGTTATAGAAACATGGAAACGATTTCATCCTGATCCATCTAAAATTATGTACTCCAACCCCACCGAAGAACCAGATTTTATTAAACCTTATTTCGGTTTACGTTTATTTGGGGTATATCATATTGGTACCGATTATCTTCACGAAATAGGAAAAAGATGGTACGATTATTTAGTTAATAAAGGTGTACAATTTGAATGGGAAACTAAAGTAAATTATATTGATTTTAATGATAATTATATTGTCGGAGAAGTTCAAGAAAAAAATATAGACTGGCATTACGATGAACTCATCTTTGCAGTAGGCAAATCAGGTATTGATTTTGCCCAATCCCTCGCAAAACAATATGAACTCCCAGATGAACCTAAATCAGTACAAATTGGTGTTCGATTTGAAGCACCACAACATCACTTCCAAAAACTAATCGATATATCATATGATTTCAAACTTTATAGAAAATTTGAAGATAAAGGCGTTTCACTTCGCTCTTTTTGTACAAACAATAATGCAGCGTATGTTGCCGTAGAAGAAACATACG
>Ga0315902_10005002_pt1 | contig 18838 bp, 36 predicted proteins | sample LakEriMetagenome_9_FD_203523 | JGI IMG/M metagenome (GOLD analysis project Ga0315902, IMG submission 203523) | Freshwater fungal communities from buoy surface, Lake Erie, Ohio, United States - Buoy 12 MA117 | ecosystem: Environmental > Aquatic > Freshwater > Lake > Lake biofilm | place: USA... | reverse complement strand
GCGTTGGCCTAGTGATCTTAATAGCATCAACGATATAGCGTTTATGTGTAGCCCTATCAACAGCGTAACAAACGACGGCTGTATCACCAACCATAGCGGGATCAAGACCACAAATAAAAGAAAAGCCATTAACATCACGCGGATGGCCTGGGTTACCAGGAACCAAGCGACCTGCTTTACGCATACCATCTATAGAACCTCGCACACATACTGGATCAAAGATGGCATCATCTGAGATATCTTGTTGTTGATACACCAAAGCCCAGGTACTTGCATCCATAGCTTGGCGTTCATTGTAAAGATTGCGACCATTCCATCTAGGGTAGAGGCCGTCTTCGTTCTTGTCAGATTCCATCTGACCATCAAAGGGAGCATCACTTGCTGGCCAGAGAGTTTCCCATTTCTCAGGGTCTTCGTGCGTAGTCAAAAGTGCTGGCATTGCCAAGTACTTCCACGGGACCAGTCCACCAGGGTAGCGGTCTTCGTTGCGTAGCTCGCGGTATAGGTCCATTGCAGAAACTCTAGTACCAATAACTACAAGTTTGCCCGTAGGGTTCAAACGAGAGCGTACGTCCTGGGTCAACCAGCGGATTTGCTTCTCAAACTCGTTAGCGTTCTTTAAGGTAACAGCGTCATCTACGATAATCATATCTGCACGCTTACCGTAGATCTGACCACCGATACCAATGGCTTCGATGTTTGGGTCTTTTTCGCTAGACTCACGTAGCTCGGAACCAAAGGTGACGCGGGTTGCCTGCCACGAAGCTGACTTAGAGTTAAACCCTACGCCAGCAGCGTAAGCCTGTTGGAGTGATTCATACATCGGATGAGTCAGGCGTTGCTTGATGGCGTAGAGAAAGTCGGCAGCTAACTGCTGGGTTTGGGAAACAATCAAAACTCTAAAGTTGGGGTTACGCACTACCTGCCACGTTACATAGTCAACGGTGATCGTAATTGACTTGGCGTGGTTGGGCGGAATGTTAATCAGGATTCTATTACTAGCAAGCCCTGGCTCATACTTCATAGAAGGGTGTAGCCAACCAGGTTCGCGGCCCTCGATCATATCTACCAGGTTTTGCTGGTGTGGGAAGGTCTTAGAGTGCAGGAACTTCTGGCGGAACTCGGCAAAGGTTAAGTCGTGAACATCACCGGAGGCAAAGGACTTGTCCTTCAGGCCTAGCCGTGTTCGGTCAACCTTGTCTGTAAAAACTTTATCGGTACGTCGGTAGTACTCGTAGGTCTTAATGGATTTACCAGCTGAGGCACAAGCCTGTTCGATGGTCATACCCTCTGCTACACAACCAAGGATAATTCTCTTGGCGATGTCGGCGCTGTTATCGGCCACTGTTTTCCCGTCTCATCTCTTCTACTAGAATTGCCGCCGCGATCTGGCGGCGCATTTCTAAGCGACGGGACTCTCGCTCTTGCTTGTACTGCTTCCAGAATTTTCTACTGGAGGTAGCCTGGAGATATAACTCTTCTTCGGTATAGTTGCGTATCATCGGCGCGGATGCTCATTTCTTTTATACGAGGCGCGAAGGCCTCGGGCCGGAATCAGAGATTCCTTATACTAGGTTGAGTATGATCTTCCTATTAGAGATAGAGCTATCCCCACTAAAAGTACTGGGCAGTTCGGGCTTAACGCCCGAGCGAGCTACAGCGAAGTGAGGGGTAAGTCAGTACTCGGCCTAGGGGCCTCGCTAGAGGCCAACCAAGGGTCGTAAAACATACTCTCCCCGTTTTACTCCCCTACTATATATAAGGCAGGAAAAGGACTGGATTTCTCGCTTTCCTAATGTGAGTTACATCACAGTACTAAAACCGCAGGTCAGAGGCCAGATCAGCTTTCACTTTAGCAAATATTTTTTGTTGGGGAGTATACGGATACAGTCAGTAGTATTCAGCAACGGGGGGTAGTCGTTTGCGGTCAGACTGGTCAGCCCCCACCCCCTGCCCTGCCTGTGGATAAACCTGTGGATAACTTTATAGAAAAAAAGGTGGGGCCGACTGTACCCTCGGCACGCTATACCCCATAACCTTTTACAATTTAACAATGTCCTAACAACGAGGACAGACAGACCAGCAGCCACAACATCGCCGACATTCTCAGGAAGATCCCAAGTTACCAGGTCAGCTCGTCGAGTAACTTACAGCTGATGCCTTGACAAATGCCAGGCAAATGTCTACCGGTTGCCAGCAGAAAGCGTTACCAAATCGTTACCTGTTTTGGTGTTGTGTTGTTGCAGAATAGGGGAGGCTCCTGTATTCTTTTCTCATCAACTCAATCACGAGCTGATTTTAGAAAGGGTTAGAAATGAAGAAGACACTCAAGGAACTAGCAGCAGAAATGAATATAGATGAAAAGTATTTTGAGAATAACTTTTTAATGTTGGACAATCGTTACGCGATTATGCAAGATGAAAAAGGTTTACATCTCACCGATGTTCTTTCTTGGGCATCATTTAATCCAAGAATAATTGGACGCCAATCAAATGCAACAATCAAGGGTTTGCAATTCCAATTAGGACAATACAAGGTTTACATCAAGCAACTACAGGAGGCTAAATAAATGACAACAATTCACGCGGGAGACCGCACAAGCGGATGCACCGATTGTGCCAAGAATGATGACTCACTACGCGAGGAGGGCGCCCTTTCTTGGTTAAGTGAGGCTTGTCCTACTTATGCCGAGAATGTTGGTGAGTTGTACCATTGGAGCAGCAATTACAACAATTTCAGCCCGTTCCGTAAGTTCTTGGATCTTATCGGATACACCGAGGAGATGGATGGGGATGAGGCGCCTCTTGCAAATTGGGAGCGCCCTAGTTTCGAACTTGGTTATGTAGAACTCAGCAAACTAGGCGAGGCGCTTACTGAGTACGCTAACCGCCCCCAAGACGTAACCCGCTTTATTACTGAGTTACTAGAAGTAGAACAGGAACACGGATTATGAGAACCAAATACGCCTTAGCGGTGTCATTCTATACAGACCGCGAGCTGACTGAGGAGGAGGCTGGCGCCTTACAACTACAAGTAATCGCACAAGTTGAGGAACCCGTAACTCTTGAGGGTGAAGATGTTGAGTATTCGGTGGAGTTTTACGGCTCAGACATAGACAAGGAGGAGGAATGATGCAAATGGAGAAAGAGGTCGGGTTCTGCGCTAAATGCTGGCAGATGCTAACGCTTGAACAATTCCTTAACAAAACACACGAATGTGAAAGGGTAGAAGATGCAATACTTGACGCCTAAAGGTTGGCTTGTGGCTGGGATTCTAATCGGGCTGGCTATGTGGGGGCTATGGGAGGTGGCGAGCCATCTTCTATGGACCGGTAGCGGCTGGGAGTGGTGTGAGGATTTACTAGATTGTGAGGACAAGTAATGGGATACGAACCCGAGCTGAATGACCCCGTATTTTATGCGGGAGAGTATGAGGAAGCGGTCAAGTGCTTTCGATGCGGTGACCAGTTAGATCCTGACGACATAGTGTGGGCAAATGTGGAGGGGCAGATTGTGAAAGAGGGCAACGACACAACCTGGTGCGTTGTTTGTTTACCAAGCGAAAGGGGAGAGTAAATGAAACTATCGGAAAAGGTAAATAGCCTGCACCAACAGGTGCAAGAACTAGAAAACCAAAAAGCAGAACTGGATTATGAATTGCTTTACACAATACTAGAGGAAACACGGGAAAACTTAGAGGGAGAGGGAGAATAATGAACAAAGAATACTTAGAAGCTAAGTTTGACCTGTGCATAAACCAGGCTGAGAAGAATCTCAAAGAGGAGGAGATAGCAGAGGCTATCAAGAACCTCAAGCGTGCCAATAGTGCGCTCTCACAACTATTTGGATTTGAGGAGGATGAGAATGAATGAGTGTAAGTTTTGTGAAGGTGTAGCTGACTTCATTTGGCTAGAAGATAACGGACAATGGCACGTCTGTGGTGAGTGCATCAAGGATGGAGAGACGGACGCAAAGGCAGAAGGGGATGATGATGAGTAAGTATCAAGTAACAGTAGAATTAAATGAACGTTGGTTCACCATATTAGGTGAGCTGAGCAAGGATACCGAGGGCTTTGTATGGGTGGAGGTGGACAAGAGTGAGTAACTACATAGCAGAACAGGTTGCTGATATGAAAAGAAAATTAGAGAAAGAAGCAAGCAATATCTATACCATACACCCGCGTAAGTCTGAGTTGATCCTCTTGTACGAGGTAGTAGACGATAGCGGGAGAGCAGAGTGGGGCGGGGCTAATGCTGAACAGGCTATGCAATGGCTAACTCTTGCACCCGATAATGCACGTCTGTTGGTGAGTGCGTGGGATAGTGATGAGGAAGATGCTCACCTGGTAGGGCAGACGATAGACATAACAGAGATTATTCAACGGGCAAGGGAGATAGGCAGATGAGCTTAGCGTTAGGGATAGTGATAGTAATGGTGGTAGCCTATGTACTTATAGTGTGGGAGGACAAACTTAATGACTGATGAGGTCAAGAGAAGGATGGAAACTGCCAGCCGCAAGGCGGTAAGAGATAGAAACTACAGAAGGGCAAGAGACAGAGCTTTGGCTCGCCTTGCTCATCTATACCCTGATACCTATAAGCAACTGCTCGAAATGGAGAAGAAACAAGATGAGCTACAAGGCAAAAAGTGGATTAGTATTGACGGCACTACTGTTCTTAGGGTGGGCGTACACACACGAGCCACAGGTGCAGACGATCTTGCATACTCCAGTAATGCAGGAGAGAACGAAGGCAACAATGGAGGAGAAGCGTGAAAACAAGGCACTTACAGTTAGTTTCGCAAAAGCACTCGGTTACAACGACAACCAAGTTCAATGTCTCGTCACCTTATGGACCCGTGAATCCCGCTTCGACCACCTTGCTCGCCCAAGAGACGCTTCGGGCAAACCAAGAAGCTCGGCTTTTGGAATTGCTCAACTCCTTAGAGAGCGTAGTGGACAGCCTGAACTTCAAATCCTTCACGGCATACGATACATTGGTCACCGCTATGGAGGGAGTGCGTGTCGCGCTCTTAGCCACTCCGATAGACGAGGGTGGTACTGATGCTGACCGGAGTTAGTTTATTCGCAGGTGTTGGTGGCTTTGACTTAGCTATGCAACGACAAGGAGTAAAGGTAGTAGCCTCGGTTGAGATAGATAAGAACTGCAACCAGGTATTGGCGCAGCATTTTCCTGACGCTACACAATTTACAGATGTAACTACAATAAAGGGAGAGGATCTAATCAATGCAGGATTTACACCAAGCACAGGAATTATTACAGGAGGATTTCCCTGCCAAGACCTCAGCGTTGCTGGCAAAAGAGCTGGTCTTGCTGGCGAACGAAGCGGGTTATTCTGGGAGATTGCAAGACTTGTGGAAGAAACGCAAACAGAATACTTCATCATCGAAAACGTCCCTGGTTTGCTATCCAGTAACGAAGGAAAAGATTTTGGAGTCGTCATCGGGACGATGGCAGACCTCGGGTATTCTGTTGGATGGAGGGTGCTTGATGCTCAACACTTCGGAGTACCCCAGCGCAGGCGTAGAGTCTTCATCGTTGGCAGACGTACTCCTAACTCAAGCGTTGCCGAAATACTCTTTAAGTCAGAAGGCTTGCGAAGGGATCTTACGCAGAGCAAGCAAGCGGGGCAAGGAACTACCAGAAGTACTCAAGAAAGCTTTGGTCAAACAGGCTTTGCCAAGTACTCACCAGGAGTAACAACACTTACAGCTACAACATACAAAAGACCAGAAGATAATGTCGTTGTAACTTCATCATCCTTTGGTGGATACACAGAAGGAGTCGGCACTTTGCGTGCCAATGGTGGCGATCTAGGTGGAGGAAGTGAGAACCTTGTGGTTCACAAAGAGTAGGCGAGCACAGAATGTGGATGACTACGAGACTTGGATTGAAGGAGGAGTAATGCCAACGCTTAACGCATTTGATAATGGTGATGTGCGAACGACTGTCATTGTCTTTCACCCTCACTACCACGATGGAGCACGAGTACAAGACAAGACTATGAATACCCTTACATCACGTATGGGTACGGGAGGAAACAACGTGTCAATGCTTTCAGATCAAAGCGGTGTGCGCCGCTTAACTCCAGTAGAGTGTGAAAGATTGCAGGGTTTCCCTGATGATTGGACTGCTGGACAATCAGACTCAACCAGGTATAAGCAGATGGGTAATGCTGTAGCTGTGCCTGTGGTAGAGTGGATAGTACAGAACATAGTAGATGTGGCTAAGGTTTCCTAACCCTTTTCCTTAGCCAAACAAAAACCCCATCGGCAGAACCGGTGGGGTTTTTGCTAGCACTCTACAAGCGGTTGCTTGCCGAGAGTTAAAGCATACACTATCCACCAGTAGAGTAAAACCCTTTACCCTTGAAGGTGATAGCGGGCGAGTCCCACTTACGTATCATTGGGACGTGGCAATCAAAGCAAGAGGGTTCGCGTGGGTCCTCGTGGATACTGCGTTCAATAGTTAATTCACTGTTGCAATCAGGGCAACGATAGTCGTACTGCATTAGAGCTGCACCGCTTCCTCTATGGGTAGATAACCTACTAACTTCTCAACCTTCTCAACCCTGTCAAACTCAGTGGTCGCTGGCATCTGATGATTAAACCATACTGGTTCCGGTAAATCTAATAGGTCGAAAGAGAAGATACCGGCAGGTGTGGAGTTGATGTAGAAGGGAACAAGGTCACGCTCTGCTGCTTGGGTGATGAGCTTGCGATACTTCATCTCTTCAATCAGTAGCGTGGGATAGTGAGTAGCCCTGCACTTTAACTCTATGTAGTGACCTGCTTGCCTAGAGATACAATCATAGGCATCAAAGATGCCCTCAGACTTTACTAAATCTGGGTACAAACTCTCACGCAAGAAGGTAAATAATAACTCTTCGTTCATTGCCAGGGACTAACCCCGCCAAGATTATCCTGTAACCTACGAAGTGCCTGAGAACATCTACGATCTGCGGTAGAGATAGCACACTCTAATACCTGTGCTATCTGTTGCAGGGTAAAGCTCTCGTGATGACGCATACGCAAGAGGGCTTGGTCTTCTTGGTCTAACTTAAGAAAACCTTTTTTGATATCAATGAGGTTAGCAAGTAGGTTGCCACCTTCTGCTGGAGATGATGAACCTTTAGGTTGCCCATCTCTAATCATCTCTTGTGCTTGCTCTAATACTGTGCCATCTATGACTGATGCAATAACAAAGGGTAGCAACTGACCAAGTGTAGCTGACTCGTAGTAGGCTTCATCATTAGTCTGATAGCCAGACTTAGCCGCCTTCTCTTTGCGAGCATAGCGTTCTCCTGCACGCTTCATCTGCCAAGCAATGCGTTGCTCGTTGTGTCTGCGTCGCTCTTCGTTAGGTTCCATTAGATCAATGATGTGATCTTCTACCCTAGTCATAGCCCACGCCATCAACTCTTGCTTGATGTCATCCTTCTCAACGTGCTTGTTATACCTACGATGAATAGTGTTAGCTACACTAGGTACTAGGTCATAGATTACTGGGTGTAGTTCAGTCACGAGGCCACTTACCATCTAAGACCATCAGTGCGATAGCACTGTAGTTCAGTAGATCAATGAAGCTATCTCGTAATGATTCGTTCTCTGGTGTTGCACCGCTATCAATCAAGTGGTTGATGCGTGCAGTCTTGTCGTGCATACGCACACGCAATCCATTGAGCGGTCCACCAGGGGACAGACTAATGTTGGTTGGGCCGTAGTCCTTGTGCTTCTTGATGAGCAGGTTACCTGCACCATCTAAGACTTCCCATACGTTAGCTATGAACGTGTTGGTATCGGGCGTATTGTTATTGTTTCGCTTTGCGTATCCACGGAAAGGATCTTGAAGCCCAAATGCTGCAAAGTCTGTAGCATCGTGTCCCACTCGCTTCTTGTCATCGTCATACATTCGACTCCCCTATCAGTAACTTTCTCGTAGCATCAATTCCATTAGCCAAGTAGTAATCATTGATGTCCATACCTGGTGGTAGTGTAACAATCTGTGAGTTCATTACCTCGTTAGCCACACGCTTAGCAAACTCTGCCCCTGGGTTAGACCCATCCTCTTTGATGTCATTGTCACCAACAACATAGATAGTTTCGTATCCTGCAAATAGCTTTGGAAAGTGTGGCTTCCACGCAGCTACACCTGGCACACCCACTGCTGGGATACCAAGCTCACCACTAGTAACTATCGCATCTAGTTCACCTTCACATACAACGATGTAAGGTGAGTCAACGGTGATGTCACATACGTTATACAGGTGTGCCTTCTGCCCAGTAGGTGAACCATACTTAGGCTTGGCATCATCTAATCTTCTAAACTTAAAGCCAACACAACCACCGGATGCTGTGATGTATGGGATGGATAGCCACCCTTCATACATCTCGTGACCATTGATTGGATTGGTAATAGTCCCTAACTGAAACAGTCCTGCTGTCTCTTCAGAGATCCCACGTCCTTCGAGTACGGCTAGAGCCTCTGGACTTATTGCCTGTGCGTATTGTTGCGCCGCTTCCAGCAGCAATTTCGACTGCACGTTTGAGGCCATCGTTAAACTCCAAGTTCTCTAGTATGCACACTAAGTTAGCTGCGTTGCCACCCTTACCGCAGGTATGGCAGAAATATAAATTGTCATAAGTATTGATAACTGCTGAACGTCTACTGTCACTATGTAAACAGCAACGAACCGAAGCACTCTTGCCTTCACGTACTTCACCTCCATAGTGGGAAACGATTGCCCCTATGGGGATTGAGTTTGCATCAACGGCACCTTTGAACCGTCCCGCTTTACGTACCCTGGACCAATCTTGTGCTGGCATACACACCCCTTAAAGTCGCACTTGTTGTGCCACGCAGTGGCACGCTTGAAGTGGTTGTCTCTGTTCTCTGCTCCAGCTTTAAGACAATTCTGACAGATCATTCTTCCACCTTCTCAAAAGATTCTACAAGGTCTAAATACTTCAGACGTGCTCTAGGTCTTTTCGTTTCCCAATCTTCACCTTCAGCAAAGATTGCTACTAAATATTCTGAATCAGATGAATGGGTGTTAAAAGTATCGTAAGCATCATAGACAGAACCTGTTGCTTTACTCTTCCACTTTGCCATCTGTGTTCTCTTCCTCTGTAGTTGAAACTTCAACTACTTCCTCTACTACTGGTACAAGTATGTCTGATGTTGTGATGTTACCTTCTGGAACTGGCATTATTGTTTCTCCTTTAACCATTGAGTTAAGTCTTGGATTACCCAAGCCTGATCTATTGATGCGTTGCGACGCTTAACTATTACATAAGACAGAGGGACTTCCCCAAGACCTCTTGCCTTTGCATAGTTAAGCGCCTCAACTTGTGCTTCTCTCCAGAACTCCGGCAGGGTAAGCGTCTGCCTGTTCTTGAGTTCAAGGATATAGGTTTCTCCCGCGATAACAGTAACGATATCGCCCTCATCCTTTGCCCCAGCTTTAGACAAACGCTCTGCAGTTACACCTTTACCGCGTAACCACTTCATTACATCTGTCTCAAACTGAGAACCTTTAGTCTTGTTGTACTGACTCATCTACCAATACAACCTTGTTGATCTTATAGACGATGTTGCCTTCTTCGTCTTTGACTAATTCGACAATACCAGATTGCAGTAAGGCACCAACGAAGTTGGTTAGGTCTACCTTAAGTGCATCAACATCTGCACGTAGTGCATCTACCTTTAGATTATCTCGGTACTTATTTGATAACTGTTGTTCAGACATTATATCCTCCTTGGTATCCTGCAATCGTATCTCTTCTTAACATCCAACCGAACTCATTTTGATCTGAGATCTGTACTGCTGCGTAGTTTACCAGTAGCTGTGCATAATTGCTTCCATCAGCAGTGTGTTCTCCAAAACGGTTCTTCACCGGTGCTACCTTTAACATTCCTTGCGATGGGTCATAGCCCAGTGTAAGTATCAGTGCAGGTAACTGACTGACCTTTCCGTGAATTGCTCTGCGATGAGGTGGGTTACTAGGTGACCCATACTCTGACTGTTCTGATACGTGGTGGAGCACCATCACACAGGCCTCAGTTTTGCGTGCCATATCGTGAAGCTCCATCATAATTGCTCTAAGTCCTGCCCATTCGTTGTCCGTCTCAGCGGTGATGTTCATTAGGTTATCAATGACTATCAACTCAGGTGGCTGTCCGTAGAGTTCAACGTAGGCCCTGATCTCTAACTCCAAGTCATCAATGTTTGGAGATGAATCAAAGACCCACTTGATGTGTGAAACTTTGTCTAAGTGTGCATTGTAATACTTACTATCGTTAGATAGGTTTGCTTCGACTGTCACTTGTGAGTGACCAGATAGATGCGATACAGACCTCATCATTACAGTAGTGGTATCAGTATCTGCGGAGAAGAAAAGTGTAGGAACCTTGGCTTTGATTGCATAGATCAGGGAGAACATAGACTTACCAGCATTAGGTGCAGCAGCTACCATACATACCTGGCCTCTGCGAAACTTAATACCCTTTACTGCTAACCCATTCCACACATCAGGTAGCGGTGTTGCTTTGGTAAGCACTCCACTCCAAGCGCGGGAAAGATTAAGCAACGTCGTCCTCCTGATAGATTTTGATTCCACGCTCACGTCTGATGCGTTGACGATCTCTAATCGTCAGACCGCCCCAGATACCGTGAGCCTCGTTCTTAATACCCCATTCAGCGCACTCTCTACGATGAGGACACCTATTGCAAATCTTCTTTGCAAAGTTAGCATCAACCGTAGATGCGCCAGGAATACCAGATTCATTATCGGGGAACCAGAAGTCGCCACCGATTGTTGCACAACTAGGAGCTTCGTATTGACTTGGCTCCCGCATTAGTTATCGAACCCAGATAGTGTCGCACTTATCTGGCGCACCCTTGGGTGCTGCACACATATAACCTGACCACGGACCCTTTTGTCCTACACCTGAACGTAGTGTCATTGCACCGTGACGGCAAGTATTAGCACCACCTGATGGTGCAGGTGCAGCTACTGGTGTTGCATTGAACTGCTGCGCTACTGCTGCAACTGTTGGTGCTGCTGCTGGTGCTGCTTGACCACCTGATAGTTCTGCTCCAGTTGCACGGATGTTCATTGCGTTCATTGCAAGATCTGCAAGACCTGACTCTAGTTCTGTAACTGTTGCTGCGTAAAGATTGATAAGTGTTCCATCATTTAACTTGTAATTGATTTGGAACTTTGTTCCTTCTGTAGCCATTTACTTGCCTCCACTTTGCTTGATTGATAGTCGCTGGCTTTCAGCTCCTACCTTCTTAGGGACAAACCCTAATAGTTTTTCTACCTGCTCACTGTCAACTGACTCGCGCCCTTTAACAGTTGTCCAACTTACTTCGATACCTGAATTAGTAGTACCCAGTAATCCTTCAAAGGATGCCTTCAAAGAATCCTGTTGTGTTTCTAACTCTTTGATCTGTGCTGCTAACTGTAGATATAACAATGCGTTCTTGTCAATATCTTCGTCAGCAATGATTACCTCACTGACTGACGTACGTTCTTTTTTTAGACCAACGCATCCCATCTCGCCTGATGCGTCATAGAACTTGCAGTAGTGCTGACAATAGCTTGCATCTTTCTCTGGTGCTGGTGCTTCCTTTGCTTCCTTAACAGCCGCTAGCCAACCGAGTGCTTCTAGTGCAATGGACTCATCGTAGTCTTCAGTATGCACCTTGACATCGCGTTCGTCCCCGTCCCTGGCAATTGCTACCAGTGACACTCGGTTGACCGCATAGCCGTTGTTAGCTAGGAGGTAGCCGTATAGCTGTACCTGCCACCGTTGCTGATTGGTTGGAAAGTAAGAAAGGTTCCGGACCTTGCTTGTCTTCCAGTCAATCACATCACCAGTACTAGGTACGAAACAGTCAATGTGTGCTTTCATTCCGTTGTATTCAACTTCGGTTTCAATCAGCACATCTGGATTATCTGCTAGTGCTCGTTCAATCTCTGCGTGGATAGCAGTACCCATAATCGCAGCGAGCTTTAGTTCATTGTCATTAGTTTCAGGTTGATCGTTAAGTCGGTACCACACCTTACGGCGACAGCCACCTACCTCTGATGGACCAATCTGTACTTGTGTAGATCGTGAACGCTTCGCGTCCCCTGCACGTAGTGCAGTAAGTAATAGTTCTTTCGGGTCAGTCATTCTTAGGGTTCTCCACAATCACCTTTGCATAGTTCATACCATTGCATAAACCTAAATAAAACTGGTAGTCCTCTGACTCTTTGTTGCTTGCTAAATCTAAATACTTAGCTCGCTTAGATTCAATTTCCTTGGCAATCTTCTCACGTAATTCTTTTTCAACACGCTGTTCTCTAAGAGCGCCCCAAGTTTGTTGCTCTCTCATTACTTCTAATCTGCCCCACATCCAACCCATTCTATGAAAGTGTTGTGCAGCGTATTCACTTGTGGCTATAACTTCCTTAAACTCTGGCTTAACATAGTCATAAGTATTAAACTCCATTACAATTCCTCTGACTTACCCAACATCCAAGCGTCAAGATCTGAAATTCGATAACGATACCCTTTACCTAGTTTCGCACGTGGTATTCCAATTTCTGTTGCACGGTTGTACAAAAATCCAATGCTTACAGATAAATAATCTGCTGCCTCTTCTGTTCTCAACCAACGGTCTGCTTGTGTATTCATTGCTTCCTCCTATAGTCGTTCTTGTACTACTAACTGTAAAGGCTTACCAGTATTCGCGTCAAGTACCGAAGCAATCTCTACTGCTTTACGGGCGTGTCTCTTTGCGTAGGCTAACTCCATATCAGGTTTGACAATTGAATACAGGTAGCCAAGAGCAAGCTGACCCCCACTACCAATGCCATACGCTCCGTGATTTGCTTGGAAAAAAGAGAGATCACAAGCAATACGAAAGATATTGCCGTTAAAAGCAATGAGATAATCGAAGCCACCATCTTTGTCCACCTTGTTGTAGTCGTAGTTGTTGTCGTTAAATGCTGTGAGAATACTTGGGATAATCTTCTTACCCATAAATTGTGCTGGGTCTTCACCCTTGTAAACAGGTGGCTTCCAGTTGTAGGCAAGGATGTCACCAGGTCTAGTGTCACCTGATATACCGATGAGATACTTACCCACCTCAAGAATCTTCGGCGTACTCGTGGCAAGAGTTACTAGGTTGTCCTCGGTAATCTGTGAGTCAGCTACTAGAACAGCGTAATCAATACCTTCAAGTGCCGTGATTGTTGTCAATTATTTCTCTTTCTCATATTACAAAGTGCGTGAGATGGACGTATGTTCTCCAAGGTATCTGAACCGCCTTTGCTTAATGGAATAAGATGATCAAATTGTAGACCTAGTTCCCAACTATCTGCAATGTAGGCTTGTCTAGGCGCGTTGAAATCTATTGGTTCTAGGCAGATATGGCAGTTTTTTCCATAGGTTTCAAATACTTCTTGATCCGTGTACGGGGCGTGGCCATTAGACTTCTTGAGTGCCTTGCGCTTGGATGCCATACGCCTGCTGTAACCCTTAACCTTGTCTGGATTACTAGATGCCCAGCGTCTATTGATTTCATAAACCTTCTTAGGATTACTAGCGTAGTACTCTCTACGACGTTGAGCATTAGCAGCCTTACATTCAGTACAAGGCTGAGTCTTTAATCTTAAATGAGACCGATAACCTGATGGTGTTCCACAATTCATAGAAATATTGTAACATCAATACGGCGTGTCGCAGAGGCGACACTCTTACTAGTCAGTAAAATATGAGCCGTGAGGCGAATTAAACGGCAAGCGTCCCTTGGGGGACGCGCCAGTAGTAACCGTACAGTAACCCTGCGGTTCCGTCTACCAACCCTGCCATCGTTTAGATGGCGCAGGAATGCCCTTCCTAAGCCTTTTGGGACCGATCTGCGGGGTTTAGGACCACTTCACGTCTGTCCGTGTGGGTCCCAAGTCTTTAGCGTTATGGCTAGTTTTGAAGACTATGAGCTGGTCTGGTACTTCCTTGATGCTACCTGTGTTAATTGTGGCAACCTAGTAACTATCCCTTGTCCAGCAGACAAAGATGCACCACAAACTAACTGACCATAACGAAGAAGAACGCACTGCCACGTGCTCTATTTGTGGCCCCACCAAGATCAAGCTACGAGATAAGAACAATCCACTTTCTAGTAGGTACCGCTGTCGCACAGTATGGAAGCGAACCTATAACAACAGCGTCTACCCATATGCCAAGTACAAAGGCACCACCTGTCAGCAGTGTGGGTTCATACCAGTACACATCTCTCAGCTCGATGTTGACCACAAAGACGGTGACCGGTGGAACAATGACCCATCTAACCTACAAACTCTTTGCGCTAACTGTCACAGATTAAAGACTCACCTATCAGGTGATTCAAACTCTGGCATATTTTAGGGACAAAAAAAGAAGGCCGGTCCCCGTAGGGACCGACCTCCTGTTTGCCTCGCGCTATGGGTTACTTAGACCCACGACCAAACTCTGTAGCCTTTGGGTCAATTGCTTTAAGCAGTGGACCTGCAACTGCAGCTAGTGCTGCTGATGCTAAAGCCTTTGGATCTGTTACGCCTGCAAGGTACAAAGCGATTACTGATGCAACTGCAGCACGTAGATATGTAGCTGCGATTGCCTTTAACTTGTTCTTATCCATTGTTACTCCTTTGGACTTGTTGGTTCTTTCTTCTTTGGTAAAGGCTTAACTGCTGCCTTAACTTTTGCGACAGCCTTTGGCTTACCCAACCAAGGGAACCAAGGGGAAGTGTCGTCTCCACATCCTTCTTTGATTGAGATGTGAAGATGCTTGTTGTGCTTGTTGCTACCTGTATATTCACGGTCGCCTTCTGAGGCACGTTCTGCTGACCAGATCTTGCCCTGGAAAATAAGATACTTAACACGCTTGTCTGCTTTTAGTTCTTCAAAGATATTAAAACAATCAATGCCACCCAACTTATCGTGGGTTAGGTCTACTCCGAATCCAGTATTGTGATCTGAATTAGGATTCTGATGGATGTGGTGCTTGCTCGGTAGTAATCCATCTGAGGCTTTCTTGCGTAATGGTTTCAGCGCTGTGGCTTGTCGAAGGACAGCAATAGCGGCAGGCGTGGCTTTCTTGGCAACAGGTTTCATCTTGGTTCATCATCCTTCTTCTTACTCTTGAGTCCATTGGCAGATACAATTCCCGCTAGAGTTCCTGTAAGGAACACAGTCAGGGTTGAAACTAAATCAATAAAGGCTGCATCGTTAGGTGCTTGCTTCATTGGTTGAGTTACAAAAACTAAAGCCCAGAGTAATGAGAACACTGAGCCAGCAAATACAAGAGCTAGGATGATTCCGATACTGACAATCAACCTAGCGTGTAGTTCTTCAGGTGTATATCTTTCAGGGCGTTTCATCAAATACCTCTGGTAATAAATCGGAGGAACAAGTGCCAGTTACTTCACATTGTGGAGGATTGCACTCAGGCTTTTCCCAGTTCTCAAACTCTTGACAAGGATATCTAACCCAGCCTTGGTAACCGCAACCACTAAGAGTTATTGCGAGTAAGAAGGATGCGATAAATCTCTTCAACTTGTCGCTCCAATCTATTTACCGAATCCTTAACACTTGAACCACCGTTAGGCTTAAGTTCATTGAGGTAATGCTTTACTAACCAACGAACGCCAGTAGCAAACCCACCTACAACTGTGCATACTGCAACAGCTATTGTTGCGTAGTCTTGTGCCTGCATTAGACCGTCCTAATGGTTACTAGTAAAAGGCCGCCATATCCTGAAAACCTTTTGTCCGATGGGGTAGCATTTCTGAAGTCAAGCTCTTCGATAAGTCCGATATAGGACTCACCAGTTCTAAAGTCTTCAACACGGATGGTGTCGCCAACGTTTTCAATAGATTCCAACTGAGACATACGGAAGTAAGCAGAACCTTCATAGCCAATCTCAACGCCGAAGTGATCTGATTCGTGGTCAAAGCAAGACAATGGATACTGGATAAGTCGCTGACGTGGGATAGCAGGTAGTGCCTTGATCTGGTATCCAGTAAATAGTGGCCCCTTAGTAACATCAGTAGATGAACGAGTCAGTGTGAACTGGAAGCCTAGGTATTCCTGTGATGCTTGAGGATAGTTAATGTTAACTTCTGGAACAGTTGACTGTTGTGCAAAGGTACCAATGCGATAGAAGTTATCGGCATAGTCAACAGAGTCAATCAATAGTCCACCATTAGTGGTATCAATACGAGCCTGCATCAACTTGTAGATCTTAAGTTCTAGTGTGTTGTATCGGACGTAGCCTGTACGCAAGAAGCCCTGCTCCAGTAACTCTGCTGCAGATTGAATATAGACTGCGCCATCTGAACCATTACCAGCATTACAAAATGCTAGGCGGTTGGTATCTCCAAGGAAAGCACACGCTGTGGTGTAGTGACCTAATGTGTCTGCTGGGTCATACAAGTCCCAGGCATACGGGAACTGTAGGTTACCTAGTGGTTGACCCATATCTACACGAGTCACACCTACCTGACCATCAACACCAGATGCTGCCCAGATGTATCTGTCACGGAAAGCAAAGTCATAGACTGGTTGGTCTGATTCAAAGATCAAAGCACCGTAGGTAATAGAACCATCGAGCTGACTTGCATCTGCCATACGCATACCTTGGCTAGTTCCAATAGCCATATTGCCAAGGTAGTAACTAATCTTAAATACAATCTCACCTACTGGTAGTTCTGCTGCAGTAATAGCAGATGTCAGGGTAGGCATAGCACCAGCAGTAGACAAGGTAAACTTGTAGATGTTGGACTGGATACCGCTGTAGCCTGAAATGTAGATAGCAGAACCACTAGATGTAATGCTAGTAAAGATGTGGTCTTGGTCGTTATGTGTATAGACAGGCGTAGGCAATGATGTTGCAGTTGTTGAGAACTCATAGACGCTATCGTTGACAGCCATTACGATACGCTCTTTGGTGTATTCCATCGTAGCTGTGCTCACCACAACACCTGTAGCGTTAAACATCAGCGTTGGAGATACGCTTGAATCATCTGAGAGCAACTTCTTATAGACGTGAAGTTTGCTTGAGCCACCTGAAGTCTGGTTAGTTACCCAGAAGGCAAAGACACCATCATCGCAGATAGCAAATACAGGATCGTCTGTGCCTGCGTTGTAGTCAATGAAGTGGATAACCTCTGCCACACCTGTACCTACTGGAGATACCGGAGTTGATGTTACGTTAGTTGCAGTCTTGGCATAGGTAAAGGTGGTAGTCGTAGGTACACCTGTGATGCGGTACTCACCATTAAAGGTTGCATCCACACCAGTAATAACAATCTGCATACCCACAGATAGACCGTGTGCTGCAGTAGTAGTCAGCGTTGCTACGTTAGATGTCAACGCCTTGTTACTAATAGAGACTGTAATCTCTGGGAAGATCTTGTCAATGTCATACTCATCAGATAGAAGCACACCGTTATATGTATTGCTATTCTTGTCCCATTGGATAGAACGCATATACTGCCACGGACGACCACTGGTTTGAATACCGCCAGTAATGACGTGCTGGTCAGCACAAGAGTTTAGTAGTGTTGCCTGTCCCTTGGTCCAGACGTTAACACCCTTAGACTCTGTGTACTGGAAGCGTAGCGATTCATCTTGGATAGGCTCAAAGAACTTGATGCCTTGTCCATAGTGGAAAGAGCTTTGGCTACGTAGCCACCAACCAGTAAGCGTCTGCTCACCAGGCTCACGGCTCTGGTCAATCTGTTGCTTACGATACTGGGCTGTTACGCGACGATAAGGAGCATCATCAGAGTTAAGCAAGAAGAACGGTAGTCCACCAATAGCGACATCGTATGCCTCACCTGTGGCTGAGTAGTTAGTAGATCCAGCAGGATTAGAAAGTACGTACGGTATTCCCTCGGTAATATCGTCGCCGTATGGCATCTATTCTCCTTATTCTAAAAGGTTCACCAGTGATCTAGTTCTACCTTGGGCTAGCTGTGTATAAATCTGGGTTGTTGCTACGCTTGTGTGGCGCATAAGTTCTTTAACAGCAATCAAATCTCCGCCTGATTTCTCAAGCATCGTCGTTGCAAAGTAATGTCGAAGGCTATGGAAATGCTTAGCGTCTTCACCAAGGATGCGACGCATCTCATTGGCTGCTCTACTAGATAACTTATTAGGCGTTACCTGCCATAGTCTGCCAAGAGTTCCGTATGACCTAATCATATCTGAGACTATTGGAGATACTGGGACAATCAGGTCTGTTCCACCTTTGCCCTGTACTCGTAGAGAGTACCCGTCCTCGTGCTCTATTAGGTCTGAGCCTTTGATGTTGGCTACTTCCATAGCACGCAGTCCTGCTGTGCCACCCAAGATAAACCAGTTGCGTAGTGTTGGGTTCTTGGCTTCTGCCAAGAGCTTCTGATACTCACCCTTGGTTACAGGCTTAGGCACACCACGCCCTGGCTTGACCTGTGGCAGTTGTTCAGCAGGGTTGTGACCATTGACAAGGTTCATCTTGTTCAAGGACTTGTAGATACTCCTCAGACGGGCTACGTAGGTAGCCTTGGTGGACTGCCTGGTAGCTTGGAGTATCACCCGCTCTAGGTCCTCGTAAGTAGCCAGAGCAGGGTGAACACCCAGCCGTCTAATGATCTGCATATCCTGCTTGAATAGCTGCTCAGAGTACCCACTTGTGCGGTACCTATTGTGAAGCTGCTCGGCTATCTGCTCTAAGGGTATTAGTTCCATAGGCAGATCCTAGCACTACGGAGCTAGGTTCGGTGTGGATTGTTCCGCTT
>Ga0315902_10004999_pt1 | contig 18850 bp, 15 predicted proteins | sample LakEriMetagenome_9_FD_203523 | JGI IMG/M metagenome (GOLD analysis project Ga0315902, IMG submission 203523) | Freshwater fungal communities from buoy surface, Lake Erie, Ohio, United States - Buoy 12 MA117 | ecosystem: Environmental > Aquatic > Freshwater > Lake > Lake biofilm | place: USA... | reverse complement strand
ATTTCGGGCATGCCGCTGAACCGATGCCTTCGACCTTTGCTCGCCGCTTGTCTGGCGCTCGCCGGAGTCCCGTGCCTGGCGCAGGGCGATACGCGCGCCACCGACGCGGGCACCGCCGTCAGCTTCCTCGTCCCCCTGGGTACAGCCGCGGTCGAGGCCTGGCGTTCGGATTGGCAGGGTCTGGGCCAGCTGACGTTGACCTGGTCCTCGACGGTCACGATTGCCGAGGTGCTGAAGCAGACCACCGGCAAGACGCGGCCCGATGACAGCAACGACCTGTCGTTCCCGTCGGGTCACGCGGCGCGGGCCTTCGGCGCCGCGGCCTATGTGAACCGCCGTCACGGCTTCGAGGTGGCCTGGCCGCTGTACGCGGCCTCGGTGGCCGTGGGATGGACGCGCGTGCAGGCCAAGCGTCATGACTGGATCGATGTGGCCGGATCGGCCGTTCTCGCCGAACTGATGGCCCGCACCTGGACCACACGGGCTGGTGCTCCCGTGGTGTCGGCGATGAAGACCGCAGGCGGCTGGTCATTGCAGCTGCAGATGCCGCTGTAGACCGGCCCCCGCCCACTGCCCGCGAGGCCCGGGTCGAGGTGGCTGGCTCCTAGAATCCTCCACCCTCCACCGCACCAGGAACCGTCCCATGGACACCCGCGTCTCCGACCAGCGCCTGCGCGTGCAGCGCGTGCAGGAAGAACTCGCCGCGCGCGGCTGGCACGCGCTGCTCGTGCCCTCCAGCGACCCGCACCTCAGCGAGTACCTGCCCATGCGCTGGCAGGCCCGGCAGTGGATCTCGGGCTTCACGGGCTCGATGGGCACGCTGGTGGTCACCGTCGATGGCGCGGCGGTCTTCGCCGACAGCCGCTACTGGGTGCAGGCCGAGGCCGAGCTCGCCGGCAGCGGCATCGAGCTGGTGAAGATCGCCACCGGCGCGGCCACCACCCACATCGACTGGCTGGCGTCCCACACCCCGGCCGGCGGCACCGTGGCCGTGGACGGCCAGGTGCTGGGCCTGGCGGCAGCGCAGATGCTCAAGAGCGCGCTGGACCGCGCGGGCGTCAAGCTGCACACCGATGACGACCTGATCGATGCCGTCTGGCCGCAGCGCCCCGGCCTGCCGCCGGAAGCGGTGTACGAGCACCTGCTGCCCTTTGCGCCGCTGGCGCGTGCCGGCAAGCTGGCCCAGATGCGCGAGGCCATGGCCAGGCACGGCGCCACGCACCACTTCGTGTCCACGGTGGACGACATCGCTTGGATCACCAACCTGCGCGGCGCCGACGTCTCCTACAACCCGGTCTTCCTCGCGCACCTGCTGATCGACATGACGGGGGCCACGCTCTTTGTGGGCGAGGGCAAGGTGAGCGCCGCCCTGGCAGAGCGCCTGGCCGCCGACGGCGTGCGTCTGGCGCCCTATCCGCAGGCCGGTGCTGCGCTGGGCGCCCTGCCCGCGTCGGCCGTGCTGCTGGTGGACCCACGCCGCGTCACCCACGGGCTGCGGCAGTGCGTGGCCGCCGGCGTGCGGGTGATCGAGGCCATCAACCCCAGCACCCTGGCCAAGAGCCGCAAGACGGCCGACGAGGCCGCCCACATCCGCGAGGCCATGGCCGAGGACGGCGCGGCGATGTGCGAGTTCTACGCGTGGTTCGAGCAGGCGCTGGCGCGACAGCGCGCCGGCGAGCCCGGGGCCCTGAAGCTCACGGAGCTCACCGTCGACGAGCACCTGAGCGCTGCCCGTGCCCGCCGATCGGGCTTCGTGGGCCTGAGCTTTCCGGTCATCGCCGGCTTCAATGCCAATGGCGCCATGCCGCACTACCGCGCGACGCCAGAGTCCTTTGCCGCGATCGAGGGTGACGGCCTGCTGCTCATCGACTCGGGCGGGCAGTACCTGGGCGGCACCACCGACATCACCCGCGTGTGGCCGATCGGCGCGCCGACGGCGGCGATGAAGCGCGACTACACCCTGGTGCTCAAGGGCACGATGAACCTGAGCCGCACACGCTTTCCGCGCGGAACGCTGAGCCCCATGCTGGACGCCCTGGCGCGGGCCCCGCTGTGGCAGGAGGGCATCGAGTTCGGCCATGGCACCGGCCACGGCGTGGGCTACTTCCTCAATGTGCACGAGGGCCCGCAGAGCATCAGCAAGGCCATCCCCGACGCGAACATGGCAATGGAGCCGGGGATGATCACCTCCATCGAGCCGGGCGTGTACCGGCCCGGGCAGTGGGGCGTGCGCATCGAGAACCTGGTGATGAACGTGGGCGCCACCACGCCCGAAGGCGACACCTTCGCCGAGATGCTGGAGTTCGAGACGCTGACGCTGTGCCCCATCGACACCCGCTGTATCGAGCGCAGCCTGCTGCGCGACGACGAGGTGGCCTGGCTCAACGCCTACCACGCCACCGTGCGCGAGCGCCTGGCCCCGCGGGTGCAGGGCGACACGCTGGCCTGGCTGATCGAGCGCACGCAGCCGCTGGCATGACCGCGGCGGGCCGCGGCCTGCGCCTGGGAATCGACCTGGGCGGCACCAAGATCCATGCCGCGGTGCTGGACGCCTCCGGCGCCGTGGTCTGGGAGCGCCGCACCGCCACGCCGAAGGACGACTACGTCGGCGGTCTGCAGGCCATGCGTTCGCTGGTGGCGGCGGCAGAGGCCGAACTGGGCGCAGCAGGCCTGAGCGTGGGCGTGGGCGGCCCCGGCAGCCTGACCCCCGAGGGCCGGCTGAAGAACGCCAACTCCACCTGGATCAACGGCCAGCGCATCGAGGCCGACCTGGCTGAAGCGCTGGGCCGCCCGGTGCGCTATGCCAACGACGCCAACTGCCTGGCCCTGTCGGAGGCCACCGACGGCGCCGGCGCCGGCCACGCCGTGGTGTTCGCCGTGATCCTGGGCACGGGCACGGGCGCGGGCATCGCCGTGCGCGGCCAGGTGCTGACCGGCCCCAACGGCCTGGCTGGCGAGTGGGGCCACAACCCCCTGCCCTGGGCCGACCCCGCCGAGGACCCGGCTTTCGACTGCTACTGCGGCCAGCGCGGCTGCCTGGAGACGGTGCTCAGCGGCACCGGCCTGGCACGCGACCATGCCCTGCGCACGGGCCAGACGCTGAAAGGCCCGGCCATCGTGGCCGGCGCTGCGTCAGGCGACGCCGCCTGCCACGCCACGTTGTCGCGCCACACCCACCGCCTGGCCCGCGGCCTGGCGCAGGTCATCAATCTGCTGGACCCGGACATCATCGTGCTGGGCGGCGGCCTGTCGCGCCTGGATCACCTCTACGTCCAGGTACCGGCACTGTGGCAGCGCTGGGTGTTCTCAGGCGGCCTGAAGGACCCCGTGCGCACCCGCCTCGCCCCCAGCCGCCACGGCGACGCCTCGGGCGTGCGCGGTGCGGCGTGGCTGTGGGGGTGAGGCAGGGGCCGGTGGCTGCGGGTCAAGGAAACCGGATTTGACACCCATTCATTACCAGGGTAATGTGCGCCATGCCCATCGCCCAATCCAAACTCACGGCCCAAGGCCAGATCTCGGTGCCTGCGCAGGTCAGACAGAAGCTGGCCGTCGGGCCGGGCTCCGTGCTGGAGTGGACTGAGATCGGCGAGGAAATCGTCGTCCGCCGCGCCGGCAAACACAATTGCGAGGCGGTGCACACGGCACTCTTCGGCCAAGCCAAGCCAATGGCGTCACCAGCGATGTCGACTCCGGAAGGCATCCGCGAGCACATGCGCCGCAAGCATGCGCGCCGTTGACACCAACCTGCTCGTGCGCCTGCTGGTGCGCGATGACCCGGCGCAATTGGCCTCGGCCGAAGCCTTCGTCGAGCGGGGCGCCTGGGTCTCCCACCTCGTGCTGGCCGAGACGGTCTGGGTGCTCGACGCGGTGTACGGGCGCAACGCGGCTCAACTGGCAGCCGCCATCGAACTGCTGCTCGATCACCAGAGCCTGACGCTGCAGGACGCCGACACGGTGAGGGTCGCACTCACGCACTTCCGTGCCCGTCCCAAGCTGGGCTTTTCCGACTGTCTGGTGCTGGAGATCGCGCGCAAGGCCGGTCACATGCCGCTGGGCACCTTCGACCGCGGCCTCGCCCGGCTGGAGGGCGTGCAAAGGCTGTAGGGCGGCTGATGCGGCCCGCGCCGACTCAGAGCGACTTGAACCGCACCCGCTTGGGCCGTGCGCCTTCCTCGCCCAGACGCTTCTTCTTGTCGGCCTCGTACTCCTGGTAGTTGCCGTCGAAGAAGAACCACTGGCTGTCACCCTCGGCCGCCAGAATGTGGGTGCAGATGCGGTCGAGGAACCAGCGGTCGTGGCTGATGACCATCGCGCTGCCGGCAAACTCCAGCAAGGCCTCTTCCAGCGCGCGCAGGGTTTCCACGTCCAGGTCGTTGGAGGGCTCGTCCAGCATCAGCACGTTGCCGCCCTGGGCCAGGGTCTTGGCCAGGTGCAGGCGGCCGCGCTCGCCGCCGGAGAGGTTGCCCACCAGCTTCTGCTGGTCGTTGCCCTTGAAGTTGAAGCGGCCGATGTAGGCGCGGCTGGGCATCACGAAAGGGCCCACCACGATGTTGTCCAGGCCGCCGGAGACGTCCTCCCACACCGTCTTGTCGTTGGCCAGGTTCTCGCGGCTCTGGTCGACGAAGGCCGGCTTGGCCGTCTTGCCGATCAGCACCTCGCCGCTGTCAGGCTGCTCCACGCCCTGGATCATGCGGAACAGAGTGGACTTGCCCGCGCCGTTGGGGCCGATGATGCCCACGATGGCGCCCGCGGGCACCTTGAAGCTGAGGTTGTCGATCAGGCAGCGGCCGCCGAATGACTTGGTCACGCCCTTGAACTCGATGACCTCGTTGCCCAGGCGCTCGGCCACGGGGATGAAGATCTCGTTGGTCTCGTTGCGGCGCTGGTAGTCGGTGTCACTCAGTTCCTCGAAGCGGGCCAGACGCGCCTTGCTCTTGGCCTGTCGGCCCTTGGCGTTGGAGCGCACCCACTTCAGCTCCTCCTTCATCGCCTTGATGCGCGCGTCCTCCTTCTTCTGCTCCACCTCCAGGCGCCGCTCCTTCTGGTCCAGCCAGTCGGAGTAGTTGCCCTTCCAGGGGATGCCCGAGCCGCGGTCGAGTTCAAGAATCCACTCCGCCGCGTTGTCCAGGAAGTAGCGGTCGTGGGTGATGGCCACCACCGTGCCGGGGAAGCGCTGCAGGAAGTGCTCCAGCCACTCCACGCTCTCGGCGTCCAGGTGGTTGGTGGGCTCGTCCAGCAGCAGCATGTCGGGCTTGCTCAGCAGCAGGCGGCACAGCGCCACGCGGCGCTTCTCGCCGCCAGAGAGGTGCTGGATGGTGGCGTCCCAGGGCGGCAGGCGCAGAGCGTCGGCGGCCAGCTCCAGCTGCAGGTCGGTGTTCTCGCTGCCGGCCGCGGCGATGATGGCCTCCAGCTCGGCCTGCTCGGCAGCGAGCTTGTCGAAGTCGGCATCGGGCTCGGCGTACTCGGCGTAGACCTCGTCCAGCCGTTTCTTGGCCGCCAGTACGCCACCGATGCCCTGCTCCACGCACTCGCGCACCGTCTGCTGCGGCTCGAGCTGCGGCTCCTGCGGCAGATGGCCGATCTTCAGCCCCGGCATGGGCACCGCCTCGCCCTCGATGTCCTTGTCCAGGCCGGCCATGATCTTCAGCAGCGTGGACTTGCCCGAGCCGTTCAGGCCCAGCACGCCGATCTTGGCGCCCGGGAAGAAGGAGAGGGAGATGTCCTTAAGGATCTGCCGCTTCGGCGGCACGATCTTGCCGACGCGGTTCATGGTGAAGACGTACTGGGCCATGGGTCAGGGTTTTCGATAGTGTGTGAAGTAGCTCACGAATGGAGCGAATGACCCCCCTGAATTCAGGGGGTTGAGACCTGTGACGGTCTCTGGCAACGTCGGGGGATTGTCGCTCGGCACCGCGCCATCCGCGCAGGGCCGGGTTCCCGGGCTCCACACGGCCCATTGGATGAAGATGGAGTCTTGCGCATGCGTCGAACCCTCACCCTGCTCGCAGCCGCTCTCATTGCGGGAGGTGCTTTCGCACAGGAAAGACCCGACGGCACCGGCGACGGTCGGTACATCGTGAAGTTCAGGGATTTCGCGAGAGGGGCCGCAAACATTGCCGCAGCGGGTGGGCGGTCTGTCGTCGAGTTGCGCCCCCAGGGGGCGATCGCGGCCTACCTTCCCGAGCAGGCGCTTCGTGCCCTTCAGAACAATCCGAACGTCGAGTACGTGGAGGTGGACCCGCGTCGCTATCCGTCTGCCGAGACTCTTCCCTACGGCATTCCGAGGGTTCAGGCCAACGATCCCGTCTTCACGACCAATGCGGCCTCTGGCTCGAACGTCATGGTTTGCATCATCGACTCTGGCCTCGACGCGGCGCACGAGGACTTTGCGGGCTACACCGGTGCGATGAGCGGCGGATCAGACGGTGGCCGGAATTCGTTTATTGATGGTTGCGGCCACGGGACCCACGTGGCTGGAACCATCGCCGCGCTTGGTAACAATGCTCGCGGAGTCGTCGGTGTCAATCCAAAGGGGAATCTGCGTTTGCACATCGAAAAGGTCTTTGACGGAACCCCCACGGCCTGTTCATGGAGCTATGTATCGGGGCTGGTTGCGGCGCTGAACAATTGCCAAACTGCCGCGGGGACCTCAAACCTGGTGGTCAACATGAGCCTTGGAGGCTCTTTTTCCAGCACGACCGAAAACACTGCATTCCAGAACGCCTACAACACGGGTAAGGTGATGTCGATCGCAGCCGCGGGCAACGACGGCACCACAAGGACGTCATACCCCGCAGGCTACGGCTCAGTTATCTCCGTGGCGGCTGTCGACTCCGCCGAAGCATTGGCGAGCTTTTCACAACGCAACTCGGACGTTGAACTTGCTGCGCCTGGAGTGGCTGTCCGTTCGACTGTGCCCATGGGCACCGGCAAGGAAGAGAGCCTGTCGGTGGGGTCGGTTGGATACGAAGCTCCCTCCATGGAAGCTTCGGCCAACGGGAGCGGCACCGGCGCCTTGGTGGACTGCGGCATCGGGAGTGCTGGTGGAGTGCCCGCCTGCGCTGGAGCAGCCGGAAAGGTCTGCCTTATCGAGCGCGGCATGCACAGCTTCGCGGACAAGGTGCTGAGCTGCCAGAACGGCGGCGGCGTCGGCGCCATCATTTTCAACAACACTCCGGGGATCCTGACCGGAACTCTCGGAACAACCGTCACCACGATTCCCTCGGTCGGCATCAGTCAGGCCGACGGGCTGTTCCTGCGCGCTAACCGCTTGGCACAGACGGCATCGATAACGGTTGCGCCCGGGAACTACGCCTACTTCGACGGTACGTCGATGGCGACCCCGCACGTGGCGGGTGTGGCTGCGCTGGTCTGGAGTCTGAATTCGAGCCGCACAAATGCCCAAGTCCGACAGGCTCTGCAAAGCACGGCCAAGGATCTGGGAACCGCTGGGCGTGATTCGAGTTTCGGTTTTGGCTTGGTACGAGCGGCGGCTGCTCACAACTCGCTGAATGCCCCCGCTGTGGCGCCCACCCTCAACAGCGTGACGATCGTGACGAAGAGCCGCAAGCCCTACGCCCGCCTAGCCTGGAGTGGAGCCACCGGATCTTCTGTGGACTACTACCGCAACACCAGCGCAGCAATCAGCACCCCCAACGACGGGACCCATGATGATGGTCCGCTGACCAAGGGAGTCTCGTACACATACAAGGTGTGTCTGACAGGCACGCAGACTTGCTCCGGGACGAGAACCGTCGCCCCCTGACGTTCGCGCCGCAACAGTCATATCCACAAGCCGGGCCCCGCCCGGCTTTTTCATTTCTCGCGGACACTCTTCCCCCGTGCCCGCCACCCCTGCCCTGCCCCGCCTTCTTTACCTCTTCGGCCTGGTCAACCTGGTGATCGGCACGGCGGCCTTCATGGCGCCGCCGCTGCTGGTGCCGATGGCCCAGTCGCTCGGTGTCGGTGTCGGGGCGGTCGGGCAGGCGACGACGGTGTACTCGATGGCCACCGCGGTGCTGGCACCGAGCTTCCTTCTGCTCACCGCGCGCCTGCCCACCCGCGTGGCCCTGGCGATCAGCCTGTCGCTATTCGCGGCAGGCAATGTGCTGACCGCCCTGGCGCAGGACCTGACGGCGCTTCTGATCGCCCGCGTGATGATGGGCTGCGGCTCAGCCTCCACCGCGCTGATGGCGGGCATGGCGGTGGGCATCGCGCCGGTGGAGCGGCGTGCGCAGGCGCTGTCCATCGTCTTCGTCGGCATGAGCCTGAGCTACGTCACCGGCATCCCACTGGCCGCCTGGGCGGGCCTGGAGTGGGGCTGGCGCCTGCCGGTGTGGGCCGCGGTGGCGTGCACGCTGGGCTGCATCGCCGCGCTGTGGGCGGCGCTGCCAGCGCAAAGGGGCACGGCGGCGGGTCCGTCGTTTCGCGGCGCCGCGGCGCTGCTGCGCAACCCGGCCATCCTGGCCATCTACGCGCTCACGCTCACCTACTTCATCGCCATCTTCTCGGTCTTCTCCTACATCGGCCCGGTGCTCAAGTCGCTGCAGCAGCTGACGTCGGGGCAGTTGTCGACGGTGATCTCGCTGTTCGGCGTGGCCGGAGTGGCCGGCACGCTGACGGGCGGCCGCATGGCCGACCGTCTGGGCCCGCGCCTGAGCCTGACGCTGGGCCTGTCGGGGCTGTCGCTGGGCCTGCTCACGCTGCCGCTGACCGCGGGCCAGCCTGTGGCGATGATCGCCGTGCTGATGGTCTGGGGCATGAGCGGCTTCTCGATGATGGCGCCGCAACAGGCGCGTCTGGCCCAGCTGGCCGGCCCGAACACGCCGCTGGCGCTGTCACTCAACAACTCCATGCTGTACCTGGGCATCGCGGTGGGCGCGGCCGTGGGCGGTGCAGCGCTGGCGCAGCTGGAGCCGCGCCACCTGCCCTGGGTGGGCGCGCCCTTCGCCCTCGCCGCGCTGGCCTGGCTGCGCGTCTCCACCCGCAAGCCCCGCCGCTGACATCGCCTACACTGCGTCTTGTCGGGGCTTCCAGTCGCCCCGACGGCGCCGATCCGGCGATCCTCACAACCCTCGCGCCTTCGGACTGGTGGGCCTTCGATGCGACACCCGCATCGGCCACAGGCCCCGGCAGGCAGCGAACCACGGCCCCCACGGGCCTTCTCATCGAATGAAATTCACCGATCTCGGCCTGGCCGAGCCGCTCCTGCGCGCCGTGCGCGACCAGGGCTACGACACCCCCACACCCATCCAGGCGCAGGCCATTCCTGCCGTCCTGAAAGGCGGTGACCTCATGGCCGGCGCGCAGACCGGCACCGGCAAGACCGCCGGCTTCACCCTGCCCATGCTGCACCGCCTGGCGGCCGCAGGCTCCAAGCGTGACGCGCGCGGGCGCATCGCCATCCGCGCCCTCATCCTCACCCCCACCCGTGAACTCGCGGCGCAGGTCGAGGAGAGCGTGCGCACCTACGGTAAGTACCTGCCGCTGACCAGCATGGTCATGTTCGGCGGCGTGGGCATGCAGCCGCAGGTCGACCGCCTGCGCAAGGGCGTGGACATCCTGGTGGCCACACCCGGCCGCCTGCTGGACCACCACCAGCAGGGCACGCTGGACCTCAAGCACGTGGAGATCTTCGTGCTGGACGAGGCCGACCGCATGCTCGACATGGGCTTCATCCACGACATCAAGAAGGTGCTGGCCATCGTGCCACCGAAAAAGCAGAGCCTGCTGTTCTCGGCCACCTTCAGCGACGAGATCAAGGCCCTGGCCGACCGGCTGCTGAACCAGCCGGCGCTGATCGAGGTGGCGCGCCGCAATGCGACGGCCGAGACCATCGCGCAGAAGGTGCACCCCGTGGGGCGCGAACGCAAGAAGGAGCTGCTGGCGCACCTGATCAAGCAGGGTGACTGGCACCAGGTGCTGGTGTTCACGCGCATGAAGCACGGCGCCAACCGCCTGACCGACTACCTGAACGACCACGGCATCACCGCCATGGCCATCCACGGCAACAAGAGCCAGGGTGCGCGCACCAAGGCGCTGGCCGAGTTCAAGAGCGGCGAGCTGCAGGTGCTGGTGGCCACCGACATCGCCGCGCGCGGCATCGACATCGACCAGCTGCCGCACGTCGTCAACTTCGAGTTGCCCAACGTGCCCGAGGACTACGTGCACCGCATCGGCCGCACCGGCCGCGCCGGCGCCACGGGCGAGGCCATCTCGCTGGTGTGCGTGGACGAGGAGATCTTCCTGCGCGACATCGAGAGGCTGATCAAGCGCGAGATCCCGCGCCAGACCATCGGCGGTTTCGAGCCGCCCGCTGGCGAGAGGCCCGAGCCCATCGTGCTGGGCCGCATGACCATTGGCGTGGGCGGCACCCGCCGCGGCGGTGGAGGCGGCCGTCCCCAGGGTGGGGGCGGAGGGCGCTCATCGGGGGGTGGCGGAAATGGAAACCGCCCGCAAGGTGCGGGCGGTGGACGATCAGGTGGCGGAGGCGGCCGCTCAGGCGGCCGCCCCGGGGGCCGCGTCAGCCCCGGCCGTGCTTCGCGATGAGTGACTTGGCGGTGGACAGCAGCTGCGCGCCCTTGAAGCCGCGCTTGTCCATGTCGGCCACCCACTCGTCGTCCACCTGGCTGGACAGCTTGATGAACTCTTCGCGCTGGGCCGCCGTGAACTGGTAGATCGTGTTGCCGCGGTCCACCGCGGTCTTGCGGCCGGCGGGGTCATTGCCCTGCTGGGTCTTGCCCAGCCAGGCCGAGGCCGCCAGGCCCGAGTTGGCGTCGATCACCCTCTTCAGGTCAGGCGCGAGCGAGTCGTACTTGGCCTTGTTCATCGCCATCACGAAGGTGGTGGTGTAGAGCGCGCCGCCGGTGTTGTCGAACTCGCTGTGGAACTTGGCGAGCTCGTGCACCTTGATCGAGGGCACCACCTCCCAGGGGATGGCGCAGGCGTCGATGGTGCCCTTGGACAGCGCATCGGTGATGGCCGGCAGCGGCATGCCTACCGGCGTGGCGCCCACCGAGCCCAGCATCTTGGTGATCGCGCGCGTCGGCCCGCGCACCTTCATGCCCTTCAGATCGGCCGCCGACTTGATCTGCTTGGTCGCGGAATGGAACATCCCGGGCCCGTGGACGTGCAGCGCAATCACGTGCGTCTCCTTGAACTCGTCGGGCGCCTGGGTCTGCACGTACTCCCAGTAGGCCTTGGAGGTGGCCTCGGCGTTGTTCATCATGAAGGGCAGCTCGAACACCTCCACACGCGGGAATCGCCCGGCCGTATTGCCCGGCAGCGTCCAGACAATGTCCACCACCCCGTCGCGCGCCTGGTCGTACAGCTGCACCGGCGTGCCGCCGAGCTGCATGGCTGGGTAGCCCTCGAACTTGATGCGGCCGCCCGAGTCCTTCTCGACCTTTTCCATCCAGGGCTTGTGCATGGTCAGCCAGACGTTGGACATCGGCGCCATGAAGGTGTGGAACTTCAGCGTGACCGACTGCTGGGCCAAGCCGGTCATGTGGGGCACGCCCAGCGCGGCGGCGGCGGCCGAGGCCTGGACGAATTGGCGGCGTTTCATGGCAAAGGCTCCTTGCACGTGATGAATGGTCGAACTGTACGCAGGCCCTCTCTGCGGGAAAACACGGTTTTCCCTGATCTTCCCGAGGGCAACGCCCGGGTCAGGTGATCCACTTCACCAAGGCCAGCGAGATCCCGGGGAAGAACAGCAGCAGCAGGGTACGCAGCGTGTCGCTGACCAGGAAGGGCATGACGCCGCGGTAGCTCTCGGCAATCGGCACGTCCTTGGCCAGGCCGTTGACCACGTAGACGTTCAGTCCCACCGGTGGCGCCAGCAGCCCGAAGCCCACGGTCATCAGCACCATGATGCCGAACCAGATGGCCACGCTCTCCTTGGGCATGCCGAAGTCCAGGCCCATGATCATCGGGAAGAAGATGGGAATGGTCAGCAGGATCATGGACAGCTCGTCCATCACCGCACCCAGCACCACGTAGAACAGCAAGATTGCGCCCACCACCGCCAGCGGCGGCAGGCCCCAGCCCTGCACCACGCTGGCCAGCTGGCCCGGCACCTGGGTCAGCGCCAGCGCCGCGTTCATGAGGTCGGCGCCGAGGAAGATCATGAAGATCATGGCCGAGGCCTCGGCGGTGGCGTAGAAGCAGTGCTTGAACTTCTGCCAGGTGATCTCGCGCTTGAGCAGCGCCGCCACGAAGGTGGCCGCTGCGCCGACGCCCGCACCTTCGGTGGGCGTGAACTTGCCGGTGTAGATGCCGCCGAAGACGATGAGGAAGACGGTGGCAATGGGTGCAATGCCCCACAGGGCCTGGGCCGTCAGCGCCGGGGCTTCGTCGTGCTCGGGCGCATGGCCCGGCACCAGGCGCACGTAGATGGCAATCGCCACCATGTAGCCGAGCATGGCGATGATCCCGGGCACCATGGCTGCGGCGAAGAGCTTGGCGATGTTCTGCTCGGCCAGGATGGCGTAGATCACCAGCGGCACGCTCGGCGGGATCAGGATGCCCAGCGTGCCCCCTGCGGCCAGGGTGCCGGTGGCCAGGCGGCCCGAGTAGCCGTGGCGCTTCATCTCGGGCAGGGCCACCGAGGTGATGGTGGCTGCGGTGGCCACGGAAGACCCACAGATCGCCCCGAAGGCCGCGCAGGCCAGCACGCCGGCCATCGCGAGACCCCCGCGAAAGCGCCCCATCACGGCGGCCGCAAACTCGAACAAGGCCTTGCTGATGCCACCCTGCGTGGCGAAGTTGCCCATCAGGATGAACAGCGGGATCACGCTCAGGTCGTAGCTGGCGAAGCGGGCGAAGGCCTGCGTGTTGAGGAAGTTGGCCAGGGGCAGCCAGCCGGCCTGCGTGACGTAGCCCACCACGCCCGCGGCGAACATCGCGATCGCGATGGGCGTGCGCATCGCCATCAGCACCAGCATGACGCCGAAGATCACGACGGTCAGGACGAGGGGGCTCATTCCTTTGCCCCCTCACCGAAACCGCGGGCTGCCTGCAGCAGCCCGATGACGCAAGTCAACACCAGCGGCGGCACCATGAACACGTAGACGATCCACTCCGGAAAGCCCAGCATCATCGAGCCGGCCCCGCTCTTCCAGGCGTTCAGCCCGCCGATGCCCGTGCGCCAGGCCAGCAGGCCCATGCACAGGGCCAGGAACAAGGCACCGAGACGGTCCAGACGGGCGTTGGTGGTCTGTGAAGCGCTGGCGGTGAAGAAGTCCACGATGATGTTGCCGCGGCGCATCTGGCACCAGGGCATGAACAGCGCGATGGCCGCCCCGGCCGCAGAGCCCGAGAGCTCGAAGTCGCCGACGATGGTCCAGCCGGTGGTGTTGCGGCCGATCAGGCTGACGCAGGTCATCAGCGTGATGACCGTGAGCAGCACCCCGGCCAGGACCGCGCAGGTCTTGGCCAGGTTCTCGAGGATCTTCAAGAGTGGGCTCCGTCAGGGGTCGGGCGATGCGCGCAGGGGTGCAAGTGTGCACCTGCCACGGCTCAGTACTGGGCCTCGGGCAGCTCGACCTGCAGGCCGTCCAGCGCGTCGGTCAGTTCGATCTGGCAGGACAGGCGGCTGTGGGGGCGGCGCGGCGCCGCGGTCATCTCGAGCATGGCCAGTTCATCGGGACCTGGGGCGGGGAGCCTGCCCGACCAGGACTCGGCCACGTAGACGTGGCAGGTGGCGCAGGTGAGCGTGCCGCCGCAATCGGCTGCGATACCGGCCACGCCTGCGTCGGTGGCCGCGCGCATGAGCGACTGGCCGCTGGCCGCGCTCAGGGTGATGCGCTCGCCCTTGGCGGCGTGAAGGTGGACGATGGGCATGTGCGGGCTCTGCTTGTGCGCCGGCCTCACAGGCGGGCGAAGTACTCGCGGCGGTCCCAGGCCACCTTGTCGACGGCCGCCTCGTGGCGCGAGACCTCCGACCGCTTCAGGTGGACGTACCAGTCCAGCACCTCGGAGCCGAAGCCCTCGCGGTAGACCGGGTCAGCCGCCAGGGCATCCAGTGCGGCGCCCAGCGTCATCGGCAGCCGGTCACCCGCGCCCTGCCCTTCAGACGGCGACGCGGCATACGGGTCGGCGGTGGCCGGTGGCGGGGTCAGGGCGCGCTTCAGACCATCCAGACCAGCGTGCACCTGGGAGGCGAAGTACAGGTAGGGGTTGGCCGAGGGCTCGCCCAGGCGGTTCTCGATACGCGTGGCCGCATCGCCGGGCGCTCCCACCACGCGCAGCATGGCGCCGCGGTTGTCGCGTCCCCAGCGCGCGGCCATCGGGGCCAGCGCATTGGGCCTGAAACGGCCGTAGGCGTTGACCGTGGGCGAGGCCAGCGCCGTCATCGCCGGCGCATGGGCCAGCAGGCCGGCCAGCCAGTGCGAGCCCGTCTGAGACAGCACGCTGCGCGCGTCGAGCGGGCTGTGCGGGGCGTGAGTAGCGTGCGGGTCGCTCGAGCCGGCTGCACTGGCACCGGCGGTCTGCGCCTGCGCAAAGGCATTGCCCGAGCCTTGGGCATCCGTCAGCGAATGGTGCAGGTGCCAGCCGCTGGACATCACCTGCGCAAACGGCGGGCGGCACACGAAGGTGGCGTAGAAGCCCGCGCGGCGCAGGGCCTGCCGCACGCCGTTGCGCAAGAGCACCATCGCATCGGCCGCAGCCAGCGCCTCCTGCGCGTCGAAGACGGCCTCGAACTGGCTGGGGCCGAGCTCGATCTCCAGCGAGCGCAGCGGCAGCCGCAGGCCCTGCGCGGTGTGCTGCACGATGCGCAGCGCCGCCTCGGCCTGGTCGCCAAAGCCCTCTGAAAGGAGCTGATAGCCCGGATGCAGCAGCGCCACCTGCGGGCCGTCGGCCGGCCACTCGGCCTGGGCCGGGTCGTCGGGATCGGACAGCAGGCGGTAGGCGTGGAACTCCACCTCCAGCCCGCAGCGCAGGCCGTGGCCCTGCTGCGCCAGGGCCTGCAGCGCCTGCTGCAACACGCGCCGGGTGTCGAAGGCCACCGGGCGGCCGTCGTCCCACCAGGCCTGCGCCGGCACCCAGGCCGTGCCGGGCGACCAGGGCAGATCGACTGCGCGCAGCGGGTCGGGCAGCAGCATGACATTGGCAGCGAAGGCGAAGCCCGGCAGGCGCTGCGCGGCGGTGGGGTCGAACACGGGCCAGGCGGTGCGGTCGGAGGTGTCCTTGAGCATCACCGTGCCGACCATGCCGACGCCATCGTCCAGCGCATCGGCGGCGCCGCGGCCCATCAGGGTCTTGCCGCGCAGCATGCCGTGCTGATCGCACCAGCCCACGCGCAGACGCTCGATGCCGCCGTCGCGGATTCGCTCTCGCAGCGCATCGGCCGCAGCGCGGCGCTCGGCGCTGTCCTGTCCGCAGCGCTGGGCCAGCGTGGAGCGCGAAGAGGCGAGGTTCACGGAGATGGCGTCTTGCAGGACCGGCCCTCAGCGGGCCACAGGTGCCGCGGCCGGCTCCGCGCCTTCGGCCAGCCACGCCGCCCGCTGGCGCTTGGCCGAGGCCGCGGTCTGCCAGAACCCCTGCCAGTCGGCCGCGGGGGCGATGCAGTCCATGGTGTCGGGGCCGGTCAGGGCCTGCGCCTCGTCGGACGTCAACACCATGGGCGGCACGCCGCCGGCCTCCACCGTGTCGATGGCCTTCATCAGCACGCGCCGGTTGGCCATGATGACCTTGTCGCTGGTGCCCAGGTGCTCGCGCGTGCGGTCCTGGATGGCGCCCATGCTCTCCACGGCCCACTGGTCGTGCAGATTGATGTCCTCCTCGCCCATGCCCAGGTAGGTGCGGGTGCGCTGCTCGGCGGGATCGAAGTTCCAGTGGTCGTGGCGGCCGTGCTTGGGGATGTAGTCGGGCAGCGTGATGCCGGCCAGGCGCTGGCGGCGCATGGTGTCCTTGTCCAGCGGCGCGTCGAAGCTGGTGAAGAAGGTGACCCAGTAGGTGTTGACGTCATCCACCGGCACATGCATCTGGGTGATGGTGACCGTCTCGGACAGCGGGATGACGAAGGTGTGCGGGAAGGCGGCGTGGGTCACGCGCACGTGGGTGAGACGCTCGCTGAGGTGTCGCAGTGTGGTGATGCGGGTGAGCCCCGGCGCCACCTCGTGGTGGTGGATCTCGGGTGAGTAGCACTCGCGCATCACGCGCGTCATCGGCCAGCGCTCGCCGTCCACCTCGCCCACGCTGGCGGCGCGGAACTGCCGGCCGTAGGTGGCCTCAAGGCTGTCATCCTGCAAGTAGCGGTGCAGGAACGAGGGGTGCGCCGGGTCGATGCCCACCTCGAAGGCCTGCAGCCAGTTGCAGCGCCACAGCCCCTTGAAGGCGAAGCTGTGCGAGGCCGGTGCGGTGAAGCAGTCGAAGGCCGGCAGCGCGGGCGGCGGCTCGCCCTCAGGCCCCAGCCAGGCGAACACCACGCCCGACTGCACCCGCACGGGGTAGCTGCGCTGGCGCACCCGCTGGCACAACGTGCTGGCCACACCGTTGAGCGAGGGCTCGGCCGGCGTCTCCAGGCAGCGGCCATCGGGTGCGAACTTCCAGCCGTGGAAGGGGCAGCGCAGGCCGTCGGCCTCGAGCCGGCCAAAGGCCAGATCGGCGCCGCGGTGCGGGCAGTCGCGGTCGAGCAGGCCCCACTGGCCCTGGTCGTCGCGGAACAGCACCAGGTCCTGCCCCAGCAGGCGCACCGCCTTGACCGGGCGCTCGCGCATGCGCGCATCCAGTGCGGGGTCGAACTCGTCGAGCAGCGCCACTGGCTGCCAGTAGCGGCGCATCAAGGCGCCGCAGGCCGTGCCCGGACCCACGCGGGTCAGGCGCTCATTGAGTGCGGCTTGCATCGGCTCACTCTATCGCAGCGAATCCGCACTGCCACTGGAGGAAACGCCGGGGGAACGCCGGAAAGACGCAGCGCGAAGGGCTGGCCAGGCCGCATACTGGTCGCACAACCCCGGGCCCCTGCCCTGGCCGGCCACCACCGGCGAAGGCGCCCCCACCCCGCCCGGGACATGGAGGGCCTGGCCGATGCGCATCGGATTCTTCGGCGCCGCCGACACCGTGACGGGGTCGCGCCACCTGGTGGAGATCGGCGGGCAGCGGGTGCTGCTGGACTGCGGCCTGTTCCAGGGCTTCAAGGTGTTCCGCGAGCGCAACTGGGCCCCCGTGCCCGAGGCCCTGCGCCAGGCCGACGCGGTGGTGATCAGCCACGCCCACCTGGACCACTCGGGCTGGCTGCCAGTGCTGGTGAGAAGCGGCTGGAAGGGCGCGGTCTACGCCTCGCCGGCCACGCGCGACCTCGCCCAGGTGCTGCTGCTGGACAGCGCCCACCTGCAGGAGGAGGACGCGCGACGCGCCAACCGCTACGGCTACTCGCGCCATGAGAAGGCGCTGCCCCTGTACACCCGCGCCGATGCGCTGCGCGCCATCGAGCGCATCCGCCCGCTGGCCCCCGGCACGGCCGTGCGCCTGGGCGAGGTGGACATCGGCCTGTCGCCCGCCGGTCACCTGCTGGGCGCCTGCAGCGTGAGCCTGACGCACCGCAAGCAGACCCTGCTGTACTCGGGCGACCTGGGGCGAGCGGATGACCTGCTCATGCCACCGCCACAGAAGCCGTCCAGGGCCGACGTGCTGTTGGTGGAATCGACCTATGGTGACCGCTGGCACCGGCCCGAGGACGCGGCGGCTCGCCTGGCGCAGATCATCCTGCGCACGGTGGGCAACGGCGGCTCTGTCCTGCTGCCGGCCTTTGCCGTGGGACGCGCGCAGGCGCTGTTGCTGGTGCTGCAGCGCCTGAAGGCCGAGGACCGGCTGCCGCGCGACCTGCCCGTGTTCCTGGACAGCCCGATGGCCCTGCAGGCCACCGAGGTCTACCGCCGTCACCGCGCGCTGCTGCGCGTGCCACCGCAGGAGATCGAGACGCTCACCCACGGCGTGCGCATGGTGGCCACGGCGCAGGAGTCGATACGCCTGGTGCGAGTGCGCTACCCCAAGGTCATCATCTCGGCCAGCGGCATGGCCACCGGCGGGCGCGTGCTGCACCACCTCAAGGCCATGGCCCCCGACCCGCGCCACCACGTGGTGTTCGCCGGCTTCCAGGTGGCGGGCAGTCGCGGTGCGCACCTGGTGGCCGGCGCCACCGAGGTGAAGATTCACGGCGAGTACGTGCCGGTGCGCGCCGCCATCACCCACCTGGAAGGCTTCTCGGGGCACGCCGACAGCGACGGCCTCATGGCCTGGATGCGCGGGCTGCGCAAGGCGCCGCAGCAGACCTTCGTGGTGCACGGCGAGCCGCAGGCCGCCGACGCGTTGCGCGTGCGGGTGCAGGACGAACTGGGCTGGCCGGTGCGTGCGGCCAGGCACGGCGAGACGGCCGAGGTCTGAGCCGGCACCCCCCCAGCCACGCGGACCGTCCGTCCGCGCCGGTCAACGTATCAGACGAACACCCGCTGCCGCAGCCACTTCGTCGCCACCCACTTCTCGCCGGCCAGCACCGGGGCGCCGCCGTGCAGCGTCTTGGTCACCGGGTGCGGCCGGTCGTAGCTGAAGAAGACCGCGCTGCCCCGCTGCGCCGCCACCTCCAGCCCGACGTCGGGGAACACGGTAGCGCCGCCGCGCTCGGGGGTGTTCAGGTACATCACCAGGGTGCCCACGCGCTGGCCGCCGCGCTCCACGATGGCGGGCGTGCCGGGCTGGGCGGGGTCGAAGTAGTCGTGATGCGGCAGGTACTGCGCGCCCGGCCGGTAGCGCAGGATCTGCAGGCCCTCGCCGTGGTCCACAGGCCAGTTCACCAGCGCCGCGATGCGCTGCTCGATGCGCTGGATGAGCGGCGTCTCGCCGCGCTCGA
>Ga0315902_10004998_pt1 | contig 18851 bp, 27 predicted proteins | sample LakEriMetagenome_9_FD_203523 | JGI IMG/M metagenome (GOLD analysis project Ga0315902, IMG submission 203523) | Freshwater fungal communities from buoy surface, Lake Erie, Ohio, United States - Buoy 12 MA117 | ecosystem: Environmental > Aquatic > Freshwater > Lake > Lake biofilm | place: USA... | reverse complement strand
AACTGATGAAATGGGTGCGGGGTGGTGGTAAGGTTCTGCCCGGACTGGTCCGAAGGCGGGCCGCAGAGTGTTCGCTCATTTAGGGCACAAAAATGGCACACGGTGAGTGCCGAGGTGAGCTAAGTGTTTGATCGGAGAGGTGGCCGAGTGGTCGAAGGCGCTGGACTGGAATCGCGCCTACCCCTAAAAAAACCCAAGCAAATCAATGGGTCTTGGCTGCGCAATGTAGCGTTTGCCGCACAATCAGGGCACAACTACGGCACACCGCCAGTTAAGCCTTGATCCACTACCACGGCACGCCTATCACGCCCAAGTCAGCTCTTGAGGCGATGGCGGGGGAACACTTCTGCATCAGTTACTTCAGGCCGGACAACCTGAAGGTATGCCTGCGCATAGGCCAATCGTGCATGTTCGACAACGGTGCTTTCTCTTGCAAGACAAGAGGCGTTCCGTTTGATCTGCACGGGTTCTATGAGTGGCTTGATCCGTTGCTCGGACACCCACATTGGGCCGTTGTGCCTGATGTCATTGATGGGTCTGTCGAGCAGCAGCGGGAGATGGTCAAGACCTGGCCTTACCCAAAGCAGTTTGGCATTCCTGTGTGGCATCTCGGATTGCCAATCGAGTACCTGTTGGAGCTGTGCGACCAATGGGGCCGCGTGTGTTTGGGTTCATCCGGCGCTTATTGGCAAGTGGGTTCCTCATCTTGGAGCGCCAGGATGGATGAGACATTCAACGCTTTGCACAGAACTTTCGGCCAGCGTCTTCCTTGGACGCATGGGCTAAGAATGCTTGGACAAGGAGGTGAACGCTGGCCGCTATCGAGCGCGGACAGCACCAACGTGGCACTGAACCACGGTTATCAAATCGAATGCGCAGGCTGCATGGCGAAGCGCATTAACAAGGCGAACCCACCTCATCAATGGAAGATGAAACCACAACAGGAGTCCCTATGCTTTGGATAGCAATCGCGGCCTATGCCGCTGCCATGACTTTGGCAAATCTTTCCGTGGCCGCGTTTGGCCCGAACGTTACGCCCATCAATGCCTTTGTTCTCATTGGCCTGGACCTAGCGCTGCGCGACTGGCTACATGTGCGCTTAAAGGTCTGGCAGATGGGCTCGCTCATCGCCGCTACCGGGGCATTGACCTACATCCTCAACCCAGCAGCAGGGCAAATCGCCATTGCGTCAGCTTGCGCGTTCACAGCCGCCGCCTTAGTGGACTGGGGCACATTCACCAAGTTGCGCGGCAGTTGGATGTTCCGCTCTAATGGTTCTAATGTTGCTGGCGCTGCGGTAGATTCGTTGCTGTTTCCTACCATTGCGTTTGGCGTTTTGATGCCTCACATCGTCGCCATGCAGTTTGTGGCTAAGGTTGCCGGGGGTGCCGTTTGGTCCTTAGTGCTGAGGAAAGCCGCGCCACAAGAGGTGCGAGCATGACCACACAACCCGAAGCCCTGCGGCTGGCTGACCAACTGGGAGTGCGATACAGCGGATTTCCAAGCTGCGATGAAGCCGCCGCCGAACTGCGCCGTCTGCATGCGGTGAATCAGGAACTGCTGGAGGCGTTGATTGAACTCACCGAGGCTGGAGCAGAAGCCTGGGGCGAAAATCGCCCATGTGTACGAATTGGTCTTGCCGCCATCGCCAAAGCGGATGAGATCGGCAAAAAGCGTGATTAGGAAATCACACTTGCATGTGATTCTAGTAATTGGACTGTTTGGGCACGTTTACGGCACACGCACATAGAAGTTGCTTGAGGTCTTTGCTGCATGCCTTTAATCTTGAACAACTGGAGAGGTGGCCGAGAGGCTCAAGGCGCTGGACTGGAATTCGGTCTAGCCCAAAAAAAAGCCCCTGCAATCAGGGGCTTAACTCTTGCGAGAGGAGAGCTGCCGGTTAACCGGCGGCACGATTCTGGCACATCAAATCGTCACCGCACGCGCCGCGTCCGCCAAGTGCTGCGGCGCAAAAGCAACGTACCTCTGCACCATGCTGTGCGAGGCCCAACCGCCGAGTTCCTGCAGCACCTGAATTGGCGTGCCCGCCTGAGCGTGCCAGGACGCCCAAGTGTGGCGCAGGTCATGGAACCTAAACCCCGGCACTCCAGCCTTCTCGCACGCGCCCTGCCACACGCTGCGGCTGATGTGCGCGATGCCAAACACAGACCCCTGACGATGCGGCAGCGCCTTCAGCAGCGCCATAGCGGCCTCATTGAGCGGCACAACGATCTGCTTGCCGCCCTTGGCGTCTTCAGGCGCCACCTTGGCCGTCGCCGCCTCAAGGTTGACGGCATCCCAGCGCAGGCCAAGGACGTTGGCGCGGCGTAAGCCGGTGAGCATCGCAAACCGCACTGCAGGCCGGTACTTGGGCAGCAGGTTAACCAGCAGTGCTTCTGCCTGTTCTCGCGTCAGGAACGTCTCGCGCTTGTTGTTTTCGCGCTCAGCCTTAATGAACGGGGCGCGGTCGATCAAGTCCCACTCGCGCTCAGCGGCCTTGAGGATGGAGCGAATCAGCGCCCGGTATCGGTTGCGCGTGGCGGGCTTGGCGTCTTTGGGCAGAATCTTCTCGACACGCTCCCGCGTGATCTCGCTCAACTGCCTGGCGCCCAGCTTGGGCTTGATCAGCCCAATGCGCAGCTTGTCTGTTTCGATGCTGCGCTTGCCTGCCTTCTCAATCAGCCAGCGGTCGCACGCTTCTCCAAACGTGCATTTCGGGCGCTCCTTGAGCACGCCCACGCGCCAGAGTTCGCCCACGCGCATGTCATGCGCTTGCTTGGCTGCGGCTTTGTCGCCGGTCTTGAGCGATTCGCGGATGCGTTTGCCATTGATCTGGACGTCTAGCCAATACACTTCATTACGCAGCTTGAGGGGCATGTGACTCTCCTGTTAGGTGGAGTCATTCTCACATCAAGGTGCGGAAAGCGCAATACCCCAGTGTGCGATTAGGCAGGCTTCTGCCCTGCCATCGTCCTTTGCCCGCTTGAACTCACCCGCTTGGGCGGGCCACAGCGCAATGGCCTTGGCGCGTGAACCATCTTTGCTCTGGTTCAGGTTCATGTCCCGCTTCCACTTGGCAGGCGGCACCAGAGTGACGGGGATGTGCATGGCAGCCAGTACTCCCTTGACGATACCCAGCGCCTCACCAAAGGCAAACGCCGACGTCACGCCCATTTGTGGCGAGGCGCTCACAGACTCAATGTAAGCGGCAACCGTGTACTCAGCGCGGCCTCGCAGCTCTGCGGCCAGCAGTTCCGGGCTGATGCGGTTTTTGGTGGCCTTGCCCACCTTCACCTCCATCGTGGGCATGTCGAACACCTCGACCAGCTTGCCGTCTTGCGTCAGCACGGCCACCGCGCCGTGGATGCCTGGGTCCACGCCAATCACATAGTTCATGCCTCGCCTTTCACCAGCTTCTCAATCTCACGCGCAAACTTGATGGGGGCTCGCCCAGTGAACTGCGTTCTGTCCCATGCGGCTTCAATGTCTTCGATGCACAGCGGGCTGAACAGGTGACTGCGCAGACGCTCCTTTTCAATAACCAGCTTGCGAATCTCCGCATGCAGCTCTTTGCAGATGCGGTCATGCGTTTCCACGCTGATGTAGTTGCCCGGTGGCAACACCTCAAAGTTCCCGCTCATGGCTGAAAGCTCCTCAACGTATCAAGTGACTTGCTGATGCGCGTCTTCTTCTCGCGCACAGCCTGCGTGTCGCGCTTGGTAGGTATCGCGTCCAAGTCATCGCTGGGCATGTCGGGCCACGGGTCAACCGCCGTAGGCTTGACCACCTTGGCTGTGGTGAACACCTCTTTCATCGCGCCCACATCCTCAATCAGCGAGCCTGGGCAGTGCTCCAGCTCACGCGATGAGAAGCGCGGCTCAGGGCCTGGGCCGTTGCTGAACTGCTTGCCTGACGCCTTGTGCGTGTAAATGACGTAGTTGTCCCCGCCGTCTGTCGGCGTGGCATACGGCACCAGCGCGGGAATCATCAGATGTTGGCTGCAGCCTGCTTTCTGCATGGCATCGTTCAACGTCACGCCCTTGGCCTCGCACTTCCATTCAGCCTTTGTTGCTGGCGTGGCGTGGCAGCAGGTGCGGCAGTTGGCTTCCGCCGCCTTGTCGCCGTGACACACGGGGTGGAAGTTGCACATCTTGCATTGCCAATGTGCCGGGTCTTCTGACAGGCGCTGTGGTGGCTCTGTCATGTCGATGAGGCGCTGAGCCTTCAGCAGCAGTTGCTTGAAGCGGTCCTCATCGAAATGGACCCATTCGGTGTACACATCATCAGTGTTCTTGTTTACGCCCATGTATAGAGCGCGGTCGATCTCCATGAGTCCCATATAGACCTGCATCTGGTCATAGTGCTGGGGCTTAGCCTCTTTGACCTTCTTGGCAACGAGGGCCGTGTATGACTTGTCGTTGTGTGTCTTGAACTCCAGCACACACGGTGTCTTGGGCGCTTCTGGCACGCCTTGCGCCACGCCATCAAGGCTGCCACCGAAGTGGCCGTTGCAGGCGCTCACGCGCCACTGTGCGCCCGTGTCGGGGTCTGTCTCCCAGACCGTCGCGCCAATGCCGCGCAGCTCTTCAATCAGGCGCGGCTCTTCGCGCACGCCGCTGCTGAACAAGCGCAGGATGCGGCCAGGAAACGAGGGCTTGAGCGCCCAGCGCCAGGTGTTCCAGATGTAGCGTTCGCAGTCATGGCCGATGAGGCTGGCGCCCATGTGCGGCCTGTGTTCTTGCGGTTTGCTCTCGTACCACTTGACGATGGCCGCGCTGGTTGTGTGTTGGCTCATGGGTATCTTCATGGTTAAGGAGGTGGCCCACGCGCAACCGTGGGCTATTGCGTCACTGGAGACTTCGACGCTCACCGGACTACCGGCCACCTATTGATCAACGTGCCCAGGGGCGCGAACCACCTGCAGGCGCGGCGGGCTTAGCGGCAGGCGCTGGCGCTGCAGCCTTGGCGGCGCCGTAACCGACGATGCGATTGCGATCCGGCTCCTTGCGGTCAATCTCGACCTGAATCAGGAACGGGATGTCATGCAACTGCTCAGTGTCATCCATGTCCAAAACATTGACTGCCATGCACAGAGCGCCCAGCGCAGCCTTGGCGATGTCCTCGGCCTGCTTGTTTGGGTTGCTGATGTTCAGGCGCTCCCACAGGCGGCGGCCTGAGAACTCACCGTCAGTAATCTGCATCTCAAGCTCGATGTACTGGCCGGTGCCAGCCTTGGTATCGCGGATGTCTGACTTGGTGATGATGCATTCGTACTTGCCAGGGGGCAGCGGGCCACGGGTGGGCGCTTGTGAAACGGGGGCATCGTTGGCGTTGAAAGTGAAGCGGGCCATGTTTGTCCTTTGGTTGGCTCGTTGGTAAATCAGGCGATTGCCTGAGCGAAAGACTCCCACGACATCGGGATTGAGTCTGGAAGGGAGTAGCGATTCTTTGCCATGTACGCGGGGCGCTCGCTGGTATACAGCAGGCGCTCGCCCGTGCTGATGCCACGGTTGGACGTCTTGTTGAACCCGACGTCATCCTTCTTAATCAGCGTCTTGTAGTTGGCAAACAGCACAGCGTCTGCCCACTCGCGCAGAATCGCGTTGCTGCGCTCCTGCAGCTTGGGCTGATAGCGGTCGAAGGGCTCAACCTCTGGCGAGTCAAACCGCTTGATCTGCGTGTGCGCGATCAGGATGACCACCATGCCCTTGTCATTGCGCAGCGTGTTCAGGCCAGCCAGCACCTCGCGCCACTTGTCCGCAACGATCATGGCGCCCTTGCCATAGGCCAAGTCTTTGGCGTCATGCGTGGCTTCGACTTCTGCCCAGATCAGGTTATCGAGCCAGTCCACGCTATCGAGCACCACCGTGCCGAAGTCATGGGGCTCAGTGACCAGCGAGCCGATGGCGTCCAGCACTTCGCTGGCCTTAGTTGCCAGCGGGAAGTGATCCACCTGCAGCGAGCCAAGACCGTCCTCTGTGCAGATAAAGATGGGCTTTGGCGCTTGCGATGCAAACGTGGTCTTGCCAATGCCTTCGACGCCGTAAAGAAAGATGCGCGGCGCCGCGAGGGCTGTGTTTTTCTTGATGGACTTGAGGTTAAACATGTGACTTCTTTCTGTATGTACGAGTCACGCGTGCATGCGCTGCACTGCGTGTGCTCTGTGTGTATCCAACGGGTGTGATGTAGGGCGCCAGCTTCTTGGTCAGGCCACCCCACGCGTTTGGGTGATGGGGCTGCGGCAGGCCGTTGGCTTCCGCCCAAGCTCTGAACTGCTCCAATGAAAACTCTTCAGTAGCGCAGTGGATGAGCCAGTGAGCAAACGCGGCTTGCGCCTCATCTGCCCACGGCTGCGCAGACTCCATGACGCGTGCAATCCCCGCGTCTCGCAGTGACGCGCCGAGCATCACTTGCCCGCAAACTTGATTTCGACTGCGGTCTTGGCGGGCTTGGTTTCCACCGCTTGCGCGATGGAGCGCCACAGGTCAGGGCGCTCTGCGCGGATGGCCTTCAGCCGCGTGTCATCCGCTTCCACCTTGGTCTTGATGGGGCGGATGTCGGCGGGCCATGAGCCCGTCAGCAGGATGAGCGCGTCAACATCGCACTTGTACGTCACCTTGCCGGTGAGCTTGATGCGCGTGCCCTTGTCCGTGGTGAACGTGTCGGAGCCTTCTTCTCTTGCTGGGTGCAGCTTGAGGATTTCTTCCTCAATGCCAATGCGCTCTGCCTTAGCGGCTTCTTCTCGTTGCTTGGCAATGCTCCATAGCGTTGCCAGTTTGTCTATCTCGCTCATGTTGGGCCTCGTTGGTTGTGGTGGGTCTAGAAGGGTGCGGCGGGGCCGTTAGCGGCCTCTCGCCTGGCTGCCGCCTGTGTCGGCGGCTTGACGGTTCCGAAGGGCCAGCCGGGTGGGGCGGTGGGCGCCTTGCGACCATTGGGGAGTGTGTTCATCGTTGGCTCGTTGGGTTGGGGATTGGATTGGAGCATGCTGATGCGGGAATCGCAATACTTGAGTCAACAACTTTCTCAAGTGTTGTAAATCGGTGCAGGTTGGCGCATTGGTAGCGGCGACGGGTTGAGTTGTCGCGGCGTTGCACGGTTTCCAGCACTTCGCACCATTTGTGGCAGGTTGGGCACTTCATCGGTACAGGTGCGCTAACGCGATAACGACCAAGGCTACGCATGCGGTCACGCCAATAGCCATAAGCAGATCGACCATGTACACGCTCATGCGTGAGCTGTTTTCTGGAAGCTCGCACGCTTGGCGGGCTGGGCAGGCGCGGCCTTGGCTGCATTGGTTGCTGCAGCAGCTTTCTGTACGTTCCATTGCACTCTCCTTGCGTATTCCCAGACCGACGCGGCCTGGATGATTTCCCTTGCGGGCGGGTTGCTGGCGTTCTTGCGCACCTCAAGCAGCTCAGGCGCTTTGGGGATGGTCTTGTACTGCGCTTTGTACGCATGGCCGATGTTGTGGATGTGGCCTTCACGCACTACGCGCTTGATGGTGGTTGTGCTGCAGTCAACGCGGTCCAAGATTTCCCGCGTTGTGCGCGGTATCTTGCACAGCTCCACGATCTCTTGGCGCTTGCGGGCGTATTCTTCGTAGGTGTTCATGCGCGCTCCTTAGTAGCCATGAGGCTGACTCCCTTCCATCCATCCCGGCTTTTTGGGCAACGGTGCCCAGCCGAGATAGCCGCCCGTGCCTGGCGCGTATTGGCCGTAAACAGCAACGCCGCCCGTGGTTAAGAGCTGCACTTTGGCCGACAGTGGGCAGGTGTGCAGCGGCCTCCAGAAATAGTCTTGATCTACTGCGGCTGACTTGTCGCCATTCAGTTTGACGGTCATTTGGCGCTCGCTTTCTGCGTGCAATCAGCGCAGCGCCACAACTTCAGCCGCGTGTAAAGCGAGCCGCCGCGTATCTCTTTTTTCTGGTTGCAGGCTGAGCAATTCTTACGAAACGCCATGCCGGGGCCAGAGCCGCGCTGGTTCATGGTGTAGTCGCGCAATGCGAATGATGTTGTCGCGGGTCATGCCTCCTCCTGGCTCATCACTTCCAGTTGCGAGCGCAGGCGGTCGATGCGCGTCTCGTGGTAGAGAACCATTGCGCTGGCGTAGTCGCGGGCTGTCTGGGCTTCCAGCAAGCCGCGTCTAGCTTGGTCAAGCTCGCGGGCGATCAGTTCTTCTGCGGACAGGTTGCGAAAGGGGTTGAGTAATTTCATGGTTGCTCCGGGGTTGATGTGGCGCCATCGTAATGAGGAAAGCGCACACACGGAGCATTGCCGAGTAATTCAGTCGGGCAGTTGCGTATCCGCTACGGACGTATCCAGAGCACGGGCGAGGCCCAGCTCACCTGCTGGTCTTGCAGCAGCTTGGCCGCGTCTGTGATCAGCGTGAGGTTGAACGTGTCGCGGCGGTAACCACGGCGGATGTACGCCAGCACTTGGCGCCCGTCTGTTAAGGCGCACAGGTTCATTGCTTCCAAGCGTTCTTTTGGGTCTTGCTGAGCTGCGGAGATGAACAGCAACCACCCGTCCTTGCAGTGCCCTGGCTCGCGGCATTGGATGGCGTACGCGTCCGAGGGGACGTCTGCGGGCGCAACCACCTTCTCATGTGTACGCGCCGCCAGCAGTTGCACGATGCCTTCGCTGCCGCAGATGCCGCTGATGGGGACGCGCTTGATGCCGTCATCGGTGGGTATGCCAGCTTCCCGCAGGACTTCCGAGGTTGCAACGCCGAGGATTTCGCTAATACGATGCGCCTCCGCTAGCGTCATCCTGCGCTGTCCCCTGAGCATCAGGGAAACCGCCGCAGGGTCGATGTTCAGCAGCTTGGCTAGGCCGCGCTGGCTTAAGTGCTTGTCGTGAAGTTGTCGCCGGAACCATTTGGTGTTCATCGGCTTAGATTGCGCTAAAGTCACTGTTGCGTCAATCGCACCATCCCCATTCATCAACATCATTTCCTTATGAGCATAGAAACCAAACACAAACTAGAGCCCGCCTTCAGCATCCTTGAGCGCCTGGGCGGTAAGTCGGCAGTCTCAGCAGAGTTGAAGGTTGCGCCGTCTACTTTGTCCCGCTGGTGTACGCCCGTGCCAGAGGGCACCGGGGGAACCGTGCCCGTGCGCCATTGGTCTGCGCTGCAGAAGATGGCCAAAGCGCGGGGCGTATCGGTCACGCTGTCAGAACTTGCCAAGCGTTGAGGCCGCATGGATGCAGCGGCACCAACGATGCAAAACAGCGACTTCCTGGCCGAGGTCTACGGCCCACTCGCGGTCGATGAATACGGCTGGGTCTGTACGTTTAGGGCCTCTCCTGAGCACGGCGACTGGTCTGGCCGCGCTTATCGAGGCACTGACAGACAGGCGGAATTGATCGATTCAGCCTCGTTCGATAACACTTACTTTTCGGTTTCAGTCCTCGCGGGCTTCGCGGAGTCGGGTAAGTGGGCGCGGCAGAAGTCCACGTTCAAGCGCCTGGCGGCTTTGGTCGCGGACGATGTGGACCCGTCTCGCGTGCTGGGCTATTCATGGGCGCTGCAGACTTCGCCGGGTAAGTGGCAGGTGGGCGTCATGCTGGACCCTGCAGACCCGGATTGCGCCGATATGGGCTTGGTTGACCGCGTAATGGCCTCGCTGGCCTCGCGTGGGCATCTAGGCGCTGACAAGTCTGGCAATGCCATCTCCCGCTATGTACGCCTGCCGCATGGGACTAACACCAAGCCTAGAGCCGCTGGCCCGTGGCGGCACCAACTCGCTGAGTGGCACCCGTCGATCCGGTGGTCGCTAGCTGACGCGTGCGCCGCTTTCGGCATTGAGCTGGACGATTTGCGGGCTAAACCTGTCGAGGCGTTGCGTACGCGCAACAGCACGGATGGGGTCATTTCGATGGGCTCGGCAGCGGGGGACGCCCTGTCTATGCTGTCGGCGCCGTTGTCTGAGCGGTCCTATCACGATGCCCTGATTCGCATGGCGGCCTCGCTGGTCAAGGGCGGCATGTATCCGGGCGCGGCGGTGGACTTTCTTTATTCGCTCATGGATCAGGTGCGTCCGGCAGGGCCTGCGGAGGAAGTGTCTCGCTGGGCGGCTAGGCGGGCTGAGATTCCACGGGCTGTGCGTAGTGCTGAGAAGTTTGCGCCGCCTGATAGGGCGCCTGTGGCGGTCACGGTGCGGCTGGGCGATGCGCCTGCAGTTGACGCGCCTGGCGACTTGCTGCTGAGCCTGGAAGAGCTAGCCAAACGCTCTGCGGCTGTGCGTTGGCAGGTCAAGCACGTTATCCCGGCTGACTCCTTGGGCATGCTGTTTGGCGCGTCGGGGACGTTCAAGTCCTTTGTGGCGCTTGATCATGCTTTGCACGTTGCGCATGGCATGCCGTGGCTAGGCAAGAAGACGGCACGCGGGCACGTTGTTTACGTTGCTGCCGAGGGCGGGGCGGGTATCTATAGGCGCGTGGCTGCGTGGCATCAGGAGCGAAGGCTACCTGTTTCTGACGCGTTCTCCGTCTGTATCACGCCGTTGGTGTTGAGCTTATCTGATCAGGTGGAGCTTCTGGCATCGGCCATCGATGCGATGCCCGTGAAGCCTGCGCTGGTCTATGTGGACACGCTGTCGCAGACCTTTGCTGGCGATGAAAACTCAGCGACGGACATCGCGGGCTATCTGCGCCAGCTCAACGCGGGCATACGCGCACGCTTCAATTGCACGGTCATAGTGATCCATCACTCAGGCCATGCAGCTACGGAGCGCCCGCGTGGCTCTTCTGCCATCACGGCCAATGTGGACTTCATGCTGGGCGCGTATCGGCCCGATGCTGGCGCGCTCTTGGCCCGCCTGGACTTCATTAAGCAAAAGGACGGCGACCGGCTGGGCTCGCAGGGCTTTGAATTGCGCCGTGTCGTTCTCGGTCAGGATGAGGACGGCGAGGAGTTCTCTTCGCTGGTGGCTTGCTGGTCGGATGTGGCACAGCGGGTGCTGGCTAACGCGGCTGTGCGGCTGGCGGGGCATGAGAAGGTGCTGCTGGAGCTTCTGGATGCGATGGGCGGGCAGGTCAAAGAAGCTGAACTGCGACATGCGTTTTATGACGCGCTGGCCGGGGAGTGTCGGCGGGACGGCAAAACGTTCGTTCAGGACACGGCGCGGAAGGCTTTTCAACGCGCCTGCTCTGCGCTGGCTGACAAAGCGCTGGCGGCATTGGGGACGGATGGCTTAGTAAAACGGTTGGGTATTTGAATGGGAGCGGGACATAAAGCCGGACAAAAGGCCGGACATTGCCCGGACAGAATGTCCCGTTGACACGTCCGAGCCGGACGGACAAGGACATACCCCTAGGTATGTCCGTCCTGTCCGGGTGTCCTGTCCGGGTTCGACGTCCGGCAGGTCGGGCATGAAAAAGCCCGCACGGGGCGGGCTGGGGTTAGGGGATGGCGGGAGCGTCAGGTGCCGGTAGCGCGGGCGATGGCTGCGCGGGCCAAGCGGCTGATGGTGTTGATCGTGCCGGGGGCGGTGTCCAGGCCCATGCGAGGGCCCGCCTCGGCTACGATGGCCTGAAGCGCGGCCAGCAGTTCGGGCGCTGCGGCGATGAGCGCCGCATCGGGCTGCGCGAAAGCAACCATATCGGGCTTAGGTACGCGGTAATCCGCCGTGTTGCAAATGATCGTGCCGTCTGCGCCGCGCACTTCAGTGCCGCCGACAACGCGCCAAAGTCCTGGGGGGTGTGTGGTTTGCATCGTTTGCTTTCGTTGAGGTTGTCAGATGAACGCGGCCAGCAGTAGGGCCAGAACTAGGCCGTAGGCGAGGGAGAAGGCGACATCGCGCCAAGTGGTGCGCTGGCGCATGTCAGGCATCCACAGTGCTGGGCACGCCGTAAACCAACGCGTGCAAGTCGGACTCGGTGCCGAAAGCCTTGCAGCCTGCAGCGACAGCGGCCAGCGTGGCGTAGTACTTGCCGCCGCCCATGTTCCAGCGCCCAAGGGCAATGCGGCGCGTTGACACAAACCACGCATCGCACAAGCGGCTGAGCGTGTACTCGGTGCCGCGATAGGTGGCCGTGATGTAGGGGCTGTTGTTAAGGATGGATTTGGTTGGCGTGGTTTGCATGGTTGGCTCCGTTGCGTGGTTGGGGTTGGGTTTAGGCGTTGCGGGCAGTAAGGTTGAAGCAGCGCAAATAGGCTTGCGCTTCGCGGTAACTGTCGCAGCGCACCTTGTCGATAAGGTTGCCAGCGGCGCTGTACAGCTTCACAAGGTAAAGCCCTGAGGGCGTGAGCTTCTCGAAAGTAGTCCAAGCGCCTGATTTGTGAGTAGTGATCTTGGTCATGGTTGGCTCCGTTGGGGTTGCGTTGTCGATGGGATGTATTGTTGAGGTTTCCGCACGATGATGCAACTAGGACAAACCCTAATCTTTTGACCTTATGCTAGTCTTGTTTCATGCAGACAACGCAACATGAGGCGAAAGCCGCAACTCTGCCAAGCGCAAAGCCCAAGCAGAAGCCCGCGCACCTGTTCAAGCCGGGGCAGTCCGGGAACCCTGCCGGGCGCAAGACTGGCGCTCCTACCGCGTTCACGCGCTCGCTCAAAGAGGCCGTGGAGATCGCGGCCAGGGACTGCCACCCGCAGGGGCTGGCTGGCTGGCTGGTGGACCGGGCCAATGGCGGCGTGCAGGACCGGGCCATCTTCGCCACGATGGTGGCAAAGGTCATTCCGATTCAGGTCAACCAGTCGGTGCAAGGCGGGATCAGCATCAGCCTAAACTGGCTGGCGGGCCGCAACATCGGCACAAAAACGGCACAAGCCGAGATCGTGGACGCGCAAGTGGTTGATGCCATTGAGCATTCCCCGCCTAGTCACTGGACTAACAATGCGACGGATCAAGCGCAGGGAGTAGAAGCCTCTGTGAGCCACGCAGAGGACGCCAAGCTACCTAGCCCTTCGCTGCCTGATTCGGACGCTCCTGCGGGCCGCTAGGGGCCGGCGCGGCGGCGGGGTGCGACCCCCATCCCCCCTCGAAACGCGGAGGGGGGGGTGGCAAGAACCGGGTCCCTCCTCGCTCATCTAGCATTCCAAAAAACACCTTTTGCGAAAAATGCACGATCCCGTAAACCACCCCGCGCACTACACCGAGCACCCCTCGGGCATCGAAGTGATCCAGATAACGGAGCACATGAACTTCTGCTTGGGCAACGTCATCAAGTACACGCTCCGCGCTGGCCTTAAGACGGATGACCCGATTGAAGACTTACGCAAAGCGCGTTGGTATTTGGACCGCGAAATAGCGCGGCTGAGCAAATGAAACTGCAGGAGTACCAGCCCCGCGACGTCTTCCTGCCGCTGCACAACAGGCAGAAGCGCTGGACTACGGTGGTGGCGCACCGACGCGCTGGAAAGACGGTGGCGATGTGCGCTGACTTGGTGATCGGCGCGCTAGAAACAAACCTTCCGCGACCACAGTTCGCATACCTGGCGCCCTTCCGCGAGCAGGCCAAGCGAGTTGCCTGGCAGTATCTGAAGGAGCTGACAAAGGACTTCCAAGCCAGCCCGCCAAACGAGTCAGAACTCAGAATCGACATACAAAACGGCCACAAAGACATCAGCCGTATATATGTAGCGGGCGCTGATAATCCCGACGCGCTGCGTGGTATGTATTTTGACGGCGTAGTGCTCGACGAAACAGGGCAAATACGCCCAAGCGCGTGGTACAGCGTACTGCGCCCAGCACTAAGCGACAGAAAAGGCTGGGCAATATTCGCCGGAACGCCCGCAGGCAAGAACTTCTTTTGGCAGATACGCGAAGAAGCGCGTCTAAATCCAGACACGCACCTGCTGCTTGAGCTGCCAGCCAGTAAAACAGGGATTCTCGACGCCGAAGAACTGCGAGACGCGCAGGCGCAGATGACGCCAGAGGCGTATGCGACGGAATATGAGATCAGTTTTGACGCCGCGATACCTGGCGCGTACTACGCCAAGCTGATTGGCCAGGCGTATGACGAACAAAGAGTTGCGAAATACCCAATAGACCAAAGTTTCCCGGTCAATCTTGCCGCAGACTTGGGATATACGGACTCCTGCAGTTGGTGGGGATGGCAAGAGACGCCGGATGGCTACCGAATCGTGGATTTCTACGAAGCCGACGGCCAGCCGATTCAGCACTACATCGACTGGATCAAAACGCGCCCGTACAGAGTCGGCACTGTCTTCCTGCCACACGATGCCAAGGCCAAGAGCCTGCAAACGGGCAAGTCGATCATCGAGCAGTTCCTGACAAATGGAATCAGGCCCAACATCACGACCGAATTGAGCCTGCAAGACGGCATCGAAGCAGCCAGGCTCATCTTGCCCAAGTGCTACTTCGATGAAGACGCGACCTACGAGGGCGTTGAACACCTACGGGCGTACATGCGCGAGTGGGATGAGAAGACGCAGACGTTCCGCAACAAGCCCAAGCACGACCAACACAGCCACGCGAGTGACGCGTTCAGGTATTTAGCCTTGAGCGTGCGCCCACTGGTGGCAAAACGACAACATGTGGCTAAAATGGCTCCAAACGCGCCAGAGGGAGCGCATTACGCGTTCACGATGGACCAGCTTTGGGACACTGCCGTGCGTCCTAGTCAAAGGATTGGGTAATGGAAGACGTCAACAAGATTGAGCGTGATGACCAGTTTGGCAGCACGCCGCAGGGTTTGGCGCAGCGTTGGGGCACGGAGATTGAGGCTGCTGGCAAGGAGCTTAAGAAGTTCCATGACGATGCCGAGCGGATTCTGAAGCGGTATTTGGACAAGCGTGAGGACTGGGGGCGCGATGAGAGTCGCGTCAACCTGTTCTGGAGCACGATGAAGGTGCTCTTGTCCATGCTGTATGCGCGGCCCCCAAAGGCGGATGTCAGCCGGTCCTTCCAAGACTTTGAGGATGACCAAGCGCGTGTGGCTGGGACCATGCTGCAGCGCATGTTGAACAAGGGCTTTGATGAGGACATCAGCGCTTGGGATACCGCTGTTCGTAACGGCATTGAAGACTGGCTGGTGATTGGTCTTGGCCAGATTTGGATGCGTTACGAGGTCGAGATCGAAGAGGAGGAGGTTCCTGCGGTCTTTGATGAGATGGGCAACGAGATTGCCCCCATGCAGATGGTTGAGCGCATCAAGGAAGAGGATGCGTGCGTTGACTATGTGCATTGGAAGGACTTTTTCTACAGTCCTGCTCGCACATGGAACGAGGTGCGCTGGGTTGCGCGGCGCGTTTACATGACAAAGGACCAGCTAGAGGCGCGGTTTGGCGAGGAGATCGCCAAGGTGGTGCCTCTGCAAAAGCCTGCGTCCAAGACTGACGACAAGCAGCAGCCGCAGCACGATCCGTGGGCCAAGGCTGAGGTGTACGAAATCTGGTGCAAGGAGCACGAGAAGGTCTATTGGTACTCGCCGGGTACTGAGGTCATCTTGGACGTCAAGGATGACCCGCTGGACTTGGAAAACTTTTTCCCGTGTCCCAAGCCTATTGCCGCGAACACCACGACCAGCAACTTTGTCCCGCGTGCAGACTACATCTTTGCTCAGGATCAGTTTAACGAGCTGGATGAGATCAACACGCGCATTACCTGGCTCACGCGTGCTGCCAAGGTGGTGGGCGTGTATGACAAGAGCGCTGATGGCATTCAGCGCATGTTCCAGCAGGCCGCTGAGAACCAGTTGATTCCTGTGGATAACTGGGCGATGTTTGCTGAGTCTGGCGGCATTAAGGGCAAGGTTGATTGGGTGCCGATTGATCAGGTGGTCAACGCCATCAATCAGTTGCGCGTGTATCGCGGCGACAAGACGCAGCAGATTTACGAGGTGCTGGGCATCTCGGACATCATGCGCGGCAGCACCAACGCCAACGAGACGGCGAGCGCTCAGCAGTTGAAGGCGCAGTTTGGTTCTACGCGCATTCAGTTGATGCAGTTCTACATTGCTGAGTGGATCAGCGAGGCTTTGCGGATCAAGGCCGAGATCATCTGCAAGCACTTCCAGCCTGAGACGATCATTGAGCGCTCAAACGTCCTGCGCACGCCGGATGCGCCGTTTGCGCAGGCTGCGATTGCGTTGCTGAAGGATGAGCACGTTTCTCAGTACCGCATCAAGGTCGAAGCTGACTCAATGGCTGCGATGGACTGGGCGGCTGAGCGTGACGCGGCTGTGCAGTTTATGAATGGCCTGGGTGCGTTCATTTCTCAAGTCGCGCCGATGGCTCAGCAAGTTCCCGAGGCTGGCCCGTACCTGATGCGCATGATGCAGTGGGCGGTATCCAAGTTCCGCGTTAGCACGCAAATTGAGTCGATCTTGGATCAAGCTGTTGCAGGCATGCAACAGAAGCTGCAGACGCCGCCTGCACCTCCTCAGCCTGATCCTGACACCGTGATCAAGGCGCAGATTGAGCAGGCCAAGATTCAGAGTGCTGAGAAGATTGCGATGATGGAAGCGCAGTCGGATCAGCAGATTGCGAGCCTGAAGGCCAGCGTAGAGCTGCAGAAGATCGAGATGAAGGCCGCGCTTGATGGCGTGACTCAGCAGTATCAGCAGATCATGCAGGCCATGAACACAACTGGGCAGATGGCGCCGCAGTTGGAGCAGTTGGCGGGTGCTGTGGCTCAGTTGGCGCAGGGTTCTGCGCAGAGTAACGAGATGTCTGCGATGCAGATGCAGACGTTGATGGACAAGCTCAGTCGCAAGACCAAGCGAGTCCCAATCAGGGATGAAAACGGCGACATCGTTGAAGTTCGGGAAGTCGAGGATGACACACCGGACGGGATGGCGATGCTGCCGCAACCTCAAGGGGCGATGAATGCCGGAGTTGTCGGGTGAAGTGGGTGAGTTGAGCTTCAAGGTTCAGATCACACGCGCTGAGACAGGGAAAGTCGAAGAGTTCACGCTCGTCGGCAAGATTACTGAAGCACAACTGAAGGAGTTGACCGATGGCGGTGACGCACTCGACGGCAGCACGCAACGCTGCAACTGACGCTGTAACGGCGTTGATTGGCGCCAGCGGGCGTTTGGTGTTCCGCCTGTCTGGCACGGTGGGCTCGCCTGGCACGGCGGTGGCTACGTTGTTGCTGAGCGCCACTGGTTTTGCTGCATCGAGCAACGGCACTGCCACGGCCAACGCGATTACCAGCGACACCAACGCTGCGGGTAACGCGAGCCCTGTGGCGACGGCAACCCTGCAGACGTCAGGCGGCACGGTGGTGATTCACTGCGCGGTGGCGGCATCGGGCTCAGACATCAACATGACCAACGGCCTGACGGTGGCAGCGGGGGACACCGTGAGCTGCAGCTCGCTGACCTACACGGCACTGAGCGCGTAATCATGGCGCTGCCAAACGACTCAATCAACGTCACCCCTGGCTCGGGGGCGACGGTTGCCACACAGTTGGTGTCGGCCAAAGAGTACCAAATCGTTATGTTGGCCTACCCCGACGGCCATCTCACCGGCAGCCTGCCCCAGTACCGCCTGACATGCCCCAGCCAAGCGGTGGGTGCTTCCAAAGTCTTCTTGGACTTGTTCAACGCCACCGGCAGCGGGGTATCCATCCGCGTGCTGTCAGCGTTCTGTTTTGTGGACAACGATACGGCGGTCACCGGCACGCTGGGCGTTGAGGTCAATCTGACTCGCACCACGGCAGTAGGTACAGGCGGCACGGCTGCAACGGCGGACGGCACCTCATTGACGGCCATCACCATCAGCAAGATGGACACCGCTGCTGCCGCACTGTCGGCCAACATCACGGCGCGGTCATCTCCAACGGGCGGTGCCACTGCTGGCGCATTAGTTGGGCAGCGTTTTGTGTTTACTGAAGAAACCAACGCATCGTCTGGCATCGCTGGCGTATTGGGCGCGGAGTTTGTGCGCAACGAGGGTGCTGACCTGATCGTGCGCGAAAACACGGGTCTGCGTTTTGTGCAGGGCACCGTGGCGTCTGTTGGTAGCCTGTCGTTTGAAATCACGTTTGAGGTGTTCTAAGCCGTGCTGCTGCCGCTGCTACTTGGTCAGGGCACGGCAGGGCCGGTAACGCACGACACCAGCGGCGCGTTAACAGGTCCAGACTCAAGCGTTGCAGGTTCAGCCGCCCGCGTTGGCGCATCTGTCAGCCACGCCACCAGCGGCACGCTGGCGGGGCAACTTGGCAGCGTTGCGGGCGCCTCTTCCAACTTCACGCCACACGCCACCAGCGGCGTACTGGCTGGGCCTGGCGCATCCCTCGCAGGCGCGTCTACCAACTTCCGTGCGTTTGCAACGTCTGGCGCACTGACCGGGCAAGGCTCTGCGGTTACTGGCGCGGCGCTTTACTCGCGCAAGCACACCACAGATGGTGTGTTGTCTGGAAGCAACGCAATTATTGTTGGCAGCGCGGATGCGCAGCCGTTCGCGGCGCCTGTTCACGATACGTCGGGCGCGTTGGAAGGCAGTGGCGCGGTAATTGTTGGCGAAGCCGACCCGGTAGTGCCGCAGTTCGTGCTGCAAGTCGGCGAAGGCATGATGGGCTTTCGCCAGCGCAAGAAAGAGCGCGAAGACCGCGAAGAGCTGCGCAAGATCATCGAGCGCACCGTCAGCCCGATTCAGGCTCCAGCGGCCAAGGTTGTCACGGTCAAGGATAAGATCACCGTCATCCCCGAGGGCGGCGACAGCGTTTCGTTCCCGATTCCGCCGTCATTTGACCCGCGCAACGTGGCGCGGATGGTGGTGCGGCATCTGGAGCGTATGGGCGTCGAGGCGCAGCGCACGCGCCAGGCGCAAGCCCGTGCTCAGGCTCGGATTGTCATCGAGCGCATTCGGGTGGAAAATGAGCATCGGTTGCGAAAACGCCGACGCGATGAGGAAATCCTCTTGTTGATGT
>Ga0315902_10004990_pt1 | contig 18862 bp, 19 predicted proteins | sample LakEriMetagenome_9_FD_203523 | JGI IMG/M metagenome (GOLD analysis project Ga0315902, IMG submission 203523) | Freshwater fungal communities from buoy surface, Lake Erie, Ohio, United States - Buoy 12 MA117 | ecosystem: Environmental > Aquatic > Freshwater > Lake > Lake biofilm | place: USA... | reverse complement strand
ACGCTCCATCTGGTCCGTGGTGGCGCATTGCGCTGCTGAATCTGGGTGCCGTCGCGCTGGCTGTCGCCATGGGCGGCGTGGGGCACGCGGCGGCCGAGGTGCAGTGGCCGTGGATCGCGCGGTTCGCGGATGCTGGCCACGTCATTGGGATGGGGGGGTGGATCGGTGGGCTGCTGGTCACGTGGGTGACTACCCGTGACGGACCGCATGCGCGGGCGATGGCGACGTGGCGGGCCTTCAGTCGTTCGGCGACGGTGCTGGCACCGTTAACGCTGGTGACCGGGGTCATCAGCAGCGCGCTGCGCCTCACGAACGCCACCTGGCCGGCGATTACGACCTCGCCCTACGCGCAGCTGCTCGCCGGCAAGGTGCTGATCGTGCTGATTGTGTTGGCCTACGGCGCCCGCCAGCGTCAGCGGGTGCACCGTGCGCAGGTCCCGCCATCACGCGCCGTGCAGCAGGAGGCGGCTTTCGCTCTGGTGGCGTTGACGATCACCGCCGTCTTGACCGGCACCGAGCCTCCCAGCGCGCCATAGCGGTACTACGCCGCCGTCTGGTGCCAGAAAAACACGACGCCCGCACTGGTATCAGTGCGGGCGTCGTCATCACCACAGCGCGACGGCTTAGCGGCCGTAGCGCTTCTTGAACTTGTCGACGCGACCCTGCGTGTCGATCAGGCGCTGCGTGCCCGTGTAGAACGGGTGCGAATCGCTCGTGATTTCGAGGAGGATCAGCGGATACTCGTTGCCGTCGTCCAGCTTGATCTTCGTGTCGCTCGTCATCGTCGAGCGCGTGAGGATCAGCGCGCCGGTCGACGCGTCCTTGAACACCACCGAGTGGTACGGCGGATGAATGCCTTCCTTCGCCATCGGAACCGCTCCTGCAGCTGGCGCCACCATGGCCGGCGGTGAGCGCGTGATATCATGGAACCGGATTGCTCGATCGGCCGAAGCCTTGGGTGAGCACCGGGTCGCCCGGTATGGGAATGGGCGAGCCTCGAAATATGCCTGACTCAGCGGGCCCGGTCAAGCGATACTCGTCTAACGTTATGCAGTGTAACGTCTTGCGTGGTACGAGAAACTGTAGATGTCGCCATTCGTAAGGAGCAGCATGCAACCGCCCACTGACGCATCAGCGCCCGTACCATCAGCGGGACAGCCCAATCCCGTGCAACCGACCTCACCCGTGACGACAACTCCGCCGGTCGTCGCCGGGGAGGTCGCCGGTCCGGTGTCCGAAAAAGCCACGTATCAGGCGTTGCGCGAGCAACGGTCGGAGTTGCGCAATCAGGTCGATCGCCTGCTGGATCAGCGTCGATCCGTGGCCCAACGGCTCCGTGAAGGGGAGAATGTGCGCGGTGCCGACCTTGAAGGGTTGGAGGCACGTCTGCGATCGCTCGATGCCCGGATCGCGAACGCCGAGCGCCAGTTGGCCGAGGCCGACATGGCCGTGGCGCGGGCAGCGGCCGTGCCGGGCGCGGTCCAACGCGATCGGGATACCGGATCGCCGGACGCCGAGATCGCCATCCCGATCGTCTTCACGGTCTTCGTCCTGTTCCCGATCGCGCTGGCCTATGCGCGGCGTATCTGGAGGCGCGGCGCCACCGTGATCGCGCCTGTCCCGCGCGACGTGCAGGAGCGGCTGGACCAGATGGCGCAGGCGATCGAATCGATCGCGGTGGAGACGGAGCGCATCGGGGAAGGGCAGCGCTTCCTGACGCGCGTGATGACCGAGCCTGGGCGTTCGCTCGGCGCTGGACCGATGGCGCCGATCCAGGCCGAGCAGAAGGCCGAACAGAAGGTGGCGGTCCCGGAGTACCGGCCGTAGCGGTTACTCGCCGTTGAGGCGCAGCTCCCAGGTCACCGGCATGTTCGGATCGAGCGAATCGCGCACCGAGCAGTACTTGGTCACGGCCAGCTCAATCGCGCGTTCCGCATGCGCGCGTTCCACCTGCGCGCCGGTGATGCGGTAGACGAGATGGATCTTGGTGAGCCGTCCCGGGACCCCGGCGTAGCGCTCCCCTTCGACGTCCATCGAGAATGTTTCCGGTGGTGTGCGGCGCTTCTCGAGGATGTCCACGACATCCACCCCGGTGCATCCCGCCAGCGCGCACAGCACCGCGGCGACCGGGCTCGGTCCGGTTTCGCCACTCGCGTCCATGCGGATCGCCGGGCCACCGCTCTGCGTTGCGCCGTCAAAGCGGTGCGCGCCGGCCCACGTGACCGTGACCTTGGCGGGCGGCTTGATCTTCGCGGCCGGTACCATGGTCGTGTCCTTCAGTTGCTCACTCACGGCTGTTCTCCCTTGCGAATGGGTGCACGGACGGCGTTCCCCCACTCCGTCCAGGATCCGTCGTAGTTGCGGACATTGGTAAAGCCCAAGAGGTACGTCAGCACGAACCAGGTATGCGAGGAACGCTCCCCGATGCGGCAGTACGTCACGACCGCATCATTCGGCGACAGCCCCAGCTCCTCCTGATACAGCGCACGCAGGGCAGACGCCGTCTTGAAGGTCCCGTCGGCGTCGGCCGCCTTCGCCCACGGCATGCTGCGCGCCCCCGGAATGTGGCCGCCACGCAACGTCCCTTCCTGCGGATAGTCGGGCATGTGCAGCTTCTCGCCGGTGTACTCCTGCGGCGAGCGCACGTCCACCATCGGCAGCCCGGCCTCCATGTGCCGACGCGTGTCGTCGAGGAAGGCACGAATGCGGGCATCATCGCGCGCCTCCGCGACGTAGGATGACGCCGCGATGGTCGGTCGATCCGTCGTGGTGGGACGCTCCTCGGCGATCCACTTCGCCCGCCCGCCGTCGAGGATCACCGTGTTGGTGAAGCCGAACAGTTCGAACACCCACAGGGCGTATGTCGCCCACCAGTTGTTCTTGTCGCCATAGAACACCACGGTGGTGTTCGCGTCGATGCCCAGACGGCGTAGCAGCTGCTCGAAGCCTTCGCGCGCGATGTAGTCACGCTCGACCTGATCGTTGAGGTCGATGTGCCAGTCGAGCTTGTGGGCACCCGGAATGTGCTCGACATCGTACAGCAGCACGTCCTCATTGCACTCAAGGAGGCGGAGGGACGGATCGTGCAGGCGATCGGCAAGCCATGCGGTGCTGATCAGCCGTTCCGGATGCGCGTATCCCTTGGCAACGACGGATGGGTCCGGCAGATCGGGTCGTGCAATGCGAGGCGTCATCTGAGTAACGTATACCGTATGTCTCTCTCCGTCACCGGTGCGGCGATTGCCTATCGCCTGTTCGACGTCGGATATGCCATCGATCTCGATCGGGCGCTCGATCTGCTGGCGTCGAGTGCCCCGGCGCGCGTGCGCCCGGTGCGGGGCGAAGCGCAGGCTCTGCTCATCAGCAATCCGCCCATCACCGTCGTGTTGGGCGTCGAGGTGCTGATGGTCGGCGACGTGGCGTATGACGCCGAGCTGTCGGCCCGCATCTTCGACTTCGGCGTGGTGTCGCTCCGGGTGCGCGTGCGGGCGACGCCAGCCTGCAGCTGGGAGGCGTTCACCGCGTTCGGGCAGCGACTCGAGGAGCATCCCGGGATCCAGCAGCTGGTCGATCAGCATCTGCGCCTGATCACGCAGCGCATCGCCCCCGCCATTGATCGACCGATTCTGGCGCCGATCCATGAGGAGTATACGGTCTTCCGCGTAACAGCTGTGGTGGATGCGGATGGTCAGCCGGTGGGCGCCGATGCCCTCGCGGCCCTTGATGTGGTCCCGTTGCTCTTGAACGAGTCGCGACCGCTGAGTCCCGAGGCGCGGCGCGATCTGTTGCCGCACCGGTTCAGCTACTATCAGGATGATCTCGCCATCCTCACCTGGGAGAACGCGCTGGTCGTGGAGACCGGTGATCAGGACACCGATTTGCAATACATCCTCGAGTTTGCGAACGCCCAGCTGCTCGAACTGCGGTACTACGATGTGCTGCTCGATGCCGAGTTGCCGCGACTATATGATGCCATTGAGGCGGCCCGCGCGCGGCGATCGCTGTTCCCGGGGCGCCGGTTTGCGGGGTTGTTGACGCGGCTGCAGGCGCAGGTCGCCGATTCCACGGAGCTCGTGGAGCGTGTCGAGAATGCCCTCAAGGTGACCGACGATGTCTATCTCGCGCGCGTGTATTCGGCCGCCCTCGAGCTGTTCCGTGGGCGCGCCTGGCGTGCGGGGATCGATCGTAAGCTGGCGATTCTGCGCGACACCTATGCCATGCTCAATGATGAGGCGCAGGCGGGGCGGAGTGAATCGCTGGAGCTGGCGATCGTCCTCCTGATCGTCCTGGAGCTGGTGATGGGGGCCCTCACCGCCTGAGACGAGATGCTTGGTGCCAGCAGCGTGATGATTCCGTGGGTATTTTCGTGATGGTGTGACCGCGACGGTGACTCCCTCGTCACCAGACTGGAAGAAATGTTTCAGGACCTGCCGGCTTCCCGGTCGAGGATGACCATGGTGTATCGCTCTTTGCTGACAACCGAACATCGCCGCGGTTTCTCGCTCATCGAGATGCTGATCGTGATCGTCATCATCGGTATCGGCAGTGCGTTGTCCATCAAGGGGATGGTATCCATCAGGTCCTCGTTTACCCTCGATCAGGCCGCGCAGGAACTCCAATCGCAGTTGCGCCGGGCGCAGAGCGAGGCGATTCGCCAGAACCGTCGGATCACCGTGACGATGGTCAACGACTCGACCTACCGACTGTCGGCCACCGCATCCGGCACGCTGATCGTCGAAGAGCAGCTTCCGTGGCCAGTGAAGTTCGTGACGCCGTCCGCGGCGTCGGTCGTCATCCAGAGCTTCGGGCACCCGCTGACGAGCGCGCAGTTCGTGGTCGCCAATTACCGGAGTAAGCGGACGGTTGCCGTGAGCGCGCTCGGACGGGTCACGGTCTCCACCACGGTCGCGCTATGAGCGACCGCCGTCGCCGAGGGTTTACCCTCACGGAGCTGATGATTGCGATCATCGTGCTGGCCATCGCCGTCATCGGGACCACCGCGGCGATTGTCAGTACCAGTGCCGCACAGCGCGTAACGAGCCGCCGTGGCGAAATGGCATCCGTGGCGGACTCGAAAATCGAAGAGATCCGGAGCGGCGTCCTGGGAGGAAACGGCACGCTCATCAGTACGCTGAAGCCCCCACCGGTGGGCAGTCTCACCTCCAGTCTCGCCAATTACTCGGCCGTGGTGACGCAGCCCAATGGGAACCAGTATGCGCTGCGCTGGTTGGTCGAGGCGGGTCCTGCGCTGACCGAGAAGCTCACGATGCGCGTGATCTGGCCAGCCTCCGGAACGGCCCAGCTTCAGGTCGACGTCATCACCTACCTGCTCGTTCCATGACGCACGCTCGTCGACCGCGGGCTCCCAGACCGTCGATGCGCCGTCGTCGCGGCTTCACGTTGCCTGAGCTGCTGGTGGCCATGACGTTGCTGCTGCTCGTGGGCGGCGGGGCGGTGAACATGGTCCTGAGTACGTACCGATCGCTCCGAAGTCAGCGGGAGATCACGACCACCGAGGATGCGCTCCGGATTCTCGAGCAGACCATCAACACCGTGCTTCGGGCTGCCGCCGCCAATCCCATGCGCATCACCGGGAGCACGCTGGGGGTTCCGCGATTGGAAGGCATAACCTCGACGGTGGCGAGTCAGTGCCTTGGGGTTCGCGCCATCTCCGATCTCAATGCGGATCGCGTCATGACTGGTCCGCTGGAGTTTGTCGAGATCCAACACCGGTCATCTGATGAGACCATTCAATTCCGATCGTCGAGCGCCGGGACGGCGGAGACTGCCGCTGATCTGATCAAGACGCTCCGTTTCGAATTTCTTACGGCGACCGGAGTGGCCGTCAACTGCGCCACCTCGATGTCGACCGCGCGCCACGTGCGTGTCACGCTTGAAGCCCGCCGCAGAGCCGGGAGTGATCAGTTGATCACCCGCCAGTGGCTGGTCCATCTCCGCAACTTCCAGTGATCTGATTCCATCGCCATGACACCGATTGCTTCGTCACGACCCCGTCGGGGGATGGCCCTGCTGGTCACCATGTTCGTGATCATTCTCCTCGCCACGTTCGGTGCGCTCATGGTGGGGACCGTTGATTTGCACAGCAAGTCCAACCGGAACGTTGCCGACGCGATTCAGGTGCAGGAGGCCGCCGAAGCCGGCCTCGCCCATGCGATTGGCCTGTTCCATGTGCAACTCACGGAGGATCCCTTTAACGAGATCATCCGCGGGAAGAACGCCGTGTGGAACGGCGGCACCGGGGACGATGGGATTTTGGAGGGGGTGGTTCCCTTCGAGATTCCGGATGCGGATGCCATCCCGAGCGCGGGGCTCGTCCTGAACGGCTACCGGTATACGGTTCGCGTCTCGGATGACCCGGCTGATGACGCCGATCCGTCGACCGACAGCAACCAGCGGCTGATGGTGTCATGTACCGCCGTCTCCGCGAGCGGCGCCGGGCCCTCCGCCGAAGTCCGCGCGATCGTCGAGCGGAGTAGCGCGGATTACCGCGTCATGCTTGATGGACCCATGACGTTCTCGAAACCGATGAAGATGTCAGCGAGTTGCGCTCGGGGATACTTGAACGGCGTCATCGATCCGACGACGGTGGTCTCCGTATCAGGAGGTGGGTGGTTTGCGCCAGCCGGAACGACGATTCCCGCCAGCTTTTCCGGAGGGAGCTCGGTCGTGTCGGTGGCAACGATCCCCTCGATCGCGCCAAGTACTCTGTGCAGCAGCTACACCACCGCGGTGGGGACTGTCAGCCTATCTGGAACCGGGGTGCGTTGCTATAACGGAAACGTGACCGTCACCACAGGCAGCGGCAGCGGGGCCGATGTCACCGTCGTGGCTACGGGCTCGATCACTTTCAACGGTGGACGCATCAACTCGGCGTCGAGCGCTCCGGGTAGCAACATTTCGCTGGTCGCTGGTGAAGACGTCCTGCTCACTGGCGACGCCGAGTTCCGCGGCGCGGTGTACTGCGGGGGGCAGATTTCCATGCAGGGGACGTCCAAAGGCAACGGGGGCGCGATCTATTGCCGCGGGTTGCAGATCGGGAGTGTCGTGGGTGGTACGCCGCAAAAGCACGTTTTCAATTCGAACTTCGGCAACAACATGTCAGGCGGTTGCGGTGCCACCTCGTCGGCATCCATCGGCTCCTGGCGTGCGACTAGCTGGTATCCGGTGATCGGGAGCTGAATCGAGCACGATCGTCCAAAAAACGAAGGCCCCGCAGTCGCTGCGGGGCCTTCGTTTTATCCTGCCATGAGATCGCGGGTTACCGCATTCCCGCCAGCGCCTGCAGTGCCGCCACCCGCTCTTCCGTGGGCGGGTGCGTGCTGAACCACTTGCTCATGCCGCGCAGGTTGAACGCGGCCAGCGGGTTCACAATAGCCAGCGGGGCCGCGCTCGGCGCGACCTGCATGGGAATGCGGCGCGCGCCCATCTCGAGGCGCTGCAAGGCACTCGCGAGTGCCAACGGGCGCCCGCAGATCTCGGCGCCCACCGCGTCGGCCTTGAACTCCCGCTGCCGCGAGATCGCGAACTGGATCACCATCGCCACGATCGGGCCGATGATCAGCATGAGGATCGCGACAAGCGGGTGCCCGCCTTCCTCGTCGTCGCTGCGCCCACCGAAGAAGAACGCGAACTGCGCCAGATTGCTGATCGCGCCGGCCATCGTCGCCGCGATCGTCTGCAGCAGCATGTCGCGATTCTTGATGTGCGCCAGCTCGTGCGCAATGACCCCCTCGAGCTCGTCGCGGTTCATCATCCGCAGGAGCCCCTCGGTCACGCACACCACGGAGTTGGCCGGGTTGCGGCCGGTCGCGAAGGCGTTCGGCTGATCGTGCGGCGCAATCGCCACCACGGGCATCGGGAGGTCGGCGCGCTGCCGCAGCCGGTCCACCATCTCGTACAGCTCCGGAGCTTCCGATGCCGTCACCGTGCGGGCGCCATAGGAGCGCAGCACCAGGCTGGAGGAGCCCCAGTACATGAACACGTTCATCGCGGCCGACATCATCAGCGCCATCATGGCCCCGTTGCTGCCGCCGATCGATTGGCCAATGGCCACGACGAGGCCAGTCAGCCCCGCCATCAGCATAAAGACTTTGAGATTATTCATGGGTCGAATCGGTACCGGACGGGTCAAGCTCCCGTAATACGCTAGCGATGGCCTCGGAGCTGCGCAGCCCCCGGATCCCCACCACGAGCTCCGATGGGGCCTCCACCGCACCCCGGCGCGCGAGCTCCTCGGCCACCGCTTTCAGATGTCGTGGCCATACGTACCGGGCGTGGGTGAAAAAGTTCCGTCGGGCCTCCAGGTCGTCGAGGAGGAAGGTGGCCAGCGGGCGTCCCCCCTTCTTCGTGTTGCAGGCCATGCAGGCCGTCACTACGTTGCCGGGAGACCCGTCCCCTCCCCGCATGCGGGGCTGGACATGGTCTACGCTCAGGGACTCCGGCTCGTGCACCTGGCCGCAGTAGACGCATCGAAATCCGTCGCGCGCAAAGAGCTCCGAGCGGTTCATCCGTCAGTCTACCCCGTTTCCCGTGAATCTTCCCGATCACAGCCGTCGGCTCATTTTCGAACGGCTGACGAAATTCCTCGATGTCGAGGAAAGCATGGAAACGGCGTCCGACCGTCCCCCTCGACTCACCACCACCGCCCTCGAGGCCCTGCGTATGTCGCGCTCCCGTGAACGGATCCTGAACAACCTGGAAGAGATGTATCGTGAAGCGTTCGAGCGCGCCAAGGAGACGGGTGATCCGTCCCAGATGGCGGCGCTTGATTTCTCATACCGCCGCGAACAGCTCTATTTCGAGATCCTGCTCGACGTGCGCGACGCGATCGAGAAGCGCTGAGACGGAAAGCCGGGGAGCGCGCGAAACCGGGGGCGCACGCCGTTCGTCATGAGTGGATGACGTCCCCCATCGCCGACCCCCTGTTTCTGGCCTTTCAACAGGCGCTGGCTGGGCGGTATTCCATCGACCGCGAGCTGGGACGCGGCGGGATGGGGATCGTGTACCTGGCGCGCGAAGTCGACCTCGATCGGCTCGTCGCCATCAAGCTGTTGCCGCCGGACCTTGCCCATCGGGGTGAGGTCCGGTCGCGTTTTCTGCAGGAAGCGCGAACGGCCGCGAACCTCTCGCATCCGCACATCGTCCCAATTCACGCGGTCGATCAGGTCGGCGATTTCGTGTACTTCGTGATGGCGTATGTCGACGGGGAGACGCTCGCGCAGCGCGTGCAGGGGCGTGGTCCGGTCGCCCCACGCGAAGCCACCCGATGGTTGCGTGAGACCGCGTGGGCGTTGAGTTACGCGCATGGCCGCGGGGTGATCCACCGCGATATCAAACCCGACAACATCCTCATCGAACGGGAAAGTGGACGCGCCCTCGTCGCCGATTTCGGGATTGCGGCAGGGATCGGCGATCAGGAGGCGGGACGCCACGGGACGCCGGAATTCATGAGCCCGGAGCAGGCGCTCGGCGCGGAGCCCAGCGCGGCCAGTGATCTGTATGCCCTCGGTATTACCGCATACTACACGCTCACCGGGCGCGTGCCGTTCACGGGAGATGATGCCGAGCAGATCCTGCAGCAGCAGTGCACGGCGCCGGTACCCTCAATGACAAGCAACGGGGTGGTGGTCCCGCGCCGGGTGGCGCAGCTCGTGGACCGGTGTCTGGCCAAGACGCCGGAGCAGCGGCCCGCCTCGGCACAGGCCGTTGCAGATCAGTTGGGAAGTGCCATGGCGGACCGCCGGGAGTTGCCCGCCGTGCTGCGGGCCTTCGTGAAGCGCACGGGACGCCTCGACGGTGGTGGGACCGTGATCACGCTGCTGGGCGCCCTCGGCCTCGCGATTGTGGTGGCCTCCTGGTTGGGTCCACTCCCCGGTGTCGTGACGTTACTGGTGAGCATGGTTCTCGCGCCGGTCCTGTATGCCGTGTACACGGCGCGCCAGTTCCAGTTGCAAGGCTTCGCGCACGCCGATCTGGCACCGGCCTTTGCCTCCGAGCTGGAGGTGCTGCGCGAGGAATGGAGCGTGCAACCGCGCCGTGGTGTAGCGATCCTCGAATGGGGCGCGCGTTCCGCAGCGCGTGTGCTGGCGACGACCACGATCGCGCTCACGCCATTGGCGGTCCTTGGCAACTGGATGCCGCGCTTTGAACCCGTGACGCCACTCGTGCTGCTCTTTGCCGCCGCGGCGGCCGCCGCGACGATCGCGTGGCTCGCCCTGCTGCAGCTGCGGCGTGAGGTGGATCTCAGCTTCTGGCGCGCCGTGTGGACCGGGCGGTTCGGGGAGACGGTGTTTGCCGTCGCCCGACGTTTCCGTGGACGTGCCGTGGTGGTACCGGCGATGACGCATCGTGCCACGGAACTGTCGCTCAGTCTGGCCGCCGAACAGCTCTTCGAAAGTCTGCCGCGCGAGGCGAAACACGCCCTCGGCGACATGCCGGCCGTCTTGCAGCGGTTGCAGCGTGATGCGCACCAGCTGCGTACCCGACTGGCTCAGTTGCAGGAGATCCTCGCGGTTCGTCGCGAGGAAACCGCGGACGATGTAGGGCGAACGGCACTCGACCGCGAGCATACGCGCGTTCGTGCCCAGCTGCAGGACACCGTCGCCGCACTCGAGACACTCCGGCTTGGCCTCCTGCGCCTGCATGCGGGAGCAATGTCGATTGAAGGGCTCACGACACACCTCGACGTTGCGGCAGCCCTGTCCGACGATGTGATGCGGTTGGCGGCCGCCAATGAAGATGTGGAGCAGATGCTCCGTCACGATGCGGTCCCCACTCCGGTCTGAAGACGAGCCATCAGCGATGCGCACCCCACCGGCAACCCTCGAGACGCCAGACGCGACGACGTTCGCACCGGGTACGGTGGGGGATCGTGCTGCCGTCATCCCCGCCGCAAACATCCGATCCTCGATCGGGCGTGTCGAAACCGCCGACGCGGTAGACGGTACGCCACCCGCCCGTCGTTCACCGCTCCGCCGCGTGCTTCGTGTGGTGCGGGATCTCACGATTGGGATGGCATTGGTCGCCGCGATTCCCCTGACGCTGATCCACACCGTGGGATCGCAGCTGCAGCAGATCAATTTCGATCGGACCCGCGTCAATCTGCTGGCTGATGGACGCATGCGTCCGCTTCGACATCCAGTGGATGCGCGCATTGCGCCGGACGTCGCTGGGCGGGCGCTGCATCGTCTCATCCCCGTCCAAGCGCGGGAGCTCTTCCCTCTTGCCGCGCCGTCTGCTGAAAAGTTTCCCTGGCAGAATGCCCAGTTTGATTCGACGCTGTTTGTGGGGGTGCGCAGCACCCGGTGGCGCGGCCCTGAGTCGTCGCAGATCATCACGGCGGCGGCGAGAGGGCTCCCCGCTCGGGAGCGTGCCTGGCTGCATGCGCTCGCGGCCCTGCCGATGTGGACCGACCTCGACGTGGTCGCACGCGCCGAGCGCATCGATATTCTCGGCCAGCGATTCCGCATCCCCTTTCGCAACGATGCGTGGCTGATGGCGATGCCCCTGCCGCAATTCGACGCGTTGCGTCAGGTCGCGTACGCTGGTGTGGCGCGTGCCGCGCACTACGTGGCGATTGGCGAACCGGCGCAGGCGGAGGCGGCCCTGCAAGCGGTCGTCTCCCTCGGTTTTGCGCTGCAGGACAACGGCACCACCACGATGGAGGCCGTGATGGGTCGCGTTGTGGCGAATCTTGGTCGCGACGGGCTCCATCAATTGTATGGCACCGGATATCGAGCAGAGCGCTTGCCTCTGGCGGCGCCGCCCCCGAGCGCAGCGGATGGCCCGAGTGCATCGCAGCGACCCGTACACCTCGAAGCTGAGGCGCTCCGTGATATCGCGGATGTGCGGCTTCCTCTGGCCTTTCGTTTCGAACGGATTGGACATCTGGGATACGCCAGCTGCACCAGCGCATGGGCGGTTCTGCGCGGGCCATCGGAGGAGGCGCGCGCCATGCTCGATGCGGCCCCGACCACCTTGGCACGTTTTGAATCCGAGCGGGCCTTTCTCGAGCTAATCAGAAAGACGCATACCGCCATGCCGACGCGCGACGTGCCGCCGAGTGCCATGCTGCAGCTGGTGCAGGGGGCCGCGAACGTGACGAGCACGCTGACCGGCAATGTCCAGATCGCCAGCTGCACCCGCGTGATCATCGGGGATTTTTCCTATCGTTGATGTATGGCCGGATCCCAGTGGTGGTCTACCGGCCTTGTTAATCAAGAAAAATTGATATATTGAGAGCATGCCATCCGTCGCCGCGCTCGATCTCGCGTCCGCTGCCCAGCGCTTTCATGCGCTTTCCGACGAGACGCGTCTGGCCATCCTCGACATGCTGCGGGATGGCGAGCGATGCGTCTGCGACTTGCAGGACGCGCTCGATGCGGCACAATCGCGTCTCTCCTTTCACCTCCGCGTGTTGCGCGAAGCGGGACTCGTGACCGATCGTCGCGAGGGACGGTGGGCCTACTACGCCATCAATCCGGGGGCGATGGAATCCGTGCATGATGCCGTGCGCTATCTCGCCACGGATGCGAGTGCCGGTCGTCGCGCGTTACGGGTGTTTGGGCGCTGCTGCGAGTAGTCGATGCGCGTTCGGAGAAAGCTCATGTCGCATACATCAACATTTCTTGTTGGGAGGAGTGACTCATGACCACGAACATCACCGAGGTGGTGCGCGAGAAGTACGGGGAAGCGGCGCGTCGCGTGTTGACCGTCGCCGGTGAGCCGGCGGCCGCCGATGCGTGCTGCGGTCCGGTCAACTCCTGCTGTGGTGGCGCGGCGTTCAACGGATCGGTGGATCCGATCACGTCGAACCTGTACGTCAATGGGGAAACGGACGAGCTGCCGACGGCCGCGGTGCTTGCGTCGCTCGGCTGTGGCAACCCCACGGCGCTTGCTGCGATCCATGCCGGTGAGGTCGTGCTCGACCTCGGCTCGGGTGGCGGCATCGATGTGCTACTCTCGGCGCGGCGCGTCGGCCCGACGGGGAAGGCGTACGGCCTCGACATGACCGACGATATGCTGGCCCTCGCGCGGAAGAATGCCGCCGAGGCCGGCGTCACGAACGTCGAATTCCTGAAGGGGCAGATCGAGGCGATTCCGCTCCCCGATGCTTCGGTCGATGTGATCATCTCCAACTGCGTGATCAACCTGTCCGGCGACAAGCGCCAGACATTGCGTGAAGCGTTCCGCGTGCTCAAGCCGGGTGGCCGGTTCGCCATCAGTGATGTCGTGGTGCGCGGTGCGGTCCCAGAGAATGTCCGCCGTTCGATGCTCCTATGGGTGGGGTGTGTGGCCGGTGCGCTGGAAGAGTCGGAGTTCCGCACGCTGCTGGCGGAAGTCGGCTTCACGGACATCGACATCGAGCCCACCCGCTTCTACAAGAGTGAGGATGCGCGGCAGTTCCTCAGCGAATCCGGGGTCGACGTCACCGCCAATCTCGAAGAGATTGACGGCAAGTTCATGGCGGCGTTCGTTCGCGCGACCAAGCCTGCTGGAGCGCTCGTCGCGTGAGTACGGTGGCCGCTCCGTTTCGCATACTCGTTCTGTGTACCGGCAACTCGGCGCGCAGTCAGATCGGTGAGGCACTCCTCGATACCTTGGGCGTCGCACGTCATGGGCGCCCGGTGACCGCCGCCAGCGCCGGCTCACGCCCAGCTGCGCGCGTCAATCCGTATGCCGTCGAAGCCCTCGCGGCGCATGGTATCATGTGGAACGACCGCGTCCCCAAGTCGATCGACGAGATCGCCGGCGAACCGTTCGATCTGGCCATCACGGTGTGCGATAACGCGCGGGATGCGTGCCCGTTCTTCCCAGGCGCCGCGGTGCAGGTGCACTGGGGGCTCCCGGATCCCGCCGATGAGCAGGAGCCGGAGGCCGCGCGTCATGCCTTCGAATCCACGTATCAGGCGCTGCATTCGCGCATTGACGCGCTCCTCGCCTTGCCACTCGAGACCATGGACGCTGCGGCACTTCGTGAGGCCGCGTCGATGATCCACGCCGAACGGGATGCTCTCGCCCAATGACGCGTGCTGCACCGAACGTTCCGGTCTATGGCCGGCTCTCGCTCCTCGACCGGCTGCTTCCGCTCTGGATTGTGGCGGCGATGGGTGCCGGATTGGCGCTGGGACGCGCCGTGCCCGATCTGGGCGTCATGTTGGACCGCGTGCAGATCGCGGGCGTTTCGGTACCGATCGCCGTCGGCTTGCTGTGGATGATGTATCCCGTGCTGGCCAAGGTCCGCTACGAAACGATCACGACGCAGATACGCGACTCCCGGCTGCTTGGTACGTCGCTGGTACTCAACTGGGTGATCGGTCCGCTGCTCATGCTGGGGCTGGCATGGCTGTTTCTCGCCGACCTACCTGAGTACCGGAACGGCCTGGTGTTGATCGGATTGGCGCGATGCATTGCCATGGTGCTGATCTGGAATGCGCTCGCGTGCGGCTCCAACGAATTGGCCGCGGTGCTGGTGGCACTCAACTCGGTGTTCCAGATCCTCACCTACTCGGTGCTGGGGTGGCTCTTTCTCACTGTGATCCCCGGATGGTTCGGTGCCGACACGGCGGTGCTGAACGTGAGCATGGCAGCGATTGCCAAAAGCGTCGCGATTTTTCTCGGTGTCCCGTTGCTGGCCGGTTATCTCACGCGGCGGTGGCTGACCGCAGCGCGCGGCATGGCGTGGTACGAACAGACCTTCCTGCCGCGGATCGGCCCGACCGCCCTGCTGGGATTGCTCTATACCATCGTGCTGATGTTCGCGATGCAGGGGCATCGCATTCTGTCCTTACCGCTCGACGTCGTACGCATTGCGATACCGCTGCTGGTGTACTTCGTGCTGATGTTCGGTGCCGCATTCTGGTGGGGACATCGACTCGGATTTGACTACGAGCGCACGGCGGCCCTGTCATTCACGGCGGCGGGGAACAACTTCGAGCTCGCCATTGCCGTGGCGGTGGCGACCTTCGGGATTGGGTCCGGTGAGGCGCTCGCTGCCGTGGTCGGGCCGCTGATCGAGGTGCCGGCGCTGGTGGGGCTGGTGTACGTGGCGCTCTGGGCCAGACGGCGACTGTACGGGATGTAACGCGTACCCCCATCGCCTCGTACTGAGCCGTGCCGCGGCGGGCACCCCAGGCGCGCCTTCGGCGTTGAAGGCAGCATGACACCGATTGATTCTCGCCGCTGGTGGTCTCCGACCGCTTCGATCGTCGCACTGCTGCTGATGCTATTCACCCGCCCGGCGCATCTCGCGGCCCAGTCCACCGGGGTCATCACGGGCCGGCTCGTCGAGGCCGTCACCGAGGCGCCAATTGCCGGCGCGGTGATTCGCGTGGTCGGGCAGTCGCTGCAAACCCAGAGCGACGAGGCTGGGCGGTTTGTCATCCGCGGCGTTCCCACCGGTATCGTCACCCTTGAAGTACGCCGGCTCGGCTTTGCGCCGGTCACGCGCGGCGATATCGCGGTCTCGCCGGCCAAGCCGGCCGAGGTGGTGATCACCCTGCGCCCGGTGGACGTGCAGCTGCAAACCGTCACGGTCCGTCCCGAGGCGTTTCCGGTGATCGCACCACCGGCCACACCCGTCTCCACGCAGTCGTATACGGCAGAAGAAGTCCGGCGCCAACCCGGCGCGCAGGAGGATGTGCTGCGCGCGGTCTCGGTGGCGCCAGGTGTCGGTGTCACGAATGCCGCACGCAATGACCTCGTCGTGCGCGGTGGGGCGCCGTTCGAGAATCTGTTTGTCGTGGACAATGTCGAAGTGCCGAACATCAACCACTTCGGCTCGCAGGGCTCGACCGGCGGCCCGCTCTCGCTCATCAACATCCGATTCGTGGAGCAGGCCAGTCTCTCAGCCGGCGGCTTCGGCGCGCGATTCGGCGATCGGACCTCGTCCGCCACCAGCATCACGCTCCGTGAGGGGAACCGCGAGCGGGTGAGTGGGGAATTGAACGTCGCGGCCTCGCAGTACGGCGCGGTACTGGAAGGGCCGATCGGGACACGCGGTTCATTCCTGGCGAATGTGCGCCAGAGTTATCTCGATCTCCTCTTCAAGGCGATCGGCGCCAGCTTCATTCCGAAGTACACCGACGCCACCGTGAAGGCCGTCTGGCGTCCATCCAATCGTGATGCGTTCAGCTTCCTCACGATTGGGGCCCGCGGGACGGTCTCATTCAACTACGAGAATGACACGGCACGCGTTAGCAATGCGCAGGTTTTGGCGCCGACGCAGACGCAGTACTTCAGCGGCCTCACGTGGAAGCGGCTGCTCCCCAAGGCGGTGCTCACCACTACGCTGGGGCGTACGTGGACGCGTTACGAAAGCGTGCAGAATGACACCTTGCTGGCGCCGGTCTTCAGCAGCCGCTCCACCGAAGGCGAAAGCAGTCTCCGCAGCGACCTGTCATGGTCCGCCTCACCGACGCTGAGTGTCGAAGCCGGGTCGCAGTTCAAGTATGCGAGCGCCTTGCGATACGATGCGACGCTGGCGGGTTTCGTGCGCCGCAACGACACCGGAGCACCGCGCGCCTTTCGCGTCGATACCAGCTTCACTGCCCTTCGGAACGGGACCTACGCGCAGGCCAGCTGGCAGGCGACCCCGACGCTGCGCCTCTCGGGTGGCCTCCGCGGCGATTGGTACGGCTTTCTTGGCAACGCCCTCCGTGTTGCACCCCGAGTGAGTGCCGCGCTTCGTCTGGATGACGCGACCACCGTCACGCTCGCCGGTGGACGGTATTGGCAGGCGCCGAGCTATATCTGGCTCGTCGGGGATGCGGCCAATGCCAAACAGCTGCGTCCGTTCTACGCCGATCAGGTCGTCGCCGGCCTCACCCGCCTGGTCGGCAGTGATCTCAAGGTACAGGTGGAAGTCTACGGCAAGCGCTACGGGCGATACCCGGTGCGCGTGTGGCGCCCGCAGGCCGTGCTGAGCCCCGCCGGCTTCGACGACGCGTCGTCGGATATTCCCTTCGGCCTCGAGCCACTGCGCTCAACGGGCACGGGCGAAGCATTCGGCGCTGAGCTGTTCCTGCAGAAGAAGTTCGGAGCGTCGCCGTTCTACGGGCAGCTGAGCGCGAGCTGGAATCGGACGCGCTTTACGGCCATCAATGGCGTGGCCACGCGCGGCGCTTTCGACACGCCGCTCCTGGCGAATGGTGTGCTGGGATGGCGTCCAAATGCGAAGTGGGAGGTGGCTGCCCGAGCGCGGGCGTCGAGTGGGCTGCCGAATACCCCGTGGATCACTACGGGCAGTGCAGCTGGGACACTCGACTTCGCGCGCTACAATGCGGAGCGGCTCACCGCGTTCTTCGCGGCCGACCTGCGCATCGATCGACGCTTTGTGCTTGGCGGTCGTCAGCTGATCGCATTTCTCGATCTGCAGAACGTGACGGGGCGCGCGAACGAACTGCCGCCATCGTGGAATCCGCGCACGCGTCTGGTCGAACGCAACACCGGCCTGGGATTGCTTCCGTCGATCGGGCTGAACTGGGAGTTCTAGCTCACGCGATGTGTGGGGCGGAAAACGCCGGTGCGGCCACGAGGGCTGCTGCCCCACGCGCGGCGAGGGGCACGCCCTCTTCTAGGGGTGCCCCCCAAGCGCCTGGGAAGCGGCCTCAGCCGGGCCGCCCGTCCCGCCCCGCCCGAGGGCGCCGCGAGATTAGCGCAGCAGCCGGTCGGCTAGCTGCTGCGCGAGTGCCCCAGCGTTTGCGGTCGGATCTCCGGTCAGCACCATCACCACGACACGCTGCGCCGGATAGCGAAGCCACGCCGCTTGGCGGCCATCGGGACGACCGAACGCTGCATGGCGCACGCGGCCGCCTTCGGTAGAGACCGTGAAGGCGGCGGGGGGTGTGATCGTGTCGCGTCCCCCCGGTGGGACCACGAACCGCCCCTGTTCGAAGCGGTACAGGTCGTCGAGGCTCACGGCCCACGTGCGTGACGCGCTGTCGAATCGCGCGCGCTGCATGCCGCCGATGCTCTGCACTCGGCGAATCGCCGCCGGCGTCGCGCCATCGCGGCCGAGCGAGGCATTGAGCACGGCGGAAAGATCGCCCAGTGGCGTGGCCGGGATCGCCGTCTCCGGCATATAACGCGGCTGCGCGGAAATGCCATATGCGCGGTTCACGAGCACGCGTCCCGCTTGCGCCACCAACACCGTTGCGCCGCCGCGTGCGGGATTCTGCCACGGCGTGAACAGGTCATCCACGAACGTCCGCGACAGGCGCGTGCCATCGGCCGCGCGTGCGAGCAAGCGGCGCGCACCTAGATCGTACCGATCGCCGGGAAAGAGCGTGAGGAACGGGCGTCCCGAGTCATTCGGATCGCGCCCGTTGTACACGAAACCCTTGTTGCGACCAATCACCTCGGCGGTATCCCCGCGCACGACCCACGCGGTGCCTTCATCCTCGCTGAGGCCAAGCAGATCGGGACGACGCACCAGCAGCGAATCGTGCAGATCGGCCAATCGCTCGCGCGCCACCACATGCTGGTCAATGGCCGTATTCCGGAGATAGGCGAAGCCGGTGAGATACTGCGGATGATTCACCATCCGATTGTCGTTCGACGGTGCGCCGCGGATGAGATACGACGCCAGAATGCTCGCGCCCGCACTGGATCCACCCACCACGCCACCGCGCGCGAGTACCGCTTCGAAAGCCCGCTGGCTCTTGGTGCCGGCATAGCTGTTCACGAGGCGAAAGTGCCGTCCGCCGCCGAACCACACGCCGCGCGCATTCGCGATGCGGGCCACGAAACTGTCGGCGTCGGCCACCGCACGATCGACGGTGTGATACACGATGACATTCCGTGCACCGGCAGCACGCAACCCGCGTCCAACCGTGGCCAATTC
>Ga0315902_10004988_pt1 | contig 18867 bp, 20 predicted proteins | sample LakEriMetagenome_9_FD_203523 | JGI IMG/M metagenome (GOLD analysis project Ga0315902, IMG submission 203523) | Freshwater fungal communities from buoy surface, Lake Erie, Ohio, United States - Buoy 12 MA117 | ecosystem: Environmental > Aquatic > Freshwater > Lake > Lake biofilm | place: USA... | reverse complement strand
CGACTGGTATGCCGCGATCGGCACCGAGGGCAGCAAGGGCACCAAGGTGTTCGCCCTCTCCGGCGCGGTGGCCCACACCGGCCTGGTGGAGGTGCCGATGGGCACCAGCTTGCGCACGGTGGTGCTCACCATCGGCGGCGGCGTGCCCGGCGGCGAGGGGCCCCACGGCGGCGTGAAGGCGGTGCAGACCGGCGGCCCCTCCGGCGGCTGCATCCCCGCCCACCTGCTCGACACCCCGGTGGACTACGAGAGCCTGCGCGAACTGGGCTCGATGATGGGCTCGGGCGGCCTGGTGGTGATGGGCGAGAGCACCTCGATGCCGGAGGTGGCCCGCCATTTCATGCGCTTCAGCGTGAACGAGAGCTGCGGCAAGTGCGTGCCCTGCCGCGCCGGCACCGTGCAGCTGGCTCAGCTGCTCGATCGCTTCGTGGAGCGGCGGGCGGAGCTGGCCGACATGGAGCGGCTCGAGCAGCTCTGCCGGATGGTGGGGGCCACCAGCCTGTGCGGCCTGGGCCAGGCGGCGCCCAACCCGGTGCTCAGCACCCTGCGCTACTTCCGCCAGGAGTACCAGGCGGCCTGCCGGGATCCGGACCAGTGCGAACCCCTCAATGCCTGCCTGTTGCAGGAGGGGGCCCGATGAGCGTGCACACCCTCACGGTGGACGGGATCGAGGTGGCGGTGCCGGCCGGCGCCTCGCTGCTGGAGGCGGTGCGGGCCGCTGGCGCCGAGCTGCCCACCCTGTGCCATCTAGAAGGCCTCACGCCGGTGGGCGCCTGCCGGCTGTGCCTGGTGGAGCTGGAGGGCAGCGGCAAGCTGCAGCCCGCCTGTGCCACCGCCGCCGGGGAGGGGATGGCGGTGCTCACCCAAACGCCCCAGCTGCGGGAGTGGCGGCGCATGGCGGTGGAGCTGTTCTTTGCCGAGGGCAACCACGTGTGCGCCTTCTGCGTGGCCAATGGCAACTGCGAACTGCAGAACGTGGCGGTGGCGGTGGGGATGGACCACTCCCGCTTCCCGTATCAGTACCCCCAGCGGCGGGTGGATGCCTCCCATCCCCGCTTCGCGATCGACCACAACCGCTGCATCCTCTGCACCCGCTGCGTGCGGGTGTGCGATGAGATCGAGGGGGCCCACGTGTGGGATGTGGCCCACCGGGGCGCCGAATGCCGGATCAGCGCCGGGCTCGACCAACCCTGGGGGGAGGTGCAGGCCTGCACCTCCTGCGGCAAGTGCGTGGACGTGTGCCCCACCGGCGCCATCTTCGACAAGGACGACACCACCGGTGAGAAGGCGCCGCAGCGGCAGCGGCCCGAGCTGCTGCGCACCGCCCGGGAGCAGCACCAGTGGCAGAACCAGTGACCGCCCCCGCAGCAGACCCCGCAGCCGTGAGCCCGCCATGACCACCCCTTCCCCCAGATTGCGTTTCGCCACCGTGTGGCTGGCGGGTTGCAGCGGCTGCCACATGTCGTTTCTGGATCTCGACGAGTGGCTGTTCGAGCTGGCCCAGCACGTGGACGTGGTGTTCTCGCCGGTGGCCAGCGACGTGAAGGAGTACCCCGAGGGGGTGGACGTGTGCCTAGTGGAGGGGGCGGTGGCCAATGCCGACAACCTGGCGCTGGCGCTGCAGGTGCGGCAGCGCACGCGGCTGGTGGTGTCGTTCGGCGACTGCGCCGTGACGGCCAACGTGCCCGGCCTGCGCAACCTTTGGGCCCACGTGGATGGCGGCAGCCGCCAGAGCGTGCTGGATCGGGGCTATCTGGAGCTGGCCGACACCGGCGCCCAGCACCCCCACGCCCCCGGCATCGTGCCGGAGCTGCTGGAGCGGGTGCTGCCGCTGCACGAGGTGATCCCAGTGGATCTGTATCTGCCGGGCTGCCCGCCCTCGGCGGAGCGGATCCGCGCCGCCATCGAGCCGCTGCTCGCGGGGCGGATGCCGGCGATGGAAGGCCGGGCGATGTTGAAGTTCGGCTGAGCTGTCGATCGATTTCCCCTCCCCGCTGAGGCCCCCATGACGCGCACGATCACGATCGACCCGGTGACCCGCATCGAGGGGCACGCCAAGATCACGCTGCACCTGGATGAGGCGGGCCGGCTGGCCGATGCCCGCTTCCATGTGGTGGAGTATCGCGGCTTTGAAACCTTCTGCGAGGGGCGGCCGTTCACGGAGATGGCGGGGATCACGGCGCGGATCTGCGGCATCTGCCCGGTGAGCCACCTGCTGGCGGCGGCGAAAACGGGCGACAAGCTGCTGGCGGTGCAGCCGCCGCCGGCGGCGCGCAAGCTGCGGCGGATGCTGAACCTCGCCCAGCTGTGCCAGAGCCACGCGCTCTCGTTTTTCCATCTGAGCAGCCCCGATTTCCTGCTGGGCTGGGAGAGCGATCCGGCCAAGCGGAATGTGTTCGGCCTGATGGCGGCCGACCCGGACCTGGCCCGGGCCGGCATCCGCCTGCGCCAGTTCGGCCAGCAGGTGCTGGAGCTGCTCGGTGGCCGCAAGATCCACTCGGCCTGGGCGGTGCCCGGCGGGGTGCGCACGCCGCTGAGCGCTGAGGCGCGGGATTGGATCCGGTCGCGGCTGCCGGAGGCGAAGGCCACGGTGGCCACGGCGCTGATGCTCTACAAGGGGCTGCTGGATGGGCCGCTGCAGCGGGAGCAGCGCACGTTCGGCGATTTCGATTCGCTGTTCATGGGGCTGGTGGCGGCCGATGGCGGCTGGGAGTGCATCGAGGGGGCGATCCGCTTCGTGGATTCCTCGGGCCGGATCGTGGCCGATGGCCTCAGCGAAGACGACTACGCCAGCTACCTGGGCGAGGCGGTGGAGAGCTGGAGCTACCTGAAGTTCCCGTATTACAAGCCGCTGGGCTATCCGGAGGGGATCTACCGGGTGGGGCCGCTGGCGCGGCTGAACGTGTGCGAGCGGATCGGCACGGCGTGGGCCGATGCGGAGCTGGCCGAGTTCCGCCAGCGCAGCGGCACGGCGGAGAGCGGCGGCCGGATTGTGACGTCGTCGTTTGCGTTCCACCACGCCCGGCTGGTGGAGATCGTGGCCTGCCTGGAGGGCATCGAGCAGCTGGTGGCCGACGACTCTTTGATGACGGGCCGCATCCGCGCCCGCGCCAGCCTGAACGCCAACGAGGCGGTGGGGGTGAGCGAGGCGCCGCGGGGCACGTTGTTTCACCACTACCGGGTGGACGACGACGGCCTGATCACCCGGGTGAATCTGATCATCGCCACGGGCCAGAACAACCTGGCGATGAACCGCACCGTGGCCCAGATCGCCCGGGAGTTCATCACCGAGCCGGTGGCCGAGGGGGCCGAGATCCCCGAGCCCCTGCTCAACCGGGTGGAGGCGGGCATCCGCTGCTTCGACCCCTGCCTGAGCTGCAGCACCCATGCTGCGGGGCAGATGCCGCTGCGCATCTCGCTAGTGGATGCCGGCGGCAGGGTGCTGGCGGAGCGGGTGAGGGACTGAGGGGCGCAGGCGATATTCGGAGAGTGGGCTGTGCTCGCGGCGCTTGGTATCGAGGTGAACGGTTATAGGCGGGTCCAGTGAAGATCCCCGCCTTCGCTGGGGGCTAGGCGAAAGCCGTTGCTATGCAGGGGGTTTCAGCATGACGCCTGCAAAGGGGAGGGTGTTTATGCTGCTGACAAGGGTAGGGGCAGGGTCTTATGTGGGTCCGTCCATTCAGCGTTAGGCTGATTGTGCAGACCATACGGGAAAAGACATGCTTGGCTGGATTCTAAAGAATAAGGAATGGATCTTCAGCGGGATTGGAGTTCTGATAGCAGGAAATATAATCACATATCTTTTCAGAAAAAATAAATCAATTGAAAAAGATAAGAGCCTGTCAATATCTGGATCAAATGAGAACGTTGTTATTCAGGCTGGCGGAAGTGTCGAAAATATCCGTATTGGAGCGCAGAGCAATATTGTCAATATCAGAAATCTAGAGCACAAATTCATTGATACGGCCTGGGAAATCCTATCTTGCTTTGAGCAGTTACAGATTAAAGTAAACGAGGGCTCGCAAAACGATCCGTCGGGCACAGACTTGCAGAATCATATTATGAAGCTATGCTGGACCCTTCGGGACCTAACTCGGCGTCTTGTTGCGACTGAAGAAAATAACCTAGGAGACGAGAATAGCCTTCAGACGCATTTCATGAAGATATACAATGTGATCAAGAAGATGTTGGATGGCAAGGGCGGATCACTTCATGATCTTGAATCAGCGATTAAGAAGTTGGAGATAATTTCTAGTGAAAAGTAATATCGCCTAACAAGCCCCTCGAGTCGACAGGCCACCATCATCTTTCGGCTTCGCTCCACCAAACTCCCTGCCTGCCACTCAGGGGCAGCGTTAGATGCACTCCTGAGGCTTTGGATAGAATATCTTGGTTAAGGCATGGGGAAAGAAAATGAATGAGGTCTCCTTGCTTGGAGAATTCTTCTCTGATCCTACTCAAGACCAAGGGATAGCTGGTCTTATTCACTATTCCTGCTCGCAAGGCGTTTCTCTTCGCTTCTTGAGGCAAATATCTTCACAATGGATCCAGCCAGCTGTGCTTTTCGGAATTCTTGAAACCGGAGAAGAGTGCACTCTTCTAGAGCCAGTCGTGCTGCCAAGATCCACTCCTATAACATATCGACAACACAATGGTGGATCCACTGTTGCAAGCGGAGAGGTTGGCTACAAGTATCTTGTAGTTGGGAAACATCTTGAACTAAATGAGGCCTTTGGCGAGGCATCATTTACCTTTTCTGGGATAGGTCGTTTTGCGACCGGGCTCGATTCAACTCTACAGAGCCACGAGGCTCCTTTGGCTTACTGTGCCCAGACATATATAGGAAAGATATCCATTTGGCGACAGGATCTTAGTGCTTGTATGCTAAACATTAAAGAAGCAGTCGATTCAGATAACCGAACTGCTCTTGAAAGCCTCTCTATAGCAAGTGATGCAATCGAAAAAGAATACGGTTGTTTTTTCACGAAGCGCCTGTCATCAGAGTACAGGATGATAATAGAGTTTAATTCAGAAGTATCTCTTGACGAGGTGTTCGAAGGAGTCCAAAATATAATAGATCTCATCTCTCTTCTTCTTTATTCGCCAATGATGGCAGAAGCTGTGTGCATAAGTCAAGGCTCACCTTGCGCCAAAAGGCTAAAGGTTTATATATCGCAGATGACGGACGAGAGAACGCTCAGCATTATTGAATCACACCGCAGTTCTGGGGATACCCCTGTAAGGCTGCCTGAGATATTGTTTCCCAATGTCCTTTCGACATGGAACGACGAATACAGCAAATATGCAACCCTCGTATCTGGTATTCAGTCACGTACAGGCATCAAGGCATTGCATGAAATGTACGCCGATATAATCTTGCATTGCGCTTTCATGGAATCCATTAGACATGAGGTAGGCTTTGCGCATAAGTACGGAGACTGTATTTCAAGATTCGCTTGTATTGGCCTGCAGGAGAAAATCAGATCAGTCATTAAGGCTGATTACAACGAAGACATAGGAGTTGTCATCTCGGAGATTAGGGCTGATATCGTGCATTTTAAGGGAACACGCAAACGGATCTCCAGTTTGTCAGTAATTGCACTATGTGAATTTTCGCAATACCTCGAATTAACAGTGATTGGGTATCTTCTTGGAAGACTGGGAATCAGTGGTGAGCTTAGGGATAGATATCAAATGTCCCAGTCAGCCACTTGTTGGACAGGCATCTAACATCAAGATACAGAAGACGGGAGCAGAGGCTGCCGCCGATGCAAGGCCGATGGCCCGCTTCTGATCTTGAGCGTTTGCCAATGACATCAGCAGCCTGATCCTGCTGCGTGTCTTGATCAGACCGTTCGGGCAGGCCAGGATCACCAGCAGATCGCCAACGAGCCGATAAACCAGGCGATGTTCCTCGTCGATGCGGCGCGACCAGCACCCAGCCAGGTTTTCCCGCAGGGGCTCGGGTTTGCCGATGCCAGAGAAGGGATCGCGCAGGCAGGCCTGGATCAGTTTGTTGATGCGTCGCAGCTGCCTGCGGTCCAGGCCAGCCGCTCAAGCGCCGGCATCGGCCAGATCCGGATCGATCAGCCCATGGGAGAGGAGCTCCCCGCGCCCGGCCTGCTCCAGCGACTGCTGCAGATGGGCCGCATGGGCCGGGGAACGCAGCAGGTGCACGGTTTCCATCAGGCTGTTGGTCGTATCGAGCGACATCACCACCGCCCCCTTCGCGTGCCGCCGGGTGATCAGCGTTACGTCCGCATCGGCCTCCACCCGATCCAGCACGGCCTTGAAGCTCTCCCGGGCTTCCGAAAAGCTCACCACCTGCATGGTGTTGTCCAGCGAGCTGTCCATCAGCATGGCTGGATGGAGAGCGTGCCCACCGTGATCGGCATCGACGTGGGCGGCTCCCGCAAGGGCTTCCACGCCGTGGCGCTCACCGGTGGTGCCTACGCCGCCCGGTTGCGTACGGCTGAGGTGCATGAGCTGGCCCACTGGTGCCGCTCGGCGATCGGTGCCCAGCTGGTCGCCATCGATGCGCCCTGCCGCTGGAGCTCAGGTGGCCGGGCCCGGCCGTGCGAGCGGGAGCTCAATGCCGCCGGCATCCGCTGCTTCGCCTCGCCCACTCGCCAGGCGGCCCTCAGCCACCCCAGCAACTACTACGGCTGGATGCTCCAGGGCGAAGCGCTCTACCGGCAGCTGGAGGTCAGCCATCCGCTGCTTGCCGCCCTGCCGCCCACAAGCGCAGCCAGCGCACCGAACTGCTGCGGCAGGCCGGCATCAACCCGGCCCCCCTCACCAGCATCGACTTCATCGATGCCGCCCTCTGCGCCTTTGCGGCCCACCAGCTGGCCAGCGGCCGTCCTTGCCGGGCCGATGGCGAGGCGGGCTCGGGGTTGATCGTGGTGCCGCAGGTGCCCGATTGGAGCGACTGGACAGCCTGAGCGCGGCTCGTTTTTTCCTGCATCAGCCGGCCGACTTTTCCTGCATTGGAGCGCCGACTTTTTCGGCATTAGGATCCCGATATTTCCTGCATCAGGCCGCTGAGCGCGGCGCCTCCCATGGCCTCCAGCGCGGGCACTGCCTACCGCCCCCGTATCGCTGATGCCGAGCTGCGGGTGTGCCTGGCTGCCGCCGGCGCGGTGGTGATCGAGGGGCCCAAGGCCTGCGGCAAGACCCGCATGGCCCAGCAACTGGCCGCCTCCACCGTGCTGCTGGATGTGGACACCGCCGCCCGCCAGGCGCTGGCGGTGGATCCGGCCCTTGTGCTGGCGGGGCCCCGGCCGCGTCTGCTGGATGAATGGCAGGTGGCGCCCTCCCTCTGGAACCAGGTGCGCCGGGCTGTGGATGCGGCTGCGCAACCTGGCCAGTTCCTGCTCACCGGCTCGGCCGTGCCGGCCGATGAGGCCGATCGCCATACCGGTGCCGGCCGTTTCTCCTTTCTGCGCCTGCGGCCCATGACCCTTGGCGAGAGCGGTGCTGGCCAGGGCGGGGTGTCGCTGGCGGCGCTGCTGGAGGGGCAGCCTCCCAGCTGCGCTGATCCGGCGCTGGCGGTGGCGGATCTCGCCGAGCTGGTGTGCCGAGGCGGCTGGCCCGCCCAGGTGGATCGGCCGTTGGCGGCTGCTTGCCGCGCCGCCCGCGACTACCTGGAGCAGGTGCGTCAGGTGGACGTGCAGCGGGTGGATGGGCGGCGGCGGGACCCCCAGCGGTTGGCTGCCCTGCTGCGCTCCCTGGCCCGCAATGTGGCCACGGAGGTGAGCGTGTCGACCCTGGCGGCCGATGCCGGCGGTGCCGATGGCCCCCTCGATCCACGCACCGTGGCCGACCATCTGCAGGCTCTGGAGCGGCTGATGGTGCTCGAACACCAACCCGCCTGGCGGCCTCACCTGCGCTCCAAGGCTGCCCTGCGCCAGGCTCCCCGGCGCCACTTCTGCGATCCCTCCCTGGCCGTGGCGGCCCTGGGCGCGAGCCCCCAGCGTCTGCTCCACGACCTGGAGTGGCTGGGGCTGCTGTTCGAATCGCTGGTGGTGCGGGATCTGCGCGTGCTGGCCCAGGCGCTGGACGGCGAGGTGTTCCACTACCGCGACAACTACGGCCTGGAGGTGGACGCGATCGTGCAGCTGCGCGATGGCCGTTGGGGTGCGATCGAGGTCAAGCTCGGCCCTGGCCAGGTGGAGGCCGCCGCCGCCAACCTGCTCCGCTTCCGCGAGCAGATCGACAGCCGTCGCACCGGCGAGCCCGCCTTTTTGGCGGTGGTGTGCGGCAGTGGTTACGGCTACCAGCGCGCCGATGGCGTCGCCGTGGTGCCGGTGGGGGCACTGGGGCCCTGAACAGCTTCTCCCTAGCCTGACTCCATGGCCGATGCAGACATCCGCTGGCGCCAGCGGTTCGACAATTTCGAGCGGGCCCTCCAGGTGCTGGAGCGTGGTCTGGACCTGGCGCGGCAACGGCCCCTGAGTGAGCTGGAGCAACAGGGCTTGATCCAGGGTTTTGAGTTCACCCATGAACTCGCCTGGAATCTGCTCAAGGACTATCTGCAGTACCAGGGAATTGAGGGCATCATTGGTTCTCGGGATGCCACCCGCCTGGCGTTCCAGAACGATCTGATCAGCGATGGCGAGGGTTGGATGGCGATGATCAAGGCTCGCAATCAGTCGTCTCACACTTACAACCTCGAGCAGGCCCAGGCGGTCGCCCGCGATGTGGTCGACCGCTTCGCGCCCCTGTTCGGCGCCCTGCGGGAGCGCTTCACCGCCCTGTGCGTCGAGCCGTCATGACCGTCCGCCCGCCACTGGCGACGGCGCAGGCCATCGGCCTGCCGGAAGCGGCGATTGTGGCCATCCAGCAGGTGCTTGCCAGCTACCCCGAGGTGGAAGCCGCGATCCTCTACGGCTCCCGTGCCTTGGGTCGCCATCGCCCCGCCTCCGACATCGATCTCACCCTCATCGGCCCCGCCATCGGTGCTGCCGCCCTGGCCCGCATCGATGCCGATCTCGATGATCTGCTGCTGCCTTGGGTGATCGATCTCTCCTGTCTGGCCTCGATCCGTCACCCCGCTCTGCTGGCCCACATCGAGCGGGCCGGTGTGGACCTATATCGCCGGCCGGATGCGCCAGACTGACCCCATGGCCGGATCTTCTCGCCCCTCCAGCTATCACGACGTGGTGGACGAGCCGCTGCTGCGCACAATCGCGGCGGAGATCCAGGCGGCCATTCCCGGCGCTGAGGTGCGGCTGTTCGGTTCCCGCGCCCGCGATACCGCACGGCCCGATTCGGATCTTGACCTGTTGGGGACGGTGCCGGATGCCTGGCTGGCAACCCGTTCACGCTTGGAGCAAACCGATGCCCTGGGCTGGAAGCTGGCCTATCACCGCCTGCCAATCGAGTTGCTGCTCTTCTCCGCCAGCGAAGTGGCACAGCGCCGCCATGGCAGCTGCAATGTGATCGCCGAAGCCTTCCGCTATGGCCGGCGGCTGGATCCAGCGGAGCCCCTGCATGGCCCCTGCTGAAACCCAGGGCGGTTTTCTGCGCATCGCGCAACGCGATCTGACCGCTGCCAAAGCCAGGCTGTTGTTTCAGATGCTGCGCGATCACAACGCTCACATTGACCCATTCATCGCTGCCGCCTGGAACCTGCTCTGCTCTGATCTGCTCGATCAGGTGGCCACGCTGATCCCATGAACGAAGCCGAAACCCGGGCTGAGTTGATCGATCCGCTGCTGGTGGCGGCCGGTTGGGGCGTGGTGGAGGGCAGCCGCATTCGCCGCGAGTTTCCGATCGCCCCGGGGCGCATCGAGGGCGGCGGACGCCGCGGCAAATCCCTCAGCGCCGGCTATGTGCTCAGCTACCGCAACACCGCCCTGGCGGTGGTGGAGGCCAAGGCCGATACCCTGCCGCTCACCGAGGGGGTGGGCCAGGCCAAGGACTACGCCGCCAAGCTCCAGCTGCGCTTCACCTATGCCAGCAACGGCAAGGGCATCTACGCCATCGACATGGACTCGGGCGAGGAGGGGGAGGCCGAAGCCTTCCCCACGCCCCAGGAGCTGTGGGCGCGCACCTTCGCCGAGGAGAACGCCTGGCGTGATCGCTTCGCCGCCATCCCCTACCCTGACAAGGGCGGCAGCTGGCAGATCCGCTTCTACCAGGAGATCGCCGTGAAGCGGGTGCTGGAGGCGATCGCCTCCGGCCGGAATCGCATCCTGTTGACGCTGGCCACCGGTACCGGCAAGACCTCGATTGCCGTGTTGGCCCATGTGGCCTATGCCCTGCAGCCCATCCCCCGCGAGGAGCGCGCTGCCCATGCCCGCCTCTATATCCATTCCAAATGCACGAGCAAGCAGCAGCTCTTCCTCAATTTTGTTCTCCAGCACTACGTGACACTGGGTGTGCAGGAGCTGGCCCTGGACAAGCTCACGCCGTTGCTGCAGCTCCGCTACCAGAACTCCATCGCTGATGCCGTGGCCGATCTGGGCAGACCAGAAGAAATCAGCCAGCTCTTTGCCGGTTTCCAGAGGTATCTCTATGAACCATCGGCCTGATTCCTGCTTGGTTCTTCAAGGCCTGTCACCAAAGGCTAGCTGGCACACCCACCCGCTCTTGGCGGTCAGGCAAGAGGAGCGTTCGGCGTAGCATGCGATCCGTCTTCGCCATACTCACAATCCTTGCACTCACGGGGTGCAGTGATGTGGTCACGTCCCGATTTCCCGATCTGGCAGAGGCAAAGTCGCAGGGAGCATTGGAGCGCGGCTGGCTACCGCCGTTGTTGCCGGATTCCGCCAGAGCAATCGTGGAGCGCAACAATCTGGACCTGAACACAGGCATGGGTTCTTTCGCCTATGACTTGTCCGAGAGGCCCGCTTACACGGAGAAGCTCTCACGAGCAGGAGCGGTATCCCGAGTTGAGGGAGAGACCGACATCCTGACTGTCACCACCAACGGTTCACGGTGGGAGATTCGACTGCCACGCGCCTCGGGTTCGGCACAGTGGAGTGTCACACAGCTTTGAGAACGCCGATCAAGCTCACTGGTGCGAATAGGGGCGGGCTACGCCGGTTGGCACTACGGGCATGTTGGGCCGCCCACGGCGCCCAGTTCTGCCGTTAACCACTATCCCTGCGGCTTCTTCTCCCGCTGTCGGGCATGGAGTGCTTGCTGTCGGTGCCGCTGGAGATGTCTGCAGCAGCGTGTGTAACTCGAATCGCCGCTGAAGTTCTGGAGAGTCCGAATCAGGCGCCCGTCGGCTGTTGCCTCGCCAGAGTGAAGTTTGCGTTGCTCTTTGTGTGGCTATTGCCCCCCCGCGAGGGCCGAAGCTGGCCAACCCTCCGGGTGCAAGTCCGCTCCCTTCCTGCAACCCTTTGCCAGCCATGCCAGCCAAGCGATGACCTTCCTCTCCTTTCTTGTTCCCCTGGTGCTGCACTACGCGTTGCTGGTGCTCCCACTTGGTTTGGGGCTGCTGGCCTTGGTGCGAACACGCCCCGGCCGCAGGCGCCAGCGATGGATCGCGGTGGCTGCACTCCTGGCTGTTCTGGGTGGCGCGCTGGTGCTGCTCCAGGGTCTGGCGGCTCTGCTGAGTGCGCCCGATGAGGCCAGCTGGTTCGTGGTTGGGCTGGGGCTGTTGCCCATCGCCCTGGGGGGAGTGAGCCTGCTCCGCTGGAGGCGGCTCTGAGCTTGCGAAGGCTTGCACGAGCAACCGCGGGCCACCCCAGCCAGGCTGGGCTGATCAGGGCCCGGTGATGGCGCTCACGATCCTTTCCGCTTCAGGATCTCCTGAACATCATCGACTGCGTTCTGAGCCTGTCTCGTCAAACCTGTATCAAGGAAAATGATGTGCCTGCCATGGCAGGTAGGGGTGCCTGACGTCGGGGTGTTTCCGGGCCGACAGCTCGCTGGGGGTGAGCGTTCGGCAGGGCAAGCTGCGCTGCTCTGCGCGTTTAGCTCTCTCGCTCGGCGGCACGCTGCTGCTCAATCCACGCGCCCCCTGCCCGCAGCTTCTTGGCCAGGGGCGACTTCGGATCAATCACCCGCCAGAACGGAGCCACCTCGCTGACAGGTACCCCGGCTTCCATCTCATCCCATGCCGCCTCCGCCACCGTGCGCAGGAAGATCGCCGTCGATACGGGGCAAGCTGCGTCCGCACCGTGGGCAGCCGCTAGCTCTCGCCGCACCTGCTGAATCTCCCGGGTTTCACCCGGCGGCACCTGGATCAGCCCCTGGTTTGCTGATCACACTGTTGGTTCCACCCGTCCGTGGCCGATGGATAGGCACCCCCGCCGCAAGCGCCTGGTGATTGGCATCGGCAACCCCCTGCGCGGCGACGACGGCGTGGGCACCTGGCTGGCAGAGCAGGCGGCGGTGCTCACGGCGGCGGAACCCGATGGGCCCGTGGCGGTGCGCAGCGTGCAGCAGCTCACGCCCGAGCTGGCCGAGGAGCTGGCCCAGCTGGAGGACGTGCTGTTCATCGACGCCTGGCTGGCGCCGGCCAAGGCAGCACCGCAGCTCCTGGCGATCGGCCCTGCCGCGGGGGCCGCGACCAGTCACCGGCTGGAGCCCGCCCAGCTGCTGGCCGTGAGCCAGGCCCTGTTCGGCCGGATGCCCCGGGCCCACCTGCTGCAGGTGCCCGCCCACGCCTTTCCCCATGGCATGGAGCTCTCCCAGGAGCTGGAGGCCACCCTGCCCGCCGCCCGGGCCCTGCTGCAGGCCTGGCTCAGCCCCGATGCCTGAACGCCGATGCATGAGCTGAGCCTGATGGAGGCGCTGCGCGACCAGGCCCTGGCGGCGGCCCGGGCCGAGGGGGTGGTGCGGATCGCGGCGATCAGTCTGCGGGTGGGGGAGCTCTCCGGGGTGGAGGTGGAGGCGCTCCGCTTTGCCTTTCCGGTGGTGATGGAGGGCACGATCGCCGCCGCGGCCGAGCTGCGCATCGAGCTGGAGCCGGCCGAATGCCACTGCGCCGTGTGCGAGGCCCCCTTCCCCGCCCCGCACGGCTGTTGCGACTGCCCCCGCTGCGGCACGATCAGCCGCCGGCTCCTGCGCGGCCGCGACCTGCGCCTGCTGGCCCTGGAGGTGGAGTGAGCGGCGTTGTCCTGAAGCCCTGGCCATGGGAAAATCTGACTCTGTGGGGGCTGGAGGATGAAAGTCACGGTTGAGTTGTCTGATCAGGAGATGGCGGAAGTCCTGGAGTTCACCGGGGAGCGCAAGAAGGGGCCCGCCATTCGTCGCCTGATGGCGGAGGCCCTGCAGCAGCGCCGCAGGGCCCGGATCGCCGAGCGCTTTCTCAGCGGCGTGTGGGGCGTGGACCTGGAGGGCTTTGAGGCGGATCAGGAGCGCGACCGCCAGCGGGATGCGGCCCTCGCACCATGAGGCTGCTGCTCGACACCAGCCTCTGGATCGACTTCACCCGCACGCGCAGCCCACGCGCCTTGAAGGCGTTCATCGCTCCGTTCGTGCTCGATCCCGCCGCCCATCTGGCGGAGCCGGTGCGCTTCGAGCTGCTGCGTTCCGCCAGCCCCCAGGAGGCCAGGTTGCTGGAGGCCCAGTTCGCCACACTGCCGTGTCTCCCAACACCAGCGGACCTGTGGCAGCGGGCCGCGGCCCTGGGGCAGGCCTGTCGCGCCGCCGGGCGCACGGTGTCCAGCCTCGATCTTCTGCTCGCAGCTGTGGCCTTGCACCACAGCGCCGTGCTGTTGAGTTTCGACGACGGCTTCGAGGTGATCGCCGCTGTGAGCGAGCTCCAGCTGCGACGGCTGCAGCGTCCTGTCTGAGCCAGGCTGCCAGGGGCAGCCGCCGTTCCTAGCTTGAACGTGGCCCCCTCTCGAGCTGCCATGTGCCGCGACTGCGCCTGCGGACAGCCAGCACCCGAGGCCACCCCCGAACCGACCAGCGTCACCCGTGAGCTGCCGCTGCACAGCGCCCTGCTGCACCGCAACGACGCCGGCGCCGCCGCCCTGCGCCAGCGCTTTGCGGCCGCCGGCGTGCTGGCGGTGAACCTGCTCTCCTCCCCCGGCTCCGGCAAAACCGCCCTGCTGGAGGCCTTGGCCGGGCGCCTGGCGGCGGGTGGCGGCGACCAGCAGCGCCTGGCGGTGATCGTGGGCGATCTGGCCACCGACAACGACGCCCGCCGCCTCCAGGCCGCCGGCCTGCGTGCCGCCACGATCACCACCGGCCAGGCCTGCCACCTGGAGGCGGCGATGGTGGCCGAGGGGCTGCACCGCCTGGAGCACCAGGGCGTGGTGCTGGAGCAGCTGGACCTGCTGGTGATCGAGAACGTGGGCAACCTGGTGTGCCCCGGCGCCTACGACCTGGGCGAGGGCCTGCGGGTGGTGCTCGTGTCCACCACCGAGGGCGAGGACAAGCCGCTGAAATACGCGCCGATCTTTCACGGTGCCGATCTGGTGCTGATCACCAAGATCGACCTGGCCGAGGTGGTGGAGTTCGACCGCGCCGCCGCCCACGCCGCCATCGCCCGCGTCGCCCCCCACGCCCGCGTGCTGGAAACCTCCGCCCGCAGTGGGGCGGGCCTGGATGCCCTGATCGAGGCCCTCGGGCTGGCCATCGCTCCCGCCGAAGCTCCCATCAGTTCCGCCGATCCCTCTGCTGCCCATCCCTCCGGCGCCCCTGCCCTGGTGCCATGAGCCCTGAGGCCCGCCTGCGCCTGCTCTGCCGCGGCGTGGTGCAGGGGGTGGGCTTCCGGCCGCTGGTGCACCGCCTGGCCAGGGAGCTGGAGCTGGTGGGGGAGGTGGAGAACATCGTCGGCGCCGTGCGGCTGGAGTTGCAGGGGGAGCGCCGCGCACTGGAGCTGCTGGTGCGGCGCTTGCCCGAGGCGCTGCAGCCCCCCGGCGCCCTGGAGCCACTGGAGCCCGAGTGGCTCCCGCCCCTCGTTCCGGCGCCGGCTGGCCTGCGCATCGCCGCCGCCGCCGCCCGCCCCCTGGGCTCCGGCCTGTTTGCCCCGTCCCTCGCCGCCGATCTGGCCCCCTGCCTCGCCTGCCGCGCCGAGCTGGCCGATCCCGCCAACCGCCGTCACCGCTATCCCTTCATCAGCTGCAGCCGCTGCGGGCCCCGCTATTCCATCGCCACCGCCGAGCCCTACGCCCGCGCCCACACCACCCTGGCCGCCTTTCCGCTCTGCCCGGTTTGCCAGCGGGAGTTCGACGACCCCACTGATCGCCGCTTCCACGCCGAGACGATCGGCTGCCCCGCCTGCGGGCCGCGGCTGCAGCTGCTGGCGCCGGATAGAGAACCGCTGGCGGGGACCGGCGCCGCCGATCCCCTGCAGGCGGCCGCAGCGTTGCTGCAGCGCGGCGGCATCCTGGCCCTGCAGGGGGTGGGCGGCTTCCAGCTGCTGGTGGATGCCACCGATGCTGAGGCGGTGGCCCGGCTGCGCCAGCGCAAGCGCCGGCCCCACAAGCCCTTTGCCCTGCTGCTGGCCGATCTGGCCCCGCTGGAGGGCCAGGTGCGGATCACGCCGGCGGAGCGGCGCGAGCTGGAGGGGGCCGCGGCGCCGATCGTGCTGCTGCGGCGCCTGCTGCCGCCTGCTGCCGCCACCGCCGACTCCTTGGCCCCGGGGGTGGCGCCGGGCAGCCCCTGCCTTGGGGTGATGCTGCCGGCCTCGCCCCTGCACCTGCTGCTGGCGGCGGCGGTGGGCCGGCCCCTGGTGGCCACCAGCGGCAACCCCAGCGGCGAACCCCTCTGCACCGAGCCGGCCGAGGCCCTGGAACGGCTGGGCCCCATCGCCGACGCCTTCCTGGTGCACAACCGGCCGATCGCCCGCCCCCTCGACGACTCCGTGCTGCAGCTGATCGAGGGGCGTGCCGTGCTGGTGCGCCGCGCCCGGGGCTACGCCCCGGCGGCCCTGGATCTGCCCCGGCCGCCGGCCGCCCACCGGGCTGCCCTGGCCCTGGGGGGCGACCTCAAGGCGGCGCCGGCCCTGGCGCTGGCGGGCCGCATCTGGCTGGCGCCCCACCAGGGCGATCTGGCCTCGGCCCGGCTGCAGCAGCGCCTGGAGAGCGGCCTGGAGGATCTGCTGCAACGCCATGGTGCCGCCCTGGAGGCGCTGCTGGCCGATGCCCACCCCGGCTACGCCAGCGGCCAGCTGGCCCGCCAGGCGGCTCGGCGCCACCGGCTGCCCCTGCGGGCCGTGCCGCACCACCAGGCCCATGGCCTGGCGGTGGCCGCCGAGCATGGCCTGGCGGGGGGCCTGCTGGTGTGGGCCGCCGATGGCCTGGGCTATGGCCCTGGCCCGGGTCACCACCTCTGGGGCGGGGAGCTGCTCTGGCTCGAGTCGGGGCGGATGGAGCGGCTGGTCTGCCTGCGGCCCTGGCCCCTGCCGGGCGGCGAGCGGGCCGCAGCGGAGCCCCGCCGCACCGCCCTGGGGCTGCTGGCGGCGGCCGGCTGGCTGCCCCATGCCGGCGCTGCCGCCACGCGCCGCGCCTTTGCCGACCCCGATCGGCGGCTGCTGGAGCAGGCCCTCCGGGCCGGCCTGAACGCGCCGCTCACCTCCTCGCTGGGCCGCCTGTTCGACGCGGCCGCCTCGCTGCTGAACCTGGTGCAGGTGCTCAGCTTCGAGGGCCAGGCCGGCCTGCTGCTGGAGGGACTGGCCCGCCGCCACGGCGAAGCGCCGGCCGCTCCTGCGGTCGGGCTGCCCTGCGCCGGGTTGTTGCCCCTGCGGCCGGCGGGTGCGGAGGCCCCGCCGCTGCCCCTGGGCTGGCTCGACTGGCAGCCCCTGCTGCAGGCCCTGTTGGAGGGGCTGGTGGCTGGAACGGCGCCAACCGCCCTGGCCGCCTGGTGGCACCGGAGCGTCCAGGAGGGGCTGGTGGCGGCGGCCGCCTGCGCGGCCCGCCAGCGGGACTGCCGCCAGGTGGCGCTGGCGGGTGGCTGCTTCCAGAACGCTCTGCTGCTGGAGGGCACGGCCGCCGCGTTGCGGCGCGAGGGGCTGCAGCCGTACTGGTCGGAGCAGGTGCCATGTAACGACGGCGGCCTGGCCCTGGGCCAACTTTGGGCAGGGCTGGGGAATGCCCCTATAACGAACGTGAGCGGCATCGCCGACCCATGTGCCTGGCCACCCCTGGCGTGATCCTGGCGCTGTCCCCCGCTGCTCCCGGTGTCGATCCCGCCGATCCCCTCTGGCGTTGCGCCGAGGTGGATTTCGGTGGGGTGCGCCAGCAGGTGAGCCTGGCCTGCCTGCCGGAAGCCCGCGTGGGCGATCGGGTGCTGGTGCACGTGGGGGTGGCCCTGAGCCTGGTGCACGACGACCCATGACCGCCACCCTCTCCGCTCCCGCTGGCCCCGCGGCCTCCCCTGCGCCTGCCACCACGATCACGGTGGATGGCAACGAGGCGGTGGCCCGGGTGGCTTATCGCCTCAACGAGGTGATCGCCATCTACCCGATCACCCCCGCCTCACCGATGGGCGAGTGGGCCGACGCCTGGGCCGCCGGCGGCCGGCCCAACCTCTGGGGCACGGTGCCCGCGGTGGTGCAGCTGCAGAGCGAGGCGGGGGCCGCCGGCACTGTCCACGGCGCCCTGCAGGCCGGGGCGCTCACCACCACCTTCACGGCCAGCCAGGGGCTGCTGCTGATGATCCCCAACCTCTACAAGTGGGCCGGGGAACTCACGCCGGTGGTGCTGCACGTGGCGGCCCGCTCCCTGGCGGCCCAGGGGCTGTCGATCTTCGGCGACCACAGCGACGTGATGGCCACCCGCGGCACGGGCTGCGCCATCCTCGTCTCCGCCTCGGTGCAGGAGGCGGCCGACTGTGCCGCCATCGCCACCCGCGCCAGCCTGCGCAGCCGCCTGCCCTTTCTGCACTGCTTCGACGGCTTCCGCACCTCCCACGAGATCCAGAAGCTGGAGCCGATCAGTGATGGCCTGCTGGAGGAGCTGATTCCGGCCGCCGAGATCAGCGCCCACCGCGCCCGCGCCCTCAGCCCCAACCGGCCGGTGCTGCGCGGCACCGCCCAGAACCCGGACGTGTACTTCCAGGCGCGGGAGTCGGTGAACCGCTTCTACGACGACGCCCCCGGCTATGTGCTGGAGGCGATGGAGCGCTTCGCCGCCCTCAGCGGCCGGGCCTACCGGCCCTACGAGTATCTGGGCCCCGCCGATGCCGATCGGGTGGTGGTGCTGATGGGCTCGGCCTGCGAGACCGCGGCCGACACGGTGGAGCGTCTCCACCACGACGGCGAGCGGGTGGGGCTGCTCAAGGTGCGCCTGCTGCGGCCGTTCTCGGTCCGGATGCTGGTGGAGGCCCTGCCGGCCAGCACCCGGGCGATCGCCGTGCTCGATCGCTGCAAGGACCCCGGCGCCAGCGGCGAACCCCTCTACCTCGACGTGGTGGCCGCCGTGGCCGAGCAGTGGGCGGCGGTGCATGGGGCCTCGCCGGATGCTGGCGCCGCGCTGCCGCGGGTGCTGGGCGGGCGCTACGGGCTGTCGTCGAAGGAGTTCACCCCGGCGATGGTGAAGGCGGTGCTCGATCACCTCAAGCCGCTGCTGGTCGGTGGCGAGGCCAGCGCCGATCCGGCGGCTGCCGCCCCGATCAACCACTTCACCGTTGGCATCCACGACGACCTCACCCAGCTCTCGCTGCCCCTGGATCCGGATTTCGTGATCGAGGACCCAGGCACCGTGCGGGCGGTGTTCTACGGCCTGGGCTCCGACGGCACGGTGGGGGCCAACAAGGCGGCGATCAAGATCATCGGCGAGGGCACCGATCTCTTCGCCCAGGGCTATTTCGTTTACGACTCGAAGAAGTCGGGCTCGGTCACGGTGTCGCACCTGCGCTTCGGGCCGCGGCCGATCCGCGCCACCTACCTGATCCAGCGGCCCAGCTTCGTGGCCTGCCACCAGTGGGACTTCGTGGAGCGCTTCGACCTGCTGG
>Ga0315902_10004987_pt1 | contig 18870 bp, 13 predicted proteins | sample LakEriMetagenome_9_FD_203523 | JGI IMG/M metagenome (GOLD analysis project Ga0315902, IMG submission 203523) | Freshwater fungal communities from buoy surface, Lake Erie, Ohio, United States - Buoy 12 MA117 | ecosystem: Environmental > Aquatic > Freshwater > Lake > Lake biofilm | place: USA... | reverse complement strand
CTGATTCGCAAAGCGTACTTCCCTCGAGAAGTGTTACCTATCTCATCAGTCATCACGAGTTTGGTGAATTATTTGTTGTCGTTGCCGGTCATGTTTTTATTTATTTTTGTGGTCAAGTACTCATATACGGGAGTATTTGAATGGCCTATTCCTATGGCCGCCTTATACTTCCCCATTATTTTGTTGATTCACAGCATTTTTGTGTTGGGTGTTACCTTATTTTTGGCTGGATTAACCGTCGTGACCCTTGATACGGTACATCTTGCTGGCATATTCTTGCATATTTGGTTTTTCTTGACGCCAATTGTCTACTCGTTGACCGTGTTGAGTGACTCAATCTCACGGATTTTTCGTTGGCTCAATCCGATGGCATCGTTCATCGAGTATTATCGCGAGATATTTTATGGTCAAGTGTCCATCCCTGGTGTGATTCCTACGCCAAACATTCCTGCAACTGACTCGTTGTTGCGCTCGTTTGTTACATCGATCATAGTCTTTGTCATCGGGTATTGGGTCTTCAGACGACTACAAGACAAGATCATCGAGAGGATGTAAATGGAACCGGTTATCGAGTTGCGTAACATTACGAAGCGCTTTGATATGCGTCAAGAGAGTAGCTCACTATGGCGATTTCTGATGCGTAAGCCGGCGTTTGATGAATCAAATAGTGCAGCGTATAAAGTGGTGCTCAATGATATATCGTTGTCTATTAACCAAGGAGAGCGACTAGCGATTATTGGGCGTAATGGGGCAGGTAAGAGCACGTTGCTCAAAATAATCAGCCGTATTTTACTGCCTGACAGCGGAAGCGTGGCTGTGCGCGGGACTATCTCGTCGCTTCTTGAGTTGGGTGTCGGTTTTCATCCTGAGTTATCTGGGGCTGATAACATCTACTTTTATGGCGCCTTAATGGGTAAAAACCGTGCTCAAGTCCGTGAGGTGTATGACGAGATTTGCGATTTTGCCGATATCGGTAATTACATTCAGCAACCCGTAAAGACATACTCATCGGGCATGTATCAGCGTTTGGCGTTTTCGTGTGCATTTGCCATGGAACCGAGTATTTTGATCGCCGACGAGGGTCTTTCGGTTGGTGACTTCTTGTTCCAACAAAAATGTTTTGACCGTATTGATGAAATTGTGGCTAAGGGCACGACCTTTTTGATGGTCGCCCATAGTGCCCGTCAAGTGCAGCGCATTGCAACGCGGGGAATATGGCTTGAGAACGGACGTATCGAGATGGACGGCGATATTAATGCGGTCCAAGATGCCTATACCAAGTTTTTGCTGTATGAAAAGACCATGCTGGCAAGTAGTGGTGTCGTTGATACGCAGAACCAATCGACGGCCCTCGAGATTGAATACCAGAGCGGTGATCCGAACGCGGCGAAATCAAGTCAATCGATGGTAATTATCTCTGATGTGACAATTAACGGCACCAAAGATCCATGGCGGATTGGCCAAAACACCGTGATATATGCACGATTTGCCGTCAACCTCCCAGAGCTGCGCGTGCGGGTGCGTTCGCAAATTATTGATGTATCAGATGATATTCCGTTGGTTGAGAATCGCTATATGGCACCTGAGCCGATGGTGCTGGCGAAAGGTTCCCATACCATTAAATTTACTGTGCCTCCGCTCTTTATGAAGTTAGGGACATATCATTTTGTGATTGAAGTCTTCGATGAACATGGGCAGCTTTCACTCGCAAAAAGCCAGCCGCTCTTATTGGCCTCAAAATTTAAAACGCCAGATGTCGCATCGGCATATATACAACATCCACGATTTCTTGTTGAATTAACGTCTGAAGAAATCCCTGCACCGACACCCGATGCATAGATCGAGTGTCGGTATACAGCAACGGTTATGGTTTCAGCGCCGCAATAATCTGCTCGACGTCATAGACACAACCGCCCCAGGTGCCCCCACTTGCCTGTTGTAATGCTGCCCATAATTTTGTGTCCTCGGGCAAGAGTGGATGACTTGCAAGGTCGTCGCGGAGGTGGCGTTGTGCCAAAATCGCACTCCCATGCGCTGCATCGTGGACCTCGCCATTGGCGCCAACTAGATTCACACTTCCGACCAAGTTGACGCGATCAATGATAATCTCAATCATGTCACCGTCGAGGACTTTGCCGATGGGACCGCCGGCCAGGGCCTCAGGTCCGACATGGCCAATACACGCTCCAGTGCTGACGCCCGAGAATCGGGCATCGGTAATCACGGCCACCTCGCGGCCCCAGCGGATGTGTTTGAGGGCCGACGTGACCTGATATGTCTCCTCCATGCCAGTCCCAAGCGGTCCACCACACATTAATACGATGATGTCACCGGGTTGGACGGTTTTGTCGCCTTGGCCCTTGATGGCGCGCACTGCGTCGCGTTCACGGATAAAGACCTTGGCGGGGCCGATTTTGCGATAAACGCCATCTTCATCCACCACGGCAGGATCGATGGCTGTGCTCTTGATAACGGAGCCCTCGGGAGCCAAGTTACCTTGCGGGAAGGTGACTGTTGCGGTGAGTCCACGCGCTTTAGCCTGAGCGGGTGACATAATCACGTCGTTGGCATCAACGCCATCGCGTTCGCTGAGCATGCGGCGGACAATCTGACGGCGCTCGGATTGAGCCCACCAGTCGAGGACGGTGTCGAGCGTCTCGCCAGTCACGGTGCGTACACTGGTATCGAGGAGCCCTAAATCGCGCAAATGGAGCATGACCTCGGGCACACCGCCAGCCATATATGCTTGGACGGTGACGTGATTGCGTGGGCCATTCGGCAAGACATCGACGAGTCGAGGGACTTGGCGATTGATGCGCTCCCAGTCCTGTACCGTAGGGCGAGCGAGTTTGGCTGCATGCGCAATTGCCGGGATGTGCAAGAGGAGGTTGGTGGATCCGCCAAACGCGGCGTGTACGACCATGGCATTGTGGATTGCACCTTGGGTAATGATATCCTTGGTGGTGATTTTTTGTTGACGTAACGAAAGGACAGCCCGTGCTGATGCACTTGCCAACTCCAACCAAATAGGCTGACCGGATGGTGCCAAGGCGGAGTGCGGCAGTGCAATACCCATTGCCTCGGCAACGACTTGCGAGGTGGCTGCAGTCCCCAAAAACTGACAACCACCACCGGGTGAGCCACAGGCGCGACAGCCGAGTGCGGCAGCTTCACTTAAACTGAGTTCACCCTGGGCAAAGCGAGCGCCAATAGTCTGCACTTTGCCGGCATCCTCGCCGTCGGTAGGCGGCAAGGTGACGCCACCTGGCACCAAGATGGTGGCCAGATTGGGTGTGCCAGCGAGAGCGATGAGCATGGCTGGCAGACCTTTGTCGCAGGTGGCCACGCCGATGACCGCTTGGCGTGTGGGCAGCGAACGAATCAAGCGGCGGAACACGATGGCGGCGTCGTTGCGGTAGGGCAGACTATCAAACATGCCTTCGGTGCCTTGACTGCGCCCATCACACGGGTCGGTGACATAGCCAGCAAAGGGCATGGCATTGTTGGCCCGGAGTGTCTCGGCGGCAGCCCGCATCTGTAGGCCGACCTCCCAGTGACCAGTATGATAGCCGAGGGCCACCGCTTTGCCGTCGTTCTCGCGGATTCCACCTTGCGTACTGAGGATGAGCACCTGGGTGCGCGTGAGTTCGTCGGGATCCCAACCCATACCAACATTTTGGGTCCAGCCGAACAAGTCGCCACTCGGGCTATTGAGGAGCAGATCCTCGGTCAGGGGTAATTCGCCTTGTGGGCCAGGGGCTTTGGAGATAATATCAAACAGCTCTGGGGTTCCCCCCACCAGATTATCGAGTGTTGGTCGTTGCATCAAACTGCTCCTCTGCAGAGGTGAGATACGCCTATCTTACCCGAAAAGTGGCGACCTGATGCGGGCTAGTTCTCGTCACCTAACTTCACAGCATCGGCCACGCGCAAGCGCTGAATGCTCTGGAACGCTAGAATTGCTGTGATGACGAGCGCAGCGCCATACACCAAGACCATCATAATCAATGTCACCCATGCGGTAATTGGTTGCGTCGGTGGGACCGCAGGATACGGTTGCACTCCCGCTTGTAAGTACGGCAACATTGTTTGGGTGGCAATCAGTGCGGCCGAGAGCCCCAAGGCAATGCCCAAAAACGACATCAGCCCTTGCTCAATCATGATGGCGCGTCGAGCCACAAATGCGGGCATGCCTAGTGCCTGAAGCATGCCGAGCTCAATACTGCGTTGGCGCAAAATTGCCAGCGCACTGACGAAGATGGCCATGACGCTGAGTCCTGTCGAGGCAATAAAACCGATGCTGAGCATGCCAAAGAATCCCTGCCGCTCTGGGCGAGTAAACTCGCGTTGGGCGATGTCGGTATAGTCCTTGATATCGAGCAATGGGATTGCCAACGCACGCGCTTGGGCGACTACATCGTCGAGTGGCACGTTGGTGTCGCGGGTGATCCAGACGTCAGTTGGTGGTGCAAAGCCGATTTCGTCACGGATAAAGCCGAGATTTGTTACTACGAACGGCTTATCGAGAGCAATTTGGCCTGGCCAGCCATCAACAATGCCCACAATCCGCACGCGAGTGAGCACTTCCTCGCCATCAATGTTGATGGTGATGGCGACACGGTCGCCAATAGTGCTACTCCCAGCGAGGTTGGTGCTGATAAGTGCACCATCACGCGCCTGGGCGAGCTGGTTCATCAGCGCTCCCATGGTCTGATTGTTGCCGAGCCATTCATCGCGGAAATACGGGATAACGCCGAGAAATCGGGTGCGGTCAATTGCCATCAAATTGCTCTCGACTGGTTTGGTGCCGACGGCGATTTGAGCAAGGTAATTGCCGACTGCGCTATAGTCTTTGATGCCCGGCAGGTCGCGGTGGATGCCAATTGGCGTCAACAAATACTTATCGCCTTTGATTTGCTCGCCCTCTTGTGGGCGTTGGGTGGCGGCAGTCTCAATCAGGTGGGTGTCACCACCCATGCGATAGGCGATACCGGCTGTTGTGGCGGCATCAACGGTGGCGGCCATTGAAGCTACATAGCCACCGACACCGAGGGTGAGTGTGAGCAGGAGGACCGTTGTTTGGAGGCGTTCTGGGCGACGGGCAATTGTCTGGAGGGCGAGAATAAGTCCGATGCGATCGCTCCGGCGCGCGAGCGTTTCTGCCAGCGCAAAAAAGAGGGGCAAAATGCGATTGGCAAGTAACGCTAGTGCGAGACTAATCAACACCGGCAAGGCGAGTGTGAGTGGAGTGGCAAAGACATCGCTGTCTGTGGTAGTGCTTTGGGTGAGCTGGTAATAGCCATAGCCGACTGCTGCCAATACCAATACCTCGAATAATATTCGCAAGAATCCGACCAACTGGTCGCGTCGGCGACTTTTGCCGCTGTCCATCAATGTGCGGCGACTCGCCAAAATAAGTGGTCTGAGCCCGAGCATGATAATGACAAACCCGATGGCGATGACGCCAATTATGGCGTTCACTGGTAAGCCGGGTATCGGCACTGATGCTGCGGATAAGCGCAAGAACGACTCACTCCGGAGCATGTACGTACTGGCGAGTAGGGCCAGTGGTATGGCCGCAATACAGGCGATGAGCACATAACTCAACCATTCGACTGCCCCAATGACCAGAATGCGGAACAGGCTCATGCCACGGCTCCGGAGCAGCGCAATTTCGTCGCGGCGGCGGTCGTAATTAATGGTGGCCAGTTGGAGCACAAAAAACAGTGCGAGCAAGGCTATTGGTGCGGCAATGATGCCGGTACGGATGGTCAACTCGTCGATGGTTTGTTTGGCTTGGGCAAAACTATTGAGGGGGCTACGCTCAAGTTTGGCTGGCACCTTTTCGAGCTCTTGGGCCAAGGTGCGAATGCGTTGCTCGAGTATGCCGATATCACCAGGCCCAAGGGCTGTGATTTCGGGTTGCAGATACCATGCTGCTTGGGCAACACTGTCAACAAATGTATCGGCAACTTGGCTTGTCATCGTGTCATGATTGACGAGTACGAGTTCATAGAGGGTTGTCGGATCGTATAACCAGGCAGGGTCCTCTTCGTTGTAGGCCTGCCAAATACCGACAACTGTGATGCGCATATTTGCGGAGCCGTTGCTGTTGGTGATGACAACTTGGTCGTCGACATTAAGCCCAATCGAATTGGCTGTGTTGCGCGAGATGATAATCTCGACAGTATTATCATTGGGATTAGGCATGCGTCCGTCGAGAATTTGGATGAGTTGATCGACTCCACTTAACGAGCCAATCGCCGCGTTGCCGAGCAGTGTACCACCTCCCTGTCCTTGAATGGATAACAGGCGCATTTGGGTGGTGCGAATATGACGGGTTTGATTGGCCAGCGGGAGCCCCAAAAACGTGCTGGCGCTGTTCGTCATCAAATTATCGGCAGCAGTGATCGTGCGCCACGGCACTGCTTTACCACTGCGCACATGGCGAAAGAGTAGGGCGAGTGCTGGACGTTGAGTTTGGCGCGTTTGACGCGCCAACTCATCATTGAGAATGCGCAATCCGGCAGCGTCCGCATACGTGGGCACTGTGATGCTCAGAGCTAATGGAATTGTGAGCGCGGCTAGTAGGGCCAAATTGGCTGCAGGCGCTACAACGCTACGACGCCAAGCTGCTAGCAGGAGCAGGCGAATGGCGTGCCATGGTGCGCTCATCGATTTATTGACCAACCACGACATCGCCTTCTTGTACTCCACTAATAATCTCGACTCGTTGTTCACCCTTGATACCAAGGATGACGGTTTCACGGCGTTCACGATCGCCGTCACGGATGACGACAAAATTGCGCTCGCCGAAGGTGCGAATGGCCTCTGGTGGGAGCCAAATCGCATTTTCGCGCTGTTCAATGATGATGCGGAGTTTGCCAACGGTTTCCCCAGCCACCAATTCAAATCCAGCCGTATCAATCACACTAAATCGTGTCGATGTGTCGGTGGTGTTGTTGATGGATCCGCCACCGCTCCCGTACGGTGCTGGTAAGCGTCGAATAATTGCATTGAGGAGTAAGTCAGGGCGCGTGACTGGGCGGATTTCGACTGGCTGCCCCTCGCTAAGGAGTTTCATGACGTCGGCACTCAGTTGACCTGAGAACTCAACCTGACCTGGGTCGGCAATCTCAATGACAGGGCGGAACGCGCTGACGCTGTCACCTGGGTAAATTGCCACTGAGGCAACTACACCTGCCGTGGTTGCTACAATCCGACCACCAGCCACTTCGGCGACTGCTTTGTCATATGCGCGTTGTGCTGAATCGACTGCGGCTTTCTCAGTATCGAGAGAATCGCTTTCAGATTGTGCGAGCTCTGCCTCGGCAGTCTCAAGGTCAAGCTTCGCTTGTTTGATGTCATTGTTATCTTGGCCGGCCAAGAGCAAATCACGTGCTTGCTGGGCTTTAGTAGCAGCCTCCTCTGCCTCACTGACATCAGTGGATGTGCTCTCTTTGGTGCGATCGACGGTGCGTAATGCGGCGGTAACTGCGCGCTCGGCAGCACGCAGGCTATCGGTTGCACCGATGAAGGCTTTTTCGTAGGAACGCTTCCCCTCAGCATCAAGATAGTTGCGTTCGGGTTTGCCATCGACATAAATGACGGGCTCAATGGGGTCAGTGCCGTAGCGTTTGACCCAGTCCCAATGCCAGTAAGCTTTGCTGTAGGCGAACTGGGTGTCAATTAGGGATTGTGTGGCGGTGCTGATTGCATGCTCTGCATCTTCGACCGAGATGGTGGCGTCTTCTTTGGCGATACGTGCTTGGCGTGACTTGGTGGCAAGGTCCTTTTCGGCTGCGGCGAGAGCGTCTTTGTCACCACCTGGGAGCAAATCGAGTAACGCCTCTCGGGCATTGTCCACGGCTTTGCGTTTGGTCTGAATGAGGCGTTCATTGAGAGCAAGCGCATTTGCATAACTTACTTTGGCCGTATCTAGGGCATCGCTGGCTTCGATGAGGGTTTCATTGGCTTCGTCTTGTTTCATCTCGGCAAGGACGTCATCAACCTCGACGCGCTGACCCGCTGTGACATTAATCGTACTGACGACCCCATCACGGCCAAACCCGTAAGTTTGAGAGTTGACTGGGATGACGCGTACGGTCTCTTCGACCACGCGTTCAACTAGGCCACGCTGTACGGTGAATGTTGGTTCATCAAGGGTTGGGTCAGCTGGGAGTGGCGTTGGCGTTGGTTGGTTTGTGGATTCGGGCGTCGCACTCGTACAACTGGCCACCAGCAAAGTGAGCACAAGCATGATGAGTAAGTGTGTGTTCCGCATCATTTCGTATCCTCAAGAGTGGGACGAACACAATATTCGCCCCACGGGTACACATATCTATGGCAACGGTCGAGTTGATGGTTCATCCGTCATGTATCCCTTGTAATTGGGATCTGTCTCTTTGGCGCATTGGGCATTTGTTTTGCCAGAGGTAGTCATCGTGGCGACGCAGGCTTGATAGGTATTCGTCAACTTTTCGGCTGTGGTCAACTCAGCAGCGACGTTGGCTTTTTTGGTGAGAATGTTATCAAGTGCCTGGAGCAACCAATACGACTCAAAGCTGTATTGGGCATACATGTCACCAGTAAAGTTCGCCGGTTGTTGGAGCATTTCTTGCATGGCATCCCGCAATGGTACTACGTATGCGTTCTGTTGTTCAAACACCGGTGATGCAGCATCACTTGCGCGCGCTGGAATACTCCCGTACGAGAACGAGCTACTGCGTTTGCTTAAATAATCGATAACACGCATACATGCCTGTGGTTGCTCGCTCTGGACTGAAATGTAGTAGGCTGACACAAAGATGTCGCTGGTAATGCCTTTTGCGCCAACTGGCAAGGGGGCCATAGCAGCGGTCACTGTATTTGGTTGATTAGGATCGCGTTGATTATTCGAATCAAACTGGCCAAGTGATGTATCCATCCACATGCCGATCTTGCCTTGGGTCATCAAATCATAGCTGTTGTCAGCTATTTGATTGTTTTGATCGGCCCGGTAGTAGAAGGCCGGCTTGGGCATCACGTTGTGCTCAGTATGGAGGCGCATAAACCAGTCGATAGCCTTGATGGTGTTAGGATTGGTAAATGTGACGCGCAAATCTGTGCCATTGCCTGTGGTAAGCGTACCACCGAACTGCCCTATCCAGAAGTTCAAGTCACCCAGATAATTCCCTAAGCTTGAATACCCATATACACCATTGGCGGTGATGGCCTTGGCTGCCTTAAGGAATTCATCGGCAGTCCATGTGACGCTTGGTTTATCAAGTCCAGCTGCACTAAACAGCGCCGGCTGGTAAATCAGTGCACGACCCGTGTATGCGTTGGGAAATCCGATTAAGCGACCGTCGCGCGTCAAAATATCAAAGAGTGCTGGTGGAATCTCGGCGGTGTCAATGGTGCCGTCTGCATCGATGATTGCCTGCATGTCTGCGACTGCGGCAACATCAGTGGGGGTGTTTGGCGTGCTCGCACCCCACCAGAAACAATCAGTGCGACCGGCCAAATCAGCAAACGTCAGGTTTTCGGTGAGATTATCGGTTTGAACAATATTGACAAAAATATTCGGCTCGGTGTCACTGAATGTACGTAAAATGCGACGGGTCTCGCTCAATGACATACCGTATGCTGCAAAGTTGACGATTGTTTGTCCTGGTTTTACCTCTTGAATGACTGGTGTGGCCATAATGACTGGGCGCAAATCAGGTGTCGGACTTGGCGTGGTTTGGGCATAGGTTAACTGGTCACGTATGTTAATCAGCACCTGATCGAGCGCTTGTTCTGGTGTCTTAACTGGTTGTTCAAATAACGTGCTAATGCCTCCGAGCACGTTGTAATACACGACATACTCTTGATTTGGGTAGTATGTGATGGGGGGCAAATTCTCGATGCTGTATTTGTAGGTCTCAAGGCGAGCCTGTGCATCAGGATCAGTGCTTGTGAGTTGGTTTGACAGCGACTGTCGGGCGTAGACCAAACCTGGATAATTATTGGGCATGTAGGCAGATGGTATTTCTTGACGGGTCATCCACTCAGCAAATGTCCAGGCAGCTTGGGGATTGGTGGTACCACCGCTAATCATGTAGCCTTCGGAGTAGGTCATCATGTCTACATGAGGTCCCATCGGCAAAGCCACACTCCCTACACTAAAGGAAACAGGAGGTGCGCTTGGGTCGCCAGTGAATAGGGCACTATCGCTCCAGATGCCAATCTCGCCGTTACGAATGCGCTGCGCAGGGTCTTGTGAATCAACTAGTTCTGGATTCGCTGATTCTTCACGGGCTGGCATAATCGAATAGGGATTAGGCGGCAAGATGACACCACGATCAACCAGGTCTTTGTATTGACGGTATACTTCGATGATGCGTTGATCGCCCGATTTGAGATCGCTTGGTGTCATCGACAAGATGTCGATGCCGGCTTTGGCCATTAAGTTGAGCAACACGATGCTTCCGCCACTTGAATCGAACCAGCCATACCGCACTACTCTGCCATTTTCAACTTTGGCGAGACGCTCTGCGGTGGCCAATAAATCATCGAAGCTCCACCTGTTTTGTGGGAGCGGGATGCTTTCACTCTCAAATAGCGTTTTGTTGTATGACAACGCTTGCAAATTAACGGTGCGTGGGAGTGAGTAGATACCACCATCAACCGTGAATCGCTCAAGTACACCCGGGTAGTAGTCGTCGCGATCAAACCCTGTGTCGGCATCGAGATAGGGCTTCATATCAAGTAATAACGGCGATCCCATGGCCTCTTTGGTCATCCACCAGGATGGTGCAACATCTGCCATACTCACGACCTTGCGGAGCATGCTCATCGATGATTCCTGTTGGTAGTTACCATTGGCGTCTGGTTGTGATTGCATAGCCTCGTCGAGCGAGACAATCACGACTTTGATGGTGGGATGCTCCTGCATGAATCGCTCGGCGAGCGTTGTGTAGGTCTCCCGATCATAGTCGTATGCGCCGTATGTGATGATGATTTGTTGACCATTACCACCTGACTGTCCACCTTCGTTTTCATTACCGCTCTCGCCCGCAGGAATGGTCGGCAATGCGGTGGAGTTTGAGCCACACGCGGTGAGGATGAGCATCAGGCTCAGCATGATGGTAAGCAATCGTGTATACACTGAAATTCGACTTTCTATTTGTCTATACATACTAGGCATGACGTTACATCGTGTCCAGATGTTCCCACGTCTCAAGCCTCTTCAACGGGTAATCCCCATTGACGGCGCTGACTGGCTAATTCATGCGCGCTACTGACTTTTTTGAATCGAGCCCCTGATACACCGTGTACCGCCTGCTTACACGCATCCCAGGTGGCATGATGCCTGAACTCAGATCCTACCAAACTAATATAATGTGGGAATGTGCCGGCGCTGACAGGCGTCTGTGGTTGAGCATTCGCACGTGCCTGGAGAACTGGGTGACCCAGCGATCTGGCTTGCTGTTGCGCCAACGTGTTAGCCCGTTCATTCATGGCATGCCCATTATGCCCTTTGACATAATGCCAGTGGACGTTTTTGTGTGTCAAACGAACTAATGTCTTCCAGAATTCTTGATTCTCAACGTCTTTGCCCTCCTTGGTACGCCAGCCGTTTTTTTGCCACCCAAATACCCACTTGGTGATGCCATTAATCACATATTGACTATCGGTGTGGATGTGCACCTCGGCCTGGGCATCGACTTTTTGGAGCCCTACAATAATAGCCTGTAATTCCATTTGATTATTGGTGGTGTTTGCAGCGCTCCCGCTGAATTCAGTGACGGTTCCATCAGGTGTGACGATGATTGTCGCCCAACCACCAGGACCGGGGTTGCCGGAACAGGCTCCGTCAGTGATAATATCAACAGTGGCCATGATTGTCCTTTTTGATGAAGAATGCCGATGCAACGATTACTCAGTATTATCCTAGCATGCTTTTTGTTTGCCTCGTGTGGTCTGACCGAGACCGATATCACCGTGCCTGACCCAGCTGATGCCATTGCCTATCAAGTGCTTAACAGCTCAAGCTTGCCGGCAGTCATGCAGGCCTACGACAACAGCATGCATACCATGCTCCGTGCGCGTGGCTATCGCGTGACCCAAGAGACATCGTATGTGCGCGTCATGCGTCCAATTGACGAGGTGGCCCAGAGTTACGACCAAGCAGCCATCAGTAAAGGCTGGGAGATTGTCGATGCGGCTGTGCCGCGCGAGCACCGCATTCTGCGCACGTATCGACTCGGCACCCAAATATTGCTCGTGACGATTTTTGCCGAGGCGAGTAGCCGTGATGGCGTGGTCGTGATGCGCATTAATGCCGATCGCTAAACGGTTCCTGTTGGCAATACGTTTGTTGAGCTGGTCGGCTATAATAGCAACAGGGTTTTCTGATGAGAGGATTGTTATGAAGTCATTGTGGCGAATGTGGTTGTTGATCGGCGCTGTGGTTATCTTGAGTGCCTGTGGCAGTGCCCCAGCAGAGTTACCACAAGCGCTGGAAAAGATTGAATCGCCCGCGGCACTTTCAGCCGAGGCCAGTACGATTATTGATGGATGGAAGCGTGAGGCGCGCGCTGGTATGCTCGTTGGTCTTGTCAAAGAAGAGACCATCGAAGAGATTGCCTACCAGAGTTCGTCCGATGTTACCGCCGTCGCCGAGTACTACAATAAGCTCCTTGGTGCCGACGATTGGGTATACCTCAATCGTACTCCTGGCGAACAAAAAGGCTTTTACTTGGCTGGTTATAGTCACACAAATACATCAATTGTGCTCGGTGTGCTTGATTTGACGCAGTTTGGTCAATCAGGGAGCTATGTCTATTTGATGCGCGGTACCAAGTAATCTGACTGTTTGGCCCGTAGGTGGCGTGTGCTGCCTACGGGCTTTTTGTGGCGCAAAAACGGGCCTCATGTGTGCAATCCATTCCGCCGGTCGTGTGGTGAGCAGGGACGCATCGTGTGGGGCCAAAACGGCCACGCGGTGTGTTGATGGCCAATACATGAGCATGGCAACAATGTCTGTGGGTCGCGTTGTGCCTACGGGCTTTTTGTGGCGCAAAACGGGACTCATGTGTGCAATTCATGCCACCGGTCGTGCGGTGAGCAGGGACGCATCGTGTGTTGCCAAAATGGCTGGTGGCCTGAACCCAATTCCCAGGATAATCAAAAACTGTGTCGGCGCATAGATGTATTGTTGCGTCGTCCGATTTTTTGCACAAAAACCAGGGGCACGGTATTCACCGCACCCCTGGTAAGATGAGTGGGATTTAGTTGCCGGCCATGGCCAACGAGTTCAACGTCCACGGCATGATGCCGACGACGATGATGGCGGCACTAACGACCAAGAGGCCGACGCGGGTCAAGCCACTGGTGGTGACTGCCTGTGTATCGTTGGGATTGCTGAACAGTTGGACCACACAGCGCAAGTAGAAGTAGGCGCTAATTGCTGACGCTACGGCAACAGCGATCGCCATCCACATCCAGCCGGCTTGCCAGACACTGGCCAGGACCATGAATTTGGCCAAGAATCCGGCCGTTGGCGGAGCACCAGCCAGTGACAACAAGGCCAACGTCATGACGGCCGTCAACCATGGGTTGCGCTGCCACAAACCGGCCAGATCGGCGACGGTCAAATCGCGATCTTTGTTGTCCTCAAGCGCCATAATCACACCGAAGGCTGCCAAGTTGGTGATCGTGTAGGCGGCCAAATAAAAGATCGGTGCGCGCGCGCCGGTGTTATAAGCGCTGCTCAAAATCGCCAACATGATGAATCCGGCATGGCCGATGCTCGAGTAAGCCAACATGCGCTTGAGGCTGCTCTGCTTGATGGCAATCAGGCTACCGACAATCATGGTCAACACGGCAATGCCTTGCAACAACGGCAACAGGCTATCGGTCAAGCCGCCGATCATCTGAATGATTGCCATGATCGCCACAAAGCCGGCTACCTTGCTGCCCACCGACATATAGGCGGTCACGGCCGTTGGCGCACCTTGGTAGACATCTGGTGTCCACATGTGGAACGGTACGAGTGATACTTTGTAGCCGAAGCCGACAAGCAGCATCATGATACCGATGCTGAAGTAGGCCAAGTTGACACCTTCGGTTGGCACACGTGCAGCGATTTCGTTGAGTAACAAGCTCCCAGTGGCACCAAACGTCAAGGCAATACCGAACACCAAGAACCCAGCCCCAAAGGCACCGATGGTCAAATACTTGAACCCGGCCTCCTCAGATGATTGTTGCGGGTAGGCGATGGCGGTTAAGACATATAGGGCAATGGACAACAACTCGAGACCCATGAACAAGGTTACTAGGCTGGAACCTTGGCTGAGCAACAACATGCCACTCGTGGCCAAAAGGATTAGGACATACGCCTCACCACGGGTGATGCCTTGTTTGGCGAATGAGTCGTTGGCAAACAAAATGCTGATTGCCGTAGCAATCAAGATGATGCTGTTGATAATCAGTGTCGATGGACCAAATCCGATAGTCCCTGAGAGCGTTAGCCCTTGGGTGCTCATCGGGCCGACCACGAGGGCGGCAACAGTGGCGGCGAACGCCAATAACGCGGTGATGCGCTTTTGATTGGCGGGAATCCAGAGGTCGATGAGCAATATCGCTGTGGCTGATCCGAGCAGCACGACAAGCTGCAGGATTACCATCAGGTCAACGCTTGGCAACGCAATTGCTGGCATAGTTCTACTCCATACACGGACGGCACTGCGTCTTAGGGCTGTACACTATTGACAAGTTGAATAATGCTTGGTTGCATCGGTGCGAGGATGAGTTGTGGATACAACCCGATTACCAACATCACCACTGCCAATACGGCCAGCACCACCATGTCTCCCCGATGCGGCTCAACGATGCCACCCTTCTCGGGGGCTGCACCCATGAATACGCCACGGTACATGCGCAACAAGTACGCTGCCGAGATAATTACACCGATGACGGCAATCGCAGCAAAGTAGTAGCCCAGTTGCCAAGATAACCAGGTGCCTTGCAAGGCCAAGAACTCACCGATGAACCCGTTGAGCCCCGGCACACCAATCGACGCCAACACCACAAACAAGGCAACTGTGCCGAATCGTGGTGCGCTCGCCCATACACCACTGAACGACTCGCGGTTGCGTGTGCCCGCTTGCTTGGCCAAGATGCCGACAATCATGAACAACGCACCAGTGGTGATGCCACTGTTGATCATCGTCACAAGTGCGCCGCTGATGCCCTCGACGTTCTGCGAGAAGATGCCGAGCATCACAAAGCCCAAGTGGCTAATCGTGGCATACGACAAGACCAACTTGAGGTCGTGTTGCCCAAAGGCAATAATACCGCTGTAAATGATGCCGATGACCGCCAAAATGCCAATCGCTGGAGCGGCCCAGTCGGCTGCATTGGGGAAGAACGGAATCGCGAAGCGCAAGAACCCGTATGCGCCAATCTTGAGCAAGATACCGGCGATATCCACTGATCCATCATCGGGTGTCGCTGCCTGGGCCTGTGGCATCCAGGTGTGGAATGGCCAAATCGGCGTCTTGATGGCAAATGCCAAGAAGAACCCGGCAAACAATAAGCGCTCGAGCATCTCGCCCATCTCAAGTGTGCCGTTTGAAATGGCACCTGCGATAATCACACTGTCGAAGGTCATTAAGTCGGTTGCCTGCCAGTGGGCAATCACCAACCCGGCAATACCGGCCAACATAAAGACCGACCCGACGAATGGATAGACGAAGTACTTGAGTGCCGCTGCTTTTTGCTCACCACTGCCATAAATCGCAATCAAAATTGCGGTTGGCACCAGCGTCAACTCAAAGAAGACATAAAAGAGCAATAAGTCAGTCGCGACAAATGCACCAATCAAGGTACCTGCGAGCATCAGAATCAATGCGTAGAACGCACGCTGATTGCTACCCTCGCGGTGTCGTGCGACCCACAAGGCAAGTGGGGTAAGCACGGTTGCTAGCACAACCATCCAAATGTTGATGCCGTCGACGCCCACGGCATACTTGAGCCCCATGTCGGGCAACCAATCAATCTGGTCGACCAGCTGATACCCGCCGGTGGGCTTCAGATTGATGTAGGCAAACACCGCCAAACCGAAGTTTATGGCGCTGACGAACCATGCGATCAGGCGCTGAAGTGTGACTGCGCCCCGTGGCGTCAGAAACACTACCAGTGCGCCGATCAGCGGTGTTGCAATCAAAAGTGATAGCAATGGAATACCTAAGTGATTCACAAACACCCCACAACCGGGGACGGCTCTTGGCCATCGCCCGACTACGCGCCGATTACGACGTACCCGATCACAATTACCACACCAATCAAGAAGACCAAAGCGTATGTGCGCACATTGCCGTTTTGACCTTGTGCACCAGCTCCCGCCAATTTGCCCATCATACGGGCACTACCTTCGACCAAGATACCATCAATCGCCTGACGATCAACCACGTTGTGCATGAACTCAGCCAAGTGGCGATACGGCTTAACAATCAAGCGATTGTAAGCGTAGTCGATGCCCCAACCAAGTTCAAGACCCTTCCAGATATCACCGAGGTAGTAGTGGGCTGGATCCTCTTCACCGGCCTTGACTTGCTCTGGCAAGACTCGGCTGTACAACCAGTATCCGAGGTACCCACTGCCCGCGGCCATTAACGTGGTGATTGCGGCAAAGATGCCCATCTGCCAGGTGAACAACTCGACCTCTTCGTGGAGCACAGGGTGCAACCAGTCGTGCAACCAATGGATGCCAGGGATGTTGAGCAGACCACCCAACACAGCACCAACAGCCAGCAGGTACAATGGCCACTTCATGCTGCCCAAATGCTCGTGTGCGTGCAAATCGGGATCGCGTGGCTCACCCTCAAAGGTCAAGGCCACTTGGCGCCCCATGTAGAAGGCCGTCAAGAGCGAGCTGAAGATTAAGATGATGGCCGTGGTGTGATTTTGGTTAAAGAACCAGGCATACGCCACGATTTCGTCTTTGCTCCAGAACCCGGCAAATGGGAAGATGCCCGATAATGCCAAGGCACCAATCACATAGACCATGTACACAATTGGCATGCTCTTGCGCAACCCGCCCATACGGCGCATGTCCTGCACATCGTGCAATCCATGGATGATGGCACCGCTGCCCAAGAACAACAAGGCCTTAAACAAGCCGTGTGTCAGCAAGTGGAAGATGGCAGCGGTGTAGGCGCCCATGCCAACCGCGGCAATCATGAAGCCGAGCTGCGATATGGTCGAGTAGGCCAAGACACGTTTAATGTCGAACTGCGTGACTGCCGCACTTGCACCAATTAACGCTGTCAATGAACCGAGCGTGACAACCCACCATGTAGCGTCAGGTGCTAAGTCGAAGATGCCGTGGTTGCGCACGATCAAGTAGACGCCCGCAGTCACCATGGTGGCGGCGTGAATCAAGGCTGAGACTGGCGTCGGACCCGCCATCGCGTCTGGCAACCAGACGAACAATGGGAACTGAGCAGACTTACCAACCACGCCCAGCAACATCAACATGGCGACGGCGCTAATTACGGCTACCGAGCCAAAGATGCCCATGTTGACGTACGTGAATGAACCCTGAGCGATTTGACTGAGGTAGCCCGAAACGCCATCTGCACCGAAGAACGACAATGTGCCGTAGCGCGACACCAACAGCAACATTGCTAGCAACAAGCCGGCATCACCGATGCGATTCACCACGAAGGCCTTGGTTGCCGCCTCACTAGGCACAATCCCAGGAGCGACGTTTTTGCGCTCGAACCAGTGACCAATCAACAAGAACGAACAAAGTCCGACGCCTTCCCAGCCAAGGAAGAGCAAGAGCAGGTTATCAGCCATCACCAACATCAACATCGAGAAGACGAAGAGGTTGAGATAGGCGAAGTAACGGGCTGGGCGCGTGTCGTGGTGCATGTAGCTCATCGAGAAGATGTGGATGAGTGCACCGACGCCGGTGACCAACAAGGTCATAACAGCGGTTAGCGGATCAAACAACAAGCCGATGGTAACATTCAGCTTGCCGACTGCTAACCATTCCCACAGGGTGACGCTGATGCGTCGAGCATCTTCTTCCAGCATGGCCAAATTGGCCACCGCTGCCACCGTTACTGCGAAGGCGGCAAGCACGCTGGCGCTGGCAATCAAACCGTTTGCTCGTTCGTTGCGCACCAAGAATGCGTTCACCAAGAATCCGACGAGTGGGAGCGCCGGGATGAGGGCAATTAGCCAAGAGATTTGCGACATGAGCTACTCTGCATTCGTTAGCCGTGCCTTTGCACGGTTGACGGATCCTAACCCTTCAATGTGGTCATTGCATCGATATTCGTGCTCTGACGGCGACGGAAAATCATCACCAACAGCGCTAAACCAACCGCTACTTCGGCAGCAGCAATGGTAATCACAAAAAAGACCATAATTTGGGCATCAATCGATTGCCACTCATTGGCGAACGTGACGAGAGCTAGGTTCGCCGAATTGAGCATCAACTCAATCGACATAAATACCATCAACGCGCTCCGGCGCAACAGTACTCCAAGTACTCCGATGGTGAAGAGCAGGGCACTTAGCCCAATGTAAAGAAACGTTGGTACCATGGTGCCTCCACTAACTCTTTCGCTGGTGTAGTACAACTACTCCGATTAAGGCGGCCAGCAATACGAATGCGGCAATCTCAAAAGGGAGCAGGTGCGTGGTAAACAAGGATTGGGCGATTTGGGCTGGCGATCCAAACCCCTCTTGGATGTTGGTATTTACGTTATCGACAAGGGCAGTTGGCTGTGAAACGAACACATACACCACTTCGCCGATTAATAACAGTGCCATCACCAACGCTGTTGGTACCTGCCACCGCACGGGGTCTGCACCCTCTTCGTCGCG
>Ga0315902_10004986_pt1 | contig 18873 bp, 19 predicted proteins | sample LakEriMetagenome_9_FD_203523 | JGI IMG/M metagenome (GOLD analysis project Ga0315902, IMG submission 203523) | Freshwater fungal communities from buoy surface, Lake Erie, Ohio, United States - Buoy 12 MA117 | ecosystem: Environmental > Aquatic > Freshwater > Lake > Lake biofilm | place: USA... | reverse complement strand
ACAGATCGCCGATGGCCAGTTCACCCGTCGAGAGCTTGGCGACGAGTACCGCACCGGCCGCCGCCAGGCGTGTCACGACGGTCGCATCTTCGTCGGGGATGTGCGTGGCGTAAGGAGCGGCCCCCCAGGTGGTGCGAATGCCGCGAGTGGCGAACAGATCCTTGATGCCGTAGGGAATGCCGTGCAGCGGGCCGCGATAGCGGCCCTCCGACAGGTCCTTGTCGGCCTGGGCCGCCTGGGCGGTGGCCAGTTCATCCGTGAGCGTGACCACGCAGTGCAGGGCAGGGTCGTGCTGCCTGAGCCGACGTAGATACATGGCCGTCAGATCGGCGCTCGTGACATGGCGCGCCCTGAGGTGCGCGGCCAGCGTGGTCAGCGGGGCGAAGGCCAGGGCGTCGATCTGGGGCGGTGCCACGACTGCCCGCGTGAGGGCCGCGACGTTTGGCAGTGTGAAGGCCGAGGTGCCCGCCACGGGCCGTCCGCCCGAGGGTCTGAAGGAGAAGGCCGGCTCCACCCCGGCATCGACCTCGACGCCGCGCAGGCGCTCGATGTGCCCGCGGGTGCGCGCCACCAGCGGAAGGGCCTTCGCCAGCTCAGGCTCTGGCAGGCCGAGCGCCGCAATGCGCTGCGCGGCCTGCAGGTCACCACCGGTCAGCGCGGTCGTGGCGGCTGCGCCCGACGCTGCAGCCGGCGTGGTCGGGGTCGTGGCGGGCGCCTGCGTCTGGGCCTCGGCCAGCGAGGGCGCCAGCACTCCGGTGGCCACGAGGCCGGGCATCTGCTGCAGGAAGGCGCGTCGGCCGCGCAGGGGTCGGCGAGGGACAGTCATGCGGGCGATGATACGCCGAAGCGGCACGTGCCCATCGACGCCGCGGACCTGTCGTAAGATCGGGCCACGATGGCAGGCCCCGTCACGACGATTGACCTCACCTGGACCGGCGCTCTCACGTTCGACGCCCGCACCGCGAAGACCGCGTTCACCCTCGACGGGCACAGCACGGCCGGCCCCAGCCCGGTCGATGCGCTGGCCGGGGGCCTGGCCGGGTGCATGTCGGTTGACGTGGTCGACATCCTGACGAAGGGCCGGCACCCGATCACCTCGCTGACGACGCGGCTGTCGGCGCAGCGTGCCGCCGAGCCCCCCAAGCGGTTCGAGTCGGTCACGATGCATTTCGTGGTGGGCGGGGCCGTGCCGTCCGAAGCGGTGGAGCGGGCGATTCAGCTGTCACACGACAAGTACTGCTCGGTGTGGCACACACTTCGTCAGGACATCGCGTTCACCACGACCTACGAGGTCGTCCCCTGACCGACCGCAAGCACTACCTCGATGCGGTCAGGGGCATCGCGGTGGTGATCATGGTCGGCGCCCACGTGACCGACGCCTGGGTGCGCGAGGCCGACCGCCATGACTCGCGGTTCTTCGGAACCGTCTTTGTCAACGGCCTGGCGGCACCGCTGTTCATGCTGCTGGCCGGGCTGGCGCTGACGATGGCCGCCGAGCGGCGCAGCCGCCAGGGGGCGCCGGCCGAGGCGGCCCGTGCCGCGATGCGGCGGGGCTGGCAGGTGTTCGGGCTGGCCTTCCTCTTCCGCGTGCAGTCGCAGCTGCTGGGCTGGGGCCCGCTGATGAACCTGCTCAAGGTCGACATCCTCAACATCATGGGGCTCTCGATGGCGCTGGCCGCAGCGCTCTGGCGTGTCGGTCGCTCGCCCGCGATCCGCAGCGTCCTGTTCCTGGCTTCCGCGCTGGCCATTGTCTTCGCGACGCCACTGGTGCGCGAGACGCCGCTGCTGGCGCCGCTGCCCGACCCGCTCGAGTGGTACCTGCGGCCCACTCCGGGTCGCGCCACGTTCTCAGCCTTCTCGTGGACGGCCTTCCTGCTGCTCGGGGCCATGCTTGGCGAGTGGATCGATGCGGCCCGCACCCCCGCACGGGAGCGGGCGCTGCACACCGCCCTCGCCGGCCTGGCGGTGGCGTCCGTGGCCGGCGGCTACGCGGCCTCGTTCCTGCCGGCGCTCTATCCGGCCGTCAATTTCTGGACGACCTCGCCGACGTTCTTCTTCATTCGCTTCGGTATCGTGCTGGCGATGATTCCGATCGCGTGGCTGGTGCGACTGCAGTGGGCCCCCCTCATGACTCTGGGACGGTCGTCGCTGTTCGTCTACTGGATTCACGTCGAGATGGTGTACGGCGCGCTGGGCTATCCCCTCAAGCGGCTGCTGCCGTGGGAAGCCGCGATCGCTGCCACGCTGGCCCTCTGTGTGCTGCTGCACTGGCTGGTACAGCAGAAGGATCGCTGGCTCTCCACTCATGCGCTGCCACCGGCCCTGCGCGTGTTCGGGCCCGTGCTGCGCTGAGCCGCGCCGCGCCGGACGCCGTGCGGCTACAATCGCGGCTATGCGTCCCCTGATTCTTGCCCTCCTCCTGATTGGTCTCTCAGTGGTTGACGGCGCCGCCCAGGAAGCGCGCCGCCGCTGGGAGATGGAACGCCAGATTCGCCTCGACAAGTTCGAGCAGGTGCTTCCGCGCGCCATGCGCGACAACGGCATCGACATGTGGATCGTCGCGGTCAAGGAGAACCACTACGACCCGCTCTGGAAGGACCTCGGCCGGGGCTATGTGACCGGGGTCGCCTACTACATGTTCACCGACCGCGGCGGCGACCGCATCGAGCGCATCGCGCTGGGCCCGTCGGGCTACCTGCTGAATGAATCCGGGGCCTACGACGGCATGTCGGCGGCCACCATGCTGGCCGACTTCGTGCGGCAGCGCGATCCGAAGCGCATCGGCGTGAACATGTCCGACGAGATCGGGCCGGCCGACGGCCTGAGTGTCACGATGCTCGCGCACCTCAAGAAGACGCTGGGTGAGCCGTATGCCAGCCGGCTCGTCAGCGCCGAGAAGCTCGTCGTCGACTTCCGCACGCGGCGCGTGGCGTCGGAGATTGTGGCCTTCGGCGAGGCGGCGGGCATCGCCGTGCAGCTGGCCGAGCGGGCGCTGTCGAACGAAGTGATCACGGTAGGCAAGACCACGCTCGAGGATGTGGCCTGGTGGATGCAGGATCGGCTGCTCGAGCGGGGCCTCGGCTCGGAATTCGACATGCCGTCGGTCTACGTGACCGGTCCGAACGGCATCGTGGCCACGTCGACGGCCCGCGTGATTCAGCCCGGCGACGTGATGATGATCGACTGGGGCGTGCAGCTCATGAACTTCGGCACCGACGTGAAGCGCGTGGCCTACGTGCTCAAGCCGGGCGAGACGGTGCCGCCACGCAGCATTCAGCAGGCGTTCGACAAGGCGGTGGCCGTGCGCGACGTGCTCAAGAAGGCCATCAGGCCCGGGCTCACGGCCGACGAGACGGCAAAGAACATGGACAAGGCCCTGGCGGCCGCCGGATACGGGGTGATCGAATTCAACCGGCCCAACCGCGACGATCGCACGGACGTGGTCTACGGGTTCCATCCGGTCGGCAACACGGGCCACGACATCGGACCCTCGATGACCACCTGGCAGCCGAAGCAGCGCACGTTCACGCTGCGGACGCAGCACCTGTTCTCGTTCGAGTTTTTTGCCTATTCGCCCATCGAGGAGTGGGGCGGGGCCAAGCTGCGCGTGCCCATCGAGGATGACGCGCTGCTGACCGAGGACGGGGTGCAGTTCGTTCACCCGGCCAACTATCGCCTGCTGGTCGTCAAGTAGCCGGCCGCTGTGCCCCTGCGCCGCGCCGTGCCGTCGGTGGCGACGCCTGGCGCAGGCGGCGGGTGCCCTGTGTGCGGCGAGGGGCGCCCGGCGTTACGGCCAGCGCCGCACGTCGATGCCCGCGTGTTCAAGCGCCGTTCGCACCCGGGCGGCCAGCTGCGCGGCTCCCGGCGTGTCGCCGTGGATGCACAGCGTCTCGACCGGCAGCGCGATCGACGGTCCGTCGATGGTGGGCACATGCCCGGTGGTCACCATGGCGACGGCCCGTTCGGCCACCCGGTCAATGTCGTGCAGCACGGCGCCAGCCACCGTACGCGAGACGAGGCGGCCGTCAGCGTGGTAGGCACGGTCGATGAAGCCCTCGGCGACGGCGCGCAGGCCTGCGGCTCGTGCGGCCTCGAGCAGGTCCGAGCCAGGCAGGCCGAGCACCGCGAGGGACGGATCGCAGGCGGCCACGGCGCGGCAGATCGCCGCCGCCATGCCGGCATCGCGGCAGGCCATGTTGTACAGCGCGCCGTGTGGCTTCACATGGCGCAGGGGCACGCCTTCCTCGCGCGCCAGGCCCGACAGGGCCTGCAGCTGCGACAGCACGAGGTCTTCCAGTTCGTGTGCGGGCAGCGACTGCTTGCGCCGTCCGAATCCCTCGCGATCGGCGAAGCCCGGATGCGCCCCGGCCGTCACACCGTGCGCCTTCGCCAGCCGCAGCGTGGCCCGCATGGTGGGCCCGTCGCCCGCGTGCGCGCCACAGGCGATGCTGACGGATGTCACCTGCGGCACCAGGGCGCGGTCGTCGCCGATGACCAGCGTGGCGGACGATTCGCCGACATCGGCATTGAGGTCGATCTGCATGCCTCAGGTATACCGCAGAGTCGCCGGCGTTGTGCGGCGCACGTGTTGCCATGGCGTCACGGGACGCCGTGCCGACCGAGGGGCAGGGTGGTGCACGGAGGTGACCGGCCCGGCGTCGGCCGCCGCGGGCAGGGGGCCCGCCTCAGTAGCCGGCCAGCACCTTGAGCATCATGGCCTTCTGGGCATGCAGGCGGTTTTCTGCCTGGTCGAAGACCACCGACGCCGCCGATTCGATGACCTCGTCGGTCACTTCCTCTTCGCGGTGTGCGGGCAGGCAGTGCATGAAGACGGCGTCGGGATGTGCCAGCGACATCAGGCCCTTGTTCACCTGGTAGGCCGAGAACTTGCGCTTGCGCTGGGCGTACTCGACTTCCTGCCCCATCGAGGTCCAGACATCGGTGTAGATGGCATCGACGTCGCGCACGGCCGCCTGCGGATCGGTGAATTCGGTGAGGCCGGCGCCCTGCTGCGACACGGCGGCCGCCTGGTCGACCACCTCATCCGGCAGCTCATAGCCGACCGGCGTGGCGACATGCACCGAGACGCCCAGCATCATGGCCGCGTGCACGAGCGAGGTGCAGACGTTGTTGCCGTCGCCGACAAAGGCGATACGGCGGCCCTCGAGGCGGCCGTTCCAGCGCTCGTGCAGCGTCTGCATGTCGGCCAGGGCCTGGCAGGGATGCTCTTCGTTCGACAGCGCATTGATGACCGACAGCCTCGGCGTGGCATCGATGAAATCGAGCAGGCGGTCCTGCCCGAAAGTACGGATGATGACCGCATCCATCCAGCGCTCGAGGTTGCGCGCCACGTCGACGAGCGGCTCGCGGTCGGCGTGCATCACATCGGCGGGAATCTCGACGAGTTCGGCGCCGAGCTCACGCACGCCAATCGTGAAGGTGACGCGCGTCCGCAGCGAGGGCTTCTCGAAGAGCAGCCCGAGGTGGCGTCCGGCGAGCGCCGTGGCCGTGGGCGCCTGCGGGCCGAGCGCGCGCTCGGCCTTCACGCGCCGGGCCAGGGCCAGCGTGTCGTGCAGTTCGCCCGCGGTGAAGTCGAGGATCGAGAGGAAATGGCGTGGCACGCGGGCGCTCCTACGTACGGTACTCGGCGTTGATCTTCACGTAGTCGGCCGTAAGGTCGCACGTCCACACCGTGGCGGTGTGGGTGCCCCCGGCCCCGACATTCATCTCGATCTCGAGGTCGGTGCCCTTGAGATACTCGGCCGCCTGCGGCGCACGCTCGTCGAACGGGCGGCCCTCGTCGAAGAGCACCAGCGGACCGATGCGCACCCGGGCGTGGTCGAGCACGAACGCCGCTCCCGAGCGGCCGGCGGCGGCAATGAGGCGGCCCCAGTTGGGGTCGGCGCCGTGCACGGCGGTCTTCACCAGCGGCGAGTTGGCCAGGGCGCGCGCCGCCATCCAGGCATCGGCGTCCGTGGCGGCCCCGGTGACGGTGATGGCCACCAGTTTGGTGGCCCCCTCGCCACCGCGGACGATGGCGAGTGCCAGCTGGTGCGCGACCACGCGGAAGGCCTCGAACAGCGCCGGATAGAGCGCCTCGCCGATGACGACGCCGCTGGCGCCGTTGGCGAGGGCCAGCACGCAGTCGTTGGTCGACGGCTCGCCGTCGACGGTGATGGCGTTGAAGGTATAGCGGCACGCATCAGCCAGCGCCCGCGACAGCATGGCCGGGTCGACGGCGGCGTCAGTGGTCAGATAACCGAGCATGGTGGCCATGCGCGGTTCGATCATCCCCGACCCCTTGGTCATGCCGCCCACCGTGAAGGTGCCCATCTCGGTGGTGACGCGCACGGCCGCTTCCTTCGGGAACGGATCGGTCGTCATGATGGCGATGGCCGCCGCGGCGCCGCCCGTGTTCCGCAGTGCCTGCACGGCCCGCGGAATGCCGGTGCGCAGGGCGGGCATCTTGAGGTTGACGCCGATGACGCCGGTCGATGCGACCAGCACCTGCGAGGGCTCGCAGCCGAGCTCGGCCGCGGTCAGCGCCGCCATCTCGCGCGCATCAGCCATGCCCTGCGGGCCCGTGCAGGCATTGGCGCAGCCGCTGTTAGACACGATGGCCCGTGTCTGGAAGCTGCTGAGGGCCAGGTGCTCCTGGCTCAGCAGCACCGGCGCCGCCTGGGCCCGGTTGGTGGTGAAGACACCGGCGGCGCACGCCGGGATGTCAGACACCACCAGCGCCAGGTCGGGCTTGCCGCTGGCCTTGATGCCGCAGTGCAGGCCCGCGGCGCGGAAGAGGCGCGGCGCCGTGACGCCGCCATCGGTCATTTCAAGATGCATGGGAGGCCACCACGGGGCTCGCGGCTATCAGCCGCTCACTCGACCACGGGACTTCGCCCTCGGCCAGGCGCAGCAGGACGGCCGACTGTCCGCACTGACGGAACAGGGCGCATCCCGCGCAGTCCGCGCTGATTTTTTCAGGAATCCACTGATGCGGTACCAGCGAGAAGCCGAGCTGGACGAAGAAGATCGGATCGTGGGCAAACGCGCACAGGCGGTCAAAGCCGTCCCGGCGTGCCCGCTGGGCGAGGGCGGCCACCATCCGCCGCGCCACGCCCTGACCGCGGGCATCCGGCGCCACGACGAGCGACCGGATCTCGGCCACCTGCGGCGACAGCGGGGCCAATTCCGCGCAGGCGACAATGGCCGCAGAGGCGTCGGCCACCACGAACCTGGGCGCACGCGCACGCAGGTCGGCGAGGGTGCGCGGCAGCAGGTGTCCCTCGTCGGCATGCCGGGAAATCAGCTGCAGGAGCGCCTCGGCATCCTCGGGACGGCCCTGGCGCAGCTGGACGGCTGGCTGCAGGTCGTGCGTCGGCGTCGTGGGAACGGTAAGCGGCAGCGCAGTCATGAGGCGACCTCCGTCAGCACGCGATCGAGCGTGGCCACGGCCTCGTCGATGTTATCGGGGCTGACAACGAATGGCGGCAGCATGCGCACGACGCACTCGGCCGTGCGGTTGACGAGCAGGCCCGCGGCACGCGCCCGGTCAACCACGGGCTGCGCATCGATCGTCAGGGCCAGGCCGCGCATGACGCCGGCCCCGCGCACGTGATCGACAATGGCGTGGCGCTCGCGCAGGCCTTCGAGCTGCTCGCCGAAGTACTGGCCGACCTCGCGCACGTGCCCGATGAGGCCGCCGTGCGCAAACGGTACGGCGTCGGTGGTGCCGGTCAGCTGCTCGATGACATAGAGCGCGGCTCGGGTGGCGAGCAGGTTGCCGCCGTAGGTCGTGCCATGGTCGCCGGCGGCCACCTGGGCGGCGACACGCGACGACACGAGCGCGGCACCGACGGGCACGCCGGCGCCGATGGCCTTGCCGACGGTCACCAGATCAGGCTGCCAGTTGAACGACTGGAAGTGAAAGGGCCAGCCGGTGCGGCCGAGGCCGCATTGCACCTCGTCGGCGAGGATGAGCGTGCCGGTGTCGCGCGCCACGTCGGCGATGGCGGCGGCCATGGCCTCGGGCAGCGGCCGCACGCCACCCTCGCCCTGCAGCGGCTCGGCGACGATGGCGGCAGTGTCGTCAGTCACGGCCGCGCGCAGCGCCGCCGGATCATCGGGCGACACGAACGTCACGCCGGGGATGAGCGGTCCGAACGGATCGCGGTAGTGCGGGTTGGCCGTCACCGACAGGGCGCCCATGGTCCGGCCCGAGAAGCCGTGCTCGAGCGCCACGAAGCGCGTGCGGTGGTGGTGGCCCTGCGAGTGCCAGTAGCGGCGCGCGAACTTCAGGCACGCCTCCATGGCCTCCGCTCCGCTGTTGCAGAAGAAGGCGCGCTCCAGCCCCGACAGGGCCGACAGGCGCGCGGCCAGCTGACCCTGCAGCGGGTGGTAGTAGAGATTCGACGTGTGCAGCAGCGTCTGTGCCTGGTCGGCAATGGCCGCGGCCAGCCCCGCATGGCCGTGGCCGAGTACGGTGACGCCGATGCCCGAGATGAAGTCGAGATACGCGCGGCCCTCGGTGTCGTAGAGGTGCATGCCCTGCCCGCGCACGAGCACCAGGGGCTGGCGCTTGTAGGTCTGCAGGACGTGCCGCGATTCAAGATCCTGGATGACGGTGGCGGAAGGGATGTTCATGGCAGCACCCGGGTCAGCGGTCGCGAGTCGAGGTCGGGCAGCCGCGGGGCGAGCAGCTGCATAAGGCCCCGCGTGTCGTGGCCGTTCACGATGAGCACGTCGTGCACGCCGGCCTTCACCGCATCGAGGCAGGCGGTGAGCTTGGCCACCATGCCGGCGCTGGCCGTTCCCGAGCGGACCAGAGCGCGCACCTCGGTGCGCGTCAGCTCCGGGATCGTGGCGCCTGCGGCGTCGAAGACCCCTGCCGTGCCGCCGGCGATGAGCAGCCGGCGGACGCCGAGGCGCGCGGCCAGGCTGCCGGCCAGCGTGTCGGCATTCACGTTGAACAGCGTGCCGTCGCGCGAGGCGCCGATGCACGCCACGACCGGAATGAAGCCGCCCTTGAGCAGGCTGGTGAGGAGCGCGGGGGCCGGCGCCGCCGTCGGCGTGCCGACGAGCCCGAGGTCGATCTCGTCGCCGGCCGTCGACTGGTGGGGCAGCGCGCGCCTGACGGGCGCCACGTTGGTGTCCGCGCCGGTCAGGCCGACGGCGCGGCCACCAGCGGCGTTGATGGCGGCGACAAACCGCGTGTTGATGGTGCCGGCCAGCACCGCCACGACGATGTCGAGCGTCGCGGCATCGGTGATGCGCAGGCCGTCGACCTGCCGCTTTGCGATGCCGGCGGACGACAGCGCCGCATCAATCTCACGGCCGCCGCCGTGCACGACGACCAGCGGACGGGTGCACCGCGCGACGACGCGGGCCATCGCGGCCATCCTCTCGGGCGACTCGAGCAGCTCGCCGCCGACCTTCAGCAGTGTGACGGTCACAGCAGGCCTGCCCGTTCGTCGAGACCGTGCATCAGGTTCGCATTCTGCAGGGCCTGTCCGGCGGCACCCTTGACCAGGTTGTCGATGACCGAGACCACGCACAGCCGGCCCGTGTCGGCGTCGAAGACCCAGCCGATGTCGCAGAAGTTCGTGTGAACGACGTCCTTGATTTCCGGCAGCGTCGTGCCCGTCACCCTCACAAATGGTGCCGACGCATAGGCCCGGTCGAAAGCCTCGACCACGGCCTCGGGGGCGGTGCCCGGTCGGAGGCGCACGTGGACGGTGGCCATCAGTCCGCGGTCGAGCGGCACCAGGTGCGGCACGAAGGTCACGGGACGCCCGAGGGCCTGCACCATTTCAGGCGTGTGGCGGTGGTGAAACACGCCGTAGGCCGCCACGCTGCCGTGGTTCTCGCAGAAGTGGGTGCGATCAGTCGGCGCCTTGCCGGCGCCTGACAGGCCCGACTTGGCATCGATGACCGGTTCGGCATGGTCGGCCAGCAGGCCGGCCTCGGCCAGGGGCAGCAGGGCCAGCAGGGCGGCCGTCGGATAGCAGCCCGGGTTCGACAGCAGCCGCGCGCCGCGGATGGCCTCGGCCTCGAACTCGGTGAGCCCGTAGGCCACGCCCTCGGGCAGCACACCCGTGGCCGGGTACCAGCGGGCGCGCGCCGCGTCGTCCCGCAGGCGGAAGGCCCCCGACAGGTCGACAACGCGGCAGCCGGCGTCGAGCAGGGCCGGGGCAATCTCGGCCGACGCCGCCTCGGGCAGGGCCAGGAACACGACGTCGCTGGCCGCGGCGAGCGACGTCACGTCGAGCGGGACGACATCGCCGTCCCATACACGCGCCAGCGCGGGCAGGCGACGCGTCGTGGTGGCCGACGGCGATCCGGTGGCGTGCGTCAGCACGAACTGCGGGTGGCGCGCCAGCAGCCGGATGAGCTCCTGGCCGGCGTAGCCGGTGGCACCGGCGAGTCCGGCTCTGACACGAGGGGCAGGCGTGGTCATGGGAAAGGAATAATATTCACTGCGATTCCGTCGCTGTCAATAGAATCTCGTGACGCAGGTAACGCCTTCGTTTGTATACTGATTCAAAGGACTGCATATCCATGAAGCAACGCCGCCTTGCCGCCATCCGTGCCCTGGTCGAGCGTGACGCCATCCGCAGCCAGGAGCAGCTCAGGCAGCGCCTGGCCACGCGCGGCTTCGCGGTGACGCAGGCCACCCTGTCGCGCGACATCAAGGCGCTCGGCCTGGTCAAGCGCGCCGCCGATGGCGCCTACCAGACCGGTGGGCCCGAGAACGCGCCGCCGTCCACCGCGCTCGTCACGCTCGGGCGGGCACTGGCCGAATACCTCGCCTCGGCCGAGGCCGTGCAGCAGCTGGTGGTGCTGCGCACCGGGCCGGGCCAGGCCCCGCTGCTGGGCCTGGCCATCGACCGCGCGCGGCTGCCGGGCGTCGTGGGCACTCTGGCGGGCGACGACACCATCCTCGTGATTGCGCGGGGGCCGCGCCAGGCCCGCACGCTCGTGCAGCGCCTCGACCAGCTGGCCGATCCCCGGGAGTCGGCGTGACCGCACCGGTCGTGCTGGCATGGTCCGGCGGCCGCGCCGCGACTCGTGCCCTGGCTCATCTCCGTGCGTCGCCGGCGACGTCCGTGGTCGCGGTGGCATTCGGCTTCCGGGCCGACGATCCCCTCGAGGCCTGGGCGGCGCAGGCCCGGGCCGCCGGGGCGCACCAGTGCCACCTGGTGGATCTGTCGGACGACTACGCCCGCGATGTCGCCTGGTCGCTCGCCGTGCAGGGCCTCGATCCCTGGCCCGTACCGATCGCTCACGCCGCACGGCTGATGGCCGGAGGACTCGTGCGGGTGGCGCGGCTCGAGCACGCCACGGTGGTGGCGCATGGCGCACGCGGCGCCGCGGGCCGTGCCCTCGAGGCCGCCATCCACGCGCTCGACCCGTCCCTGCGCGTGCTCGGGCTGCCGCCGATGCCCCTGCCTGCGGAAGCGTGTGACGTGCGCCTCACTCTGGAACATGGCGCGCCGACGCACCTGAACGGCGTATCACTGTCGGTGCGCGAACTGTTCGAGACCCTCGAGGTGCTGGTCGGCGCCGATCAGGTGGTGCCGGTCCTGTCGGCGGCGTGGCGCCAGCTCGGCGCCGCCGACGCGACCGGCCAGCCCACCGGCACCGCCTCGCTCAGGCCCGGTGGGACACAATCGTTCGGCGGTTCACGGCCTGCGTCGGCCTGATGCGCCACACAGAAGGACATCTTTTCCCGATGACACAGCATCTCTGGTCTGGACGTTTCGATGCCGCGCCCGATCCGGCGGCCTTTGATTTCGGCCTGTCGTTCCGATTCGACCGGCGCCTCTTCGAGGACGACGTCACCGGCAGCCTGGCGTGGGCGGCGGCACTGGCCGACGCCGGCATCCTCTCGGCTGACGATGCCGCGGCGATCACGGGCGGGCTGCAGGACATCCTCGAGCAGGGGCGCCGCGAACCGTCGTGGGTCGATGGTCCCGACGAAGACGTGCACAGTTTCGTCGAACGGCAGCTGGTGGCGCGCATCGGCGACGCCGGCCGTCGTCTGCACACGGGCCGATCGCGCAACGAGCAGGTGTCGGTCGACCTGCGCCTCTACCTGCGCCGCCGCATCCCGGCGCTGCAGGCCCACCTCCGCGAGGTCATCGCCGCCCTTGTGGCGCAGGCAGGTAGCGCCGGCGACGCCCTCATGCCGTCGTACACGCACCTGCGGCGGGCGATGCCCGTCCTGGTGTCGCATTACCTGCTCAGCCACGCCGCCGCGCTCCGACGCGATCACGACCGTCTTGAGCAGGCGCGTCAGGAAGCCGATGCGCTGCCGCTCGGATCGGGAGCGATTGCCGGCACCGGCTATCCCGTCGACACGACGCGCCTGGCCGCGCGCCTGGGCTTCAGCCGCGTGGTATCGAACAGCATGGATGCCTCGTCCGATCGCGACTTTGCGGCCACCTTCCTTTATGCCACCAGCCTTGCGATGGTGCACCTGTCGCGCATCGCCGAGGACTTCATCCTGTTCACCAGCGAGGAATTCGGGTTCTTCGAGCTGGCCGATGCCTCGGCCACCGGCAGCAGCATGATGCCGCAGAAGAAGAATCCCGATCCCCTCGAGCTGGTGCGCGGCAAGGCAGGACGCGCCATCGGCCACCTGACGGGCCTGCTCGTCACGATGAAGGGCCTGCCGACCGGCTACAACAAGGACATGCAGGAAGACAAGGAACCGGTCTTCGACGCCGAAGATACGCTGGCAGTGTCGGCCGTGGCCACGGCGGCCGTGCTGCGGAAGCTGACCCTGCATCGCGCGCGCACGGGACGCGCCGCCTCGGGCCTGCTGCTGGCGACAGACGTGGCCGACTATCTTGTGTCGCGCGGCATGCCCTTCCGCCAGGCGCACGAGGTGGTGGGGGCGATGGTGCGCCAGCTGCTGATCGACGGTCGCGACATCGAGGCGCTGTCGGTGGCCGAGTGGCAGCAGTTCCATCCGCTGTTTGCCGACGACGTCAAGCAGCGCGTGACGGCGGCGGCGTCGGTGCGCGCACGACGGACGCCGCAGTCGACGCATCCCGACGCGGTCGCCGCGCACCGTGCGGCGCTCGAGCAGTGGCTGACGGCCTGCGCCTGAACCGGCAGGGGCCTGTTGCCCTGTGTCTGTCCCTCTGTTACACTCGGCCCGGAACCCGGGGCCCCGCGGTCGAGCGGTGCGGCCTGAGCGTTCCCCCCTTCGCCGAGTGCTCACTACGGGTGGTGTGACCGAGAGGAACTGACTTCGGGAGTATCGGATGCAGCCACGCCAGTACCGGGCGGGCGACGCGCTGGACGACTACTGTCCACGCGAGCGCAGAGTGACCGAACACGCAGTGGTGGCCCTCGTCGAGGGTGCCGTCGAACGCACCCGCTGCGTGGCCTGTGACGTCGAGCACGAATACCGACACGGCCGGGCCCCGGCCACCAGGCGGGCGAAGTCGCCCACCGCGGCGCTCTACGCACAAGTGCTCGAGGGCCTCGAGGTGCCATCCGGCCGCGTGACACCCGCGCCTCCGCCTCCGCTGACGCGGCCCGCACCGGCCCCGGAGACGTCAGCCCCCGGGGCCGAGACGATGGCAGCCTCGGCTCCCGAGCCAGTCGCCCGGAGGCGGTCTCCGGCACGACCAGTGGACAGCGCCCCAGCTCCCGAAGCCGTTCCCGCCGCCGCTGCCCCCACGCCCGAGCCCCCAGCCGCTGTGCCAAGCCCGACGAGCCCTGCCGATGCTGCGGCGCCCGACGCCGAGGCCGATGACCGCCCGTTCCGCCGCACGCTGCTGCGCGCGCAGCTGCCGAGGCACGAAGGCCAGGTGGCGACCACGCGGACCATTCCCGAATTCACGATGCACCAGCCGCCCCCGCCCCGAGGCCAGCGGCATCGCCGCTTCGGCGGTCGTCCGGTCGCCGGCTTTGAAGGGCCGATGCGCAGCAGCCGCGACTTCAGTCACTCGCAGGGCCGCGAGGGCCGCGGGCCCGCAGGGCCGCCACCCCAGGGACAGGCGCCAGCCGGTCAGGGGCCGGCTCCTGGCGGCGGCCAGGGACGCCGGCGCCGGCGTCGCCGGAAGAAGGCCCCGGCTCAGGGCTAAGGGCTCAGGGCGAAGGGCACGCACGCCAGGAAACCACCCACGTACGCTGTCAGTCGCGACAGCGCAGGAGTTGCACGTGAACGGACGGATGTCAGGCCAGGTCGGATTGATTGTCGGTGTCGCCAACCATCGCTCGCTGTCGTGGGCCATCGCGCAGGCGGTGGCGGCCGAGGGCGCACGGGTGGTGCTCACCTATCAGGCCCGCTTCGAGGACCATGTGCGCGAGCTGGCCGCGACGCTGCCGGGCGATCCGCTGGTGCTGCCGTGCGACGTGCAGAACGATGACGAGATGGCCGCCGTCTTCGCCCGCATCGGCGACGAGTGCGGCGGGCTCGACTTCCTGGTGCACGGCGTGGCCTACGCCGAGCGGGCCGACATCACCGGTGGCTTCCTGCACACCTCGCGCGAGGGCTTCCGCACCGCTCTCGATGTCAGCGTGTACTCGCTCATCGCCCTGGCACGTGGAGCGCAGCCGCTCATGGCCGCCCGCGGCGGCGGCAGCATCGTCACGCTGTCGTTCCTCGGGGCTGACCGCGTCTTCCCGAACTACAACGTGATGGGCGTGGCCAAGGCCGCGCTCGAGTCGACGGTGCGCTACCTGGCGAGCGATCTCGGCCCGCAGCAGATTCGCGTCAATGCGATTTCCGCCGGCCCGGTGAAGACCCTGGCCGCCGCAGGCATCGGCGGCTTCTCGTCGATTCTCGGCGTCGTGCGCGAGAAGGCCCCGCTCCGTCGGGCCATCGAGGCAGCTGAGGTGGGAAGCACCGGGGCGTTTCTGCTGAGTGACGCCGGCCGCGGCATCACCGGGGAAGTCATCCTGGTCGACGCCGGCTATCACGTGCTGGGCATGTAACCCGGCCCGCGCGCCTGCACGACCGGGCGCGTGTGCGCATGCGCCCCGTCACCTGCATCGCACCTGATGCGTGCGGGTGACCAGCCGCTTCCGGGACGCAGGCGTGCATGGCCGTCGACCCCGGAGTCAGCCGTCGTACTGTTCGCGCTTGATCTGCGCGTCGGGGACGCCCAGGCGCAGCAGGGCCGCACGCACGTCGCGCACAAAGTCGGGCGGCCCGCAGACCAGGCCGACAACGGCCTCAGGCGACATCGGCAGTGCCTCGCGCAGCAGGGCCTCGCCGATACGTCCGTGCCGGCCCGGCCACGCCCGGTCGCCGCGTGAGACGGTCAGGATCAGCCGCATCGCCCCGGTGGCCGCCATCTCCTCGAACTCGTCGAGGTATGCAAACTCATCGGCTGCGCGCACCGAGTAGAGCAGAGTCACGGGCGGTGGTTCCGGCTGCAAGAGCAACTCGTGCAGCATGGGCCGCAGCGGCGCAATGCCGGTGCCCCCGGCCACCACCAGCACCGCCTGGCCCGGCGCCAGCGACGGCGTGGTGAACCGTCCGAAGGGACCCTCGACCTGCACCGCCTGCCCGGCCCGCACTTCGTCAGCGTGCAGGTCACCCGGCCCGCCATCGTCGACGCGCACCAGCAGCTCGATCAGGCCGTCACGAGACGACTCTGCGGGCGTCGACGCAATCGAGTACGGTCGCGGCGGCGCGGCGCCATCGAGCCCTACGAGCACGGCCTGCCCGGCGAGGTAGGGGAAGGGCTGCCCGTGCAGGGCCAGCCTGATGCGGCGGGTGCGGGGCGTGGTGCGGAGCACCTCGCTGACGGAAAGCGTGAGCACGATGGCAGTCAGTGAGTCGATGTTACACGGGGTCGGATCTAGATGCTACCCTAGGGGGCGATGCCGCATCGCGCCCCTGGTTCACCACAGAAGCAACGCAAGGGATTGCTCACGGGAAAGCCCATCCGCTATTACCGGCCCACCGGCGCCCGTGCCATCCGGACGCTGATTGACGAGGGCTTTCAGGCCTTCAACGCCGCCCGGCTCGGAGAGGCCTGCCGCATCTTCACCGACAAGATGCTGGCGAAGGAGCACGACACGACCATCGGGCTCACCATTGCCGGCGCCCTGACGCCGGCCGGCCTGGGCGGCTGCATCATCTCGATGATGGACCGGGGCCTGGTCGACTTCATCATCAGCACCGGCGCGAACCTCTACCACGACCTGCACTACGCGCTGAACTTCACGCTGCGGCGCGGCTCGCCGTTTGTGGACGACCGCGTGCTCTATGACGAGGGCGTCATCCGCATCTACGACGTGCTGTTCCCCGCACAGGTGCTGCTCGACACCGACCACTTCATCCGCGAGTTCCTCGTGCAGAGCGGGCTCGACGGCCCCGTGTCGTCCGCCGACCTGCACTATGCCCTCGGGCGCCACCTGCTCAAGGTACGGCCGGGCTGCGACGAATACTCGCTGGTCGCGCGTGCGGCCAAGTGCGGGGTGCCCATCTACACCTCGTCGCCGGGCGACAGCTCGATCGGCATGAACATCGCCTACCACGAGCTGATGAACGGGGCGCGGCTCATGATTGACCCCAACCGCGACGTCAACGAAGTCTGCGCCCTCATCTACGCCGCCGAGAAGAATGGCTGCGTCATCCTCGGCGGCGGCTCGCCCAAGAACTTCTACCTGCAGGGACAGCCCACGCTCTGGGAGGTCTACAACATTCCCAAGGGCGGCAACGACTACTTCATCCAGATGACCACCGACCAGGTGGTCTGGGGCGGGCTGTCGGGCGCGACCCCGGCCGAGGCAGTCAGCTGGGGGAAGGTCAACCCCGGCGTGCTGCCCGACACGGCCGTGGCCTACTGCGACTCGACGATTGCGTTCCCGCTCTTCTGCGAATACGCTGTCGGTCACAAGAACGGCCGCCGCAAGCGCAAGGGGCTGGTGCATCGCCGCACGGAACTGGTGGCGGCCCTCGAGAAGGAAGCCCGCAAGCGCACGGCGCGGGCCGCGCGTGAACGCGCGCGCAAGGCCGGAAAGGCCTGAGCGCGTCGAGGCCGATGGGCACGCTCTGGTCCGAGCTGGGGCCGCTGGCCGAGCAGGTCGCCGGGCGTCCCCGTGTCTATGCCGATGCGAACATTCCCGCCGGGCTGCTCAGGCACATGCGCCAGACGCTCGGCTGGGATGTGCTGGCCGTCATCGAGCAGCCCGACCTGCGGCGTGCCCCCGATCGCGAACACTTCCGCCTCGCGCGACAGCTGCGGCGCACCCTGATCACGCTCGACCACGATTACCTGGACGTGCGGAAGTTTCCTCCGCACGAGTCGACGGGCGTGCTGGTCCTCGAGGCCCCGACGGCCCGGGCCTTCGAGGCCCTGCTGTCGCAGGCGGATACAGAGCTCTTCCAGCGCGGTGCCGTGCCGCTGCCCCTCGAGCACACCACGCGCCTCATGACGCCGGAGCCGCCGGCGTGATTGCCATCGCGGCGGCCTCGGTCGTGCTGCCCGATCGCCAGACCGGATCAGCCACGCTGCTGGTCGAGCACGGCCGCATCGTGGCCGTGCGCGAAGGCCAGCCGGCGCCCGCGCAGGCCACCCAGCACGCGCTGCACGACTGCATGCTCGTGCCCGGGTTCATCGATGTGCATGTGCACGGCCTGCAGGGCACCGACGTGCTCGATGATGCCGAGGCCGTGCGTCGTGTGGCGGCGGCGCTGCCCGGCACGGGGGTGACAGCGTTCTGTCCCACCTCGGTGGCGTGCGAGCCGGCCACGCTGCAGCGGATGCTTGAGGCCGTCCGGCAGGCCCGCCAGGCCCCGGCACCGGGCGCGGCGCGAGTGCTGCCCGCCCACCTCGAGAGCAACTTCATCAATCCCGCATGGAATGGCGCGCAGCCGTCGGGATGCCTGCGGTTGCCACCCTCATCTGAGGCCGAGGCCTCGGCACGGCCAGGTGACGACACCGGCGAGGCATTGCTGCAGGTGATCGAGACACAGCGCGACGCGGTCGCCATCGTGACCGTCGCACCCGAGCTTCCGGGGGGACTCGCACTGGTGCAGCGGCTGACGGCCCTTGGTCTCGTCGTGTCGATCGGCCACTCGGGGGCGACGTTCGACGAGGCCTGCCGTGCGATCGCGGCCGGCGTCACGCACGCCACGCACCTGTTCAACCGCATGACACCGCTCACGCATCGCGATCCGGGCGTCGTGGGTGCCGTGCTGGCCGCACCGCAGGTCCGCGCGGAACTCATCGGCGATGGGCACCATGTGCACCCCGCAGTGATGCGCCTGGCGATTGCCGCCAAGGGCGTCTCCGGCGTCATGGCCATCACCGATGGCACCGCCGGATCTGGCCTGCCCGTCGGCACTCGGGCCACGCTCGGCGGACAGCGGGTGACGGTCACCGACCGCTGGGCCGCACTGGACGATGGGACGATGGCCGGGAGCGTGAGCACGATGGCGCAGGTGTGGCAGGTGCTGACCGGGCCGGTGGGGCTCTCGCCCGTGGAGGCGGCGCACCTGTGTGCCACCACGCCAGCACGTCAGTTGCAGCTGCACGATCACGGACGGCTGATGCCAGGTGCCGTGGCCGATATCGTGGCCATCGATGCGGAGGGGCGCATCAGGCAGGTGTGGATCGATGGCGTCGCTGCACTCGCACGCTAGCGTGCGGCCGCGCTGCGCCGGCGGGTGTGGTCAGGGCTGAGGCTGCGCCTCGTTCGCCGCCGTCCTTCCAATCAGCAGGGCACGCGCACGGCCTCACATCCAGACGTCCTGAGAACATCCCGGTTTCCGCGCCCGCGACCGGTACGCAGATGCGGCGGAACCCATCGCGGGGATGCGTGGTCAACCACGGCGCTTCTGGAAGGCGTGCATCGACTCACGTATGCGCGGCACAGACGCCGTCCAGCGCGGCACACGGTTGG
>Ga0315902_10004985_pt1 | contig 18877 bp, 15 predicted proteins | sample LakEriMetagenome_9_FD_203523 | JGI IMG/M metagenome (GOLD analysis project Ga0315902, IMG submission 203523) | Freshwater fungal communities from buoy surface, Lake Erie, Ohio, United States - Buoy 12 MA117 | ecosystem: Environmental > Aquatic > Freshwater > Lake > Lake biofilm | place: USA... | reverse complement strand
TGAGGACGTTCACCCGAAGCAGAAGTTCTTCTAGATCAAAAGGCTTACTCAGATAATCGTTTCCACCTAGTTTTAATCCGGCGATCCTGTCTTCGGTTGTTCCTTTTGCCGACAGGAAAAGAACAGGTACAGATGACTTTTTACGGATTTCCTTGCAGATGTCCAATCCACTTACTTCCGGAAGCATTACATCCAGTATTACCAGATCAAATTCACCGAAGGAAGCAGTTTTTTCAAAAGCTCTTCTGCCATTTTCGTAAGAGGTCACTTCAAAACCTTCCAACTCCAGATTCATCCTTATCAGATCTGACAGGCTTTTTTCATCTTCCACCAGGCAAATTCTCGCCATTTTTTATATTTTCCGTAAAGTTATATATTTGTGATGAACTGCTTTAACAAACAAATTCTGAAACTATGAAAAAAGTGATACTCTCCATCGGGGTTGTGTTGTCCATGAACGTTGCTTCTGTCAATGCACAGGGCGCGGTTAAGGGGCCTGCTGTTCCTGTGGCCGTGGAGCTTAACAAGCACATTCCCAAACAAGATCTTCCTGCGCCTGATGTTGCAGCTTTGCTGGAGGAGGACGCACAGCGTGATAAGAATGGTCAGCTTTACCGAATAGGTGTTCCGATCTTTACCAATATAACTCCGGTAAACAGCGGTGTATGGACCAACCTGCCAAACGGTGACCGCGTGTGGGAATTGAAGATAAAGTCTGAGGGCGCGGAGGCGTTAAGTTTTTTATTTGAGGTATTCAAAGTATATGACAATTCCACTTTTGAAATTCGCGATCTGTCCGGGGTTTTGCGCCACAGGCCTATGACTAAGGATGATGTTCTGGATCATTTTCAGCAAAATGCTGCACTGTGTTTTGGTGATGAGTTCATATTGAAGCTGACAGAACCATATGGTTCCAGATCATCAGAATTCCGAATAGACCAAGTAATGTATAACTATCGCTCTACCGGAAATCCAAATGTTCAGAAGATAAATGAATCTGAAGCATGTGAGGTAAATGTAAATTGTTCACCCGTTGGAGATGCCTGGCAGGTTGAGAAGCGCGGTGTTGCAAGGATTTATGTTGTTTCAGGGGCCAGCGCCGGATGGTGTACCGGGTCTTTAGTCAACAATGTGGCACAGGATTGTAAGCCACTATTTTTAACAGCATTGCACTGCGGAATTACAAACAACGGCACACTTTTGTCTGCTTCAAATTTCAATCAATGGAAATTTTATTTCAGGTATGAATCACCGAACTGTACAAACCCATCACAAGCGGGTACCCTAGATGATTATTTCATAACGGGATCAGTAGTATTGGCACATTCGAATGATGGTGGTGGTAGTTCAGGATCAGATTTCTTACTTGTTCAGCTCGGGACATTAACAAATCAAGCAACAACAATTACAACGCTGAAGTCGGCCAACTTCAACGCCTACTGGAACGGTTGGGATGCAAATAATACGGCTACTGCCGGAGGAGTGGGTATTCATCATCCCGCGGGAGACATTAAGAAAATTTCAACTTTCAACGGGAACACAATAACTTCTGCATGGAATGGAAACGGTTTACAATCCCACTGGAGATTAACCTGGTCTTCCAATGCCAATGGATATGGAGTGACAGAAGGAGGCTCCTCGGGCTCTCCGATTTTTAACAACTCCGCTGGACGTATTGTTGGAACGCTTACTGGTGGAGGGTCATTTTGCAATGCAACCAACCAACCGGATTACTATGGTAAAATGTCTTACCACTGGACCTCCAATAGTACGAATACGAATTATCGTCTTAAAACATTTTTAGATCCCGGCAATACAGGACTTCTGGTATTGGACGGTTCAGCAGATCCATGTTCTGCACCGGCTGTTCCGGTTGCAAATTTCTCGGGAACTCCGACAACCGTTAGCCCAGGTGGAACGGTAGGCTTTACTGATCTTACTACAGGTTCACCTACAGGATGGGCATGGGTGATCACACCGGGAAGTGCCGGAGTTGATTGGTCATACACAGGAGGTACCTCAGCAACTTCGCAGAACCCTCAGGTGATCTTCAATACAGTTGGACAGTATAACATCCAACTTACAGCGTCTAACGCACAGGGAAGCGACGTCGAACTCAAGAACAACTATATTACAGTCCAGGTTGCAACAGGGCCATGTACTCCGTCTGCATCTAATGCGTGTGATGAGTATATCCAGAATGTATCATTGAATACGATCAATAACACCACCGCATGTACATCAGGAGGATATATCAGTTATACAGGTCAGAGTACCACGTTGAACAAAGGATCTCAGTACACAGTTACTGTAACTCCCGCAATAGGAGCAACAGTTGGGACAGCCTACACAGATGACGAGATTGCAGTTTGGATCGATTACAACGATGATAATGATTTCCTTGATGCCGGTGAACAAGTTGGTTACGTGCTTGTGGGAGCGGGTTGGAGCAACCAATTTACCTTCACTGTTCCAACCGGTGCAGTAACCGGAGCTGTTACAATGCGCGTGAGAATATCATACTCCGTTGATGGTGCTATTGACCCGTGTGCAGTTGCTACCTATGGCGAAACGGAAGATTACACTGTTAACCTGCAACCAGCCCCATCCGGTGTATTGTCGCTGCAGTGTGGGTCTAATCAAACGATTTATGCAACGAGCTCAACAGTAATGCCGAATGTAGTATCTGCTGCATCTGCAAGCACAACTTGCCCTGGAGGTTCGGTTACAGTAACACAGACTCCTGTTGCTGGAACGGCCTTGAATAATGGGGCAAATAATGTTACCGTGTCAGCAACGGACCAGTGTGGAAACACACAAACGTGCCAAGTTACGGTTACTTATATCAATAACCTGGGAATTGGAGAGATGAATCTGTTCAGCAATGTAACGATGTTCCCTAATCCAGTTTCCGAGGAATTGATGATCGATCTATCGTCTGTTTCGTCAGAAGAGGTTGTGATCGAGATTTATGATATGTCGGGGAAGTTAGTAGCAACGAATAATAACGAGAACGGATCTATCGTTTCTGTTAACATGTCGTCTGTTGCAAATGGCATCTACCAAGTAAAACTATCTACAGAAAACACGCAGGTAATGCGTCGAATTTCGAAGATGTAATACGATCAAAATTGAATAAAAAAGGGCTGTTTGAAAAAACGGCCCTTTTTTATTGGAGATTATTGAAGGTCAAAATATTTAGACTAATTTTGCATTTTCTTTTAAGTTTCTTGGGATGATCACATCAAAAAAAATCAATTCAGCGTTAATTTCCGTATTCGACAAAACAGGCCTGGCACCTATAGTGGAGCAGCTTCACAAGAGTGGGGTCGTGATCTACTCAACAGGAGGGACCCAATCGTTTATTGAGGAAATGAACATTCCTGTAGAAAGAGTCGAGGATCTGACTTCTTATCCCTCGATTCTCGGCGGTCGTGTTAAAACCCTTCATCCGAAAGTTTTTGGAGGAATTCTCAACCGTCGTGATCTTCATGAAGATCAGGCTCAAATTGCTGAATATGAAATCCCAGAGATAGACCTTGTGATCGTTGATCTATATCCGTTTGAGGCGACTGTTGCATCAGGTGCAGGTCACGAAGCGATCATTGAAAAGATCGATATTGGTGGAATTTCATTGATCCGTGCTGCCGCAAAGAATTACAACGATGTGGTGATCATCCCTTCTCAGGCTCAATACGCTGATTTTCTTCAGATCATTACGGCACAGAACGTTGAGACAACACTGGAACAAAGACAGTCGTTCGCCCGCGACGCATTTAACGTATCTTCCCATTACGATACCCACATTTTCAAGTATTTCAATCAGGGAGAAAAAGAGCTATTCAAAGAAAGCATCCAGCAGCATCAGGTCTTGCGTTATGGAGAAAATCCTCATCAAAAAGGGATCTTCCATGGCGATCTGGACTCCATTTTCGATAAGTTGCATGGCAAGGAGTTGTCGTATAACAATCTTTTGGACGTCGATGCAGCCGTTAATTTGATAGCTGAGTTCAAAAATGAGGATCCAACCTTTGCAATTCTGAAACACAACAATCCATGCGGGCTAGCCATTCGATCAACCTTGAAACAGGCTTATTTGGATACTTTGGCAGGAGATCCGGTCAGTGCATTTGGTGGGATACTTATTGCCAACAAAGAGATCGATCTGGATACGGCAACTGAGATCAATGAGTTGTTCTGTGAGGTAGTAATTGCTCCGGGATACAGTCCGGAATCGTTGGATTTGCTGAAAAGTAAAAAGAACAGGATCATTTTGGTTCAAAAAGATCTCGAATTACCTAAACGTCAGTTCAGAACCATCCTGAATGGGGTATTGGAGCAGGACAAAGACCTCATTACTGAAACAGCAGAACAGTTGGAGTCAAAAACGAATGTGAAACCAACGGCAGATGAGATCAAGGACCTTCTCTTCGCAAATAAGATCGTGAAGCATGTGAAATCCAATACGATCGTTCTTGCCAAGGGCAATCAGTTGCTGGCATGCGGTACCGGGCAGACCTCCCGTGTTGATGCGTTAACGCAAGCTATCCACAAAGCGAAGTCATTTGGTTTTGACCTGAAGGGTGCAGTAATGTCTTCGGATGCGTTCTTTCCATTCCCTGATTGCGTTGAGATCGCTGATCAGGCTGGTATTTCAGCAGTGATTCAACCGGGCGGCTCCATAAAGGACGAACTGTCTATCGACTACTGCAACCAGCATGGTATGGCGATGGTTTTCACAGGTAACAGGCACTTTAAACATTAAATCGTGCTTTTTTGTCGAAAATTGAAACAAAAAAGCGAACTTTACGAATAATCGGCTGATAGTACAGCTACAATTTAGGAAGCATCAAGGAAAATGGGTTTATTTAGCTTTTTAACGCAAGAGATCGCGATCGACTTGGGAACGGCAAACACACTGATCATTTTGAATGACAAGGTTGTTGTTGATGAACCATCGATTGTTGCGAAAGATATTCAGTCAGGTAAGGTGGTTGCGATCGGGAAGAAAGCACAGCAAATGCATGGAAAAACGCACAAGCTGATCGAAACAGTTCGTCCATTAAAAGATGGAGTGATCGCCGATTTCCAGAGTGCCGAGCAAATGATCCGCGGAATGATCAAGATGATCAATCCCGGAAGAAGCCTTTTTAACCCCACACTTCGGATGGTTATCTGTATTCCTTCAGGGATTACCGAAGTGGAGAAACGAGCAGTACGTGACTCCGCAGAGCATGCCGGAGCGAAAGAAGTGTACCTTATTCACGAGCCAATGGCGGCAGCTATCGGTATTGGTATTGATGTTGAAGAGCCGATGGGGAACATGATCATCGATATTGGAGGTGGTACTTCTGAGATCGCGGTCATTGCACTTGGAGGTATTGTGTGTGACAAGTCTATCCGTATTGCAGGAGATGATTTCACGAACGACATTGAAGAATATATGCGCCGCCAACACAACATCCTTGTAGGTGAGCGGACAGCAGAACAGATTAAGATCGAAGTTGGAGCAGCACTTCCGGAGTTGGATAATCCACCTGAAGATTTTGCAGTTCGTGGTCGAGACCTTATGACCGGCATCCCGAAAGAGATCATTATCACTTATTCTGAGGTTGCCCATGCTTTAGACAAAACAATTTCCAAGATAGAAGAGGCGATCTTGAGTGCACTTGAGATGACACCACCAGAACTTTCTGCTGACATCTACAAAACAGGGATCTACCTTGCTGGTGGAGGCTCTATGCTGAGGGGGTTGGATAAACGAATTTCCGCAAAGACAAAACTACCGGTTCACATCGCGGAAGACCCGTTGAGAGCCGTTGCGAGAGGAACAAGTATCGCATTGAAGAATATCGATCGATTCCAGTTCCTGATCAGAGATTAATTTAAAAGTCCCGCTCAATAATTGTCGGGACTTTTTTATCTTTGTACATGCGCAATCTGATAGCCTTTTTTAGGCGTTTCCGTGTGTTCTTGATCTTCATCTTACTGCAGGTTTTCGCCTTGTCGACGTATTTCTCATTTTTGAATTTTCCAAGATCACAGTACCTGACCAGCGCATCACAGGTTTCAGGCACTATCCTGAAGGCTCGGAATGACATTACAAAGCACTTTAGCCTAAGCAAGAACAATCAGGCTTTACAACGAGAGAATATCAAGTTGCGGGAACGTCTACCTGAGAGTATGCAGCGTTTACAGAATGGCACGATTCTTATCGATGATACGCTGTTCCATCAGCAGTATACGTACATTCCTGCCACTGTGATTAACTCTACGCTCACAAAAAGGAATAACTATTTCACGTTGAACATCGGTCGATTGCAAGGTATCAAGCGCGGGATGGGAGTTTTTTCGGACAACGGTGTCGTTGGGATCATCCATAATGTAAGTGATCATTTTTCGGTAGTAAAGTCTGTTCTGACAGAAAACATCAATATCGACGTCATGATCGAACCGATTGGACTGTTTGGACTATTGAAATGGGACGGGCGTGACCCGCGAAGGGGTTCGATAACAGGAATCTCGAATGACCTCAAGATAAAAAAATGGTCGAAGGTGGTTACGAGAGGAGGATCGGGAATCTTTCCAAGAGGCATTATGGTCGGTAGAATTGGCAAACTAAAAGCTGTTGAAGGGAAACCACTTTGGGACGTGGAGATCCGTTTTACGGAAGATTACAGAACACTTCAACGTGTTTATATTATTAAAAACCTGCTGCAGGAAGAACAGGAAGAATTAGAGGATGCAATTCCTGAAGACGAAGAAGAATGAACGAAGTGATCAAGCATAGTATCCGTTTTTTGGTTTTGGTCATCGTACAAACGATGGTCTTAAATCACCTTGAGATCGGTTTAGGCATCCAGTTCATGGTATACCCACTGTTCATCGTATTGCTTCCCTTCGAAATGGGAATTATATACATGCTCCTGACCGCATTCGTAATGGGATTGGCGATCGACTCCATCTCCAACACCTATGGACTGCATACGTCCTCTCTTTTATTGATCACTTACCTTCGGCCGGTCATTTTCAACATGTTCTCCCCACGTGAAGGTTATGATAAACTGAAGGAAGGGAACATCTACGAAATGGGAAGCCGCTGGTTCCTATACGTATTCGGGCTCCTTTTGACGATACACCATCTTTGGTTCTTCACCCTGGAGATCTTCCGAATTGATGATCTTTTGTTCGTCTTACAGAAAACACTTTTCAGTGTTCCTTTGTCGTTTTTGCTGTGTTTGCTTATCCAGGCAACATTCGTTTCTAAGCCAAAAGAGCGATGAACTTCGATACCCGGAAATATGTGATCATTACCTTTATTGTCTTGGTAGGTATCATCTATGCCATTCGCTTATTTTACATGCAGGTTATCGACGACACCTGGACACTTAGGGCACAAGAGATCGCAGAAAAACGCAAGGAGATAACACCTCCAAGAGGGGTGTTGTTCGACAGGAATGGTAAGAAGATCGTTTCGAACAGGACCTATTACAATCTGATGATGGTGGAGGCAGATATCAAGTATCTGGACACCAACAAATTCGCATCACTGATCGGTTGGACGCGTGAAGAAGTCCGGAACCGTTTCATCGAGATCCGCGAAGGAGAAGGTGTATACTATAACAAGCACAGTGGAAAGACCACTTCAAATTATCAGAAGATACGCGCTTATCCTTTCCTTAAAGAACTTTCGCTCGAGGAGATCTCCAAGATCGCACCGCACCTCGATGATTTTCCCGGATTCTATGAAGAAGTGACAAGTATGCGTTCTTATCCGTTTGCGAATGGCGCAAACATCGTAGGTTACCTTTCGGAGGTAAACCGTGAAGAGATCGATGAGGACGCTTTCTATAAGCCCGGAAATAATATCGGTCGTGCTGGTTTGGAGCGTTACTATGAAAGTGAATTACGCGGGAGAAAGGGAATCAAGTACATCGTGACTTCTGCGCTGAATAATGCGATAGAATCCTACGCAGATGGGAAATATGACACTATTGCTAAGCAGGGTCCGGCTTTGAAACTAGGTGTTGACATTATTTTACAAGCATATGGTGAAAAATTGCTCCAGGGGAAAAAGGGATGTATTGTCGCGATAGAGCCTTCTACCGGTGAGATCCTGGCATTAGTCTCGGCACCTTCTTATGATCCCAATTTGTTGATCGGAAAGAGGAACATCTCCACGAATTATCCAAAATTGCTGCAGGATCCGAATAAACCGCTTTTTCCCAGACCCTTGCAAGCAGAGTATCCGCCGGGATCAACCTTTAAATTATTGAATTCACTGATAGGCCTTCAGGAAGGAGTCATCTCCCCGGAATTTGGATCGCCTTGTAACAAAGGGGTTGTTGGTTGTCATAACCATGCGAGTGCGGGGAACTTACCCGATGGGATCAAACATTCGTGTAACCCCTATTTCTATGCGGTCATGCGGAGGATCATCCAGCAAGGAAAGAAGAAAAGTGTATTCCATGACGCGGAAATAGGTTTAACGACTTGGGCAGAATACATGTACAGTTTCGGTTTGGGCAAAAGTCTTGAAACCGATATCACAGGATTGCGGCCGGGATTGATACCGGATGTGGTTTTTTACGACAAATGGTATGGACATCATCGTTGGGCATTCTCTACGATCAGATCCATATCAATTGGTCAGGGAGAGGTTATGATCACTCCTCTTCAGATGGCAAACATTGCGGCAATGATAGCGAACAGAGGTTGGTACATAACACCTCACTTCGTCAAGGCAATCGGCAAAGAAGGTCCTCTTGAGATGTATCGGAAAAAGCACTTTGCAAAGATCGACAGAAAGCACTTTGGTGTTGTTGTCGAAGGAATGAGACGGGTCGTATATGAAGCCGGCGGAACAGGAAAAAGAGCGAAACTTAAAGATATTGTGATTTGTGGCAAAACAGGTACTGTTCAGAACCCTCATGGTGACGATCACTCTACGTTCATTGCCTTTGCGCCGATGTACAAGCCGAAGATCGCGATAGCTGTCTTTATTGAAAATGCGAAAGGTGGTGGTGGGCTTTGGGCTGCACCAACTGCTAGTTTGATGATCGAAAAATACATAAACAGAAAGGTTACCGAAAAGGACCGCGAGAAAACGATCCTGGAAGCAAAGTTCACGTATTGATGAGAAAAGAAGAATCATTGGTTGCACATCTTGACTGGACACTTTTCGCAGTCTACATCGTTATGCTTATCATGGGGGTGGCAACTGTATACTCGGTAGCGTATAATGAGGAACATCCAAACATTTTTGATTTTTCGCAGAAGTATGGAAAACAGATCATCTGGTTAGGCGTTTCACTGTTTCTTGGATTACTGGTCTTTCTGATCGATTCAGATATCTATCGGAAGTTTTGCGTTCCTATTTATTTGTTCACATTGGTGCTTCTCGTGATCGTTCTTTTCATGCCGCCGGTGAATGGAGCAAGGGCATGGTTGGGTATCGGAACAATGGGTATTCAGCCGGCTGAGTTTGCCAAGATCGGAACGGCACTGCTCCTGGCACGTTTCATCTCGCAGGTTAACGTGAAACAGCAAACCATCCAAACTGTAATTCTTGCCAACGCGATCATCTTGGTGCCGATGTCATTGATCTTACTTCAGCCTGACGCCGGAACCTTCGTTGTGTTCACATCTTTCCTTTTCGTGATGTACAGGGAAGGGATCACGTATGATCCACTTATACTGAAAGTAGTGAACAGTATTCCGGGGGTAAAATTCAAACAGACGTGGGTTGGAAGTCATTTTATACCAATCTTGTTCGTTGTTGTTTTTCTTAGTTTGGTGACCTTACTTATGAGCAACGAAACCCTTGAATTTGATTTTCTACAGGATGTTAAGATCCCCGGTTTTTGGAGTGTCATTATTTCCCTTACTATTTTTTCAGTAGTCGCCTTTCTGATCTTACGATTTGTATCCTCCAAACGCGAACGGAACCGCGCTGCATTGGTCATTCTGATCGGGTATATTTTAGCCTCCGGCTTAGCAACGGCCGTGAACTTTGGATTTCAGGGATTGGCAGAACATCAAAAGGACAGGATCGAACTTTTCCTTGGCCTGAAGGAAGATCCGGACGGGGAGGATTATAACCGTAACCGTGCAATGGCGGCTGTTGGTTCAGGGGGATTCCTTGGTAAAGGATACAACAAGGCATCCGTTTCGAGTGTAGAAAGCAACCATGTTCCGGAAAGTGAGACTGACTTCATTTTCTGTCCTTTTGCAGAAGAGTGGGGTTTCGTCGGAACGATCGTGCTCGTCTGTTTGTACATGTTCATGCTGTTACGCATCATTATGATCGCGGAGCGACAGCGTTCAGCATTCAACAGGATCTATGCTTATGCTGTTGCCATGATCCTCTTTTACCATTTCGCGATCAATATCGGAATGAACATCGGTTTTGCTCCTGTGATCGGGATTCCACTCCCATTTTTTAGTTACGGAGGTTCATCTATGATGTCATTTTCGATGATGATGTTCATCTTATTAAAATTGGATAGTCAACGAAGGGATGTGCTCCAATAAAACCATCGAATTAACAATAGAAAGAATTCTTACTTTTACATAAAATAGTCTGATATGAAGGATACAAAAGGAACAAAAGTTACTTTTTCTGACGATGGCAAAAAGAAGATGACACGCGTTTTCTGGATTATGGCCATGTTTCCGTTTCTGATCGTCACATCATTGCTACTATTTCAGTCGGAAGATGATCTTCCACCTGTTGCCATGCTTGATAATCCACCTGAACTACTCGCCTCTGTTGTTTATGCTTCGGATGGAGAAACGGAATTGGGAAGGTATTGGAAAGTGAACCGCACCAGTGTTGAATACAAGGAGATCTCACCGTATGTCACTGATGCATTGATCTCAACTGAAGATGAGCGTTTTCACGATCATTCAGGTGTTGATTTCCGTGCTATAGGCCGAGCAGTTGTTAATGTTGGTGGTGCCGGTGGAGCATCAACCATCACACAGCAGCTTGCAAAACTATTGTTCACCTTGCAGCAACGTGAAAGAGAAGAATTAGCGCGCGCAGCCGGAGAACAGGTGCCCGGTACTTCGGGAGGGCGGATTGGCCGGATATTTAAAAGGATCAATGAAAAGGCAAGGGAAAACATCATTGCTACCCGTTTGGAAAAGCGTTTTTCGAAGGAAGAGATCATTACGATGTATCTAAATCAATTCGACTTCCTGTACAACGCTGTTGGAATTGAGAATGCAGCGAAGGTATATTTTAACAAAAAGCCTAAAGACCTGACAAAAGAAGAGGCTGCAATGCTTGTTGGGATGTGTAAGAATCCTTCATTATTCAATCCCTACACTTATAAGATCAAGAATTACCGAAGAGTTATAGCCGCGGATAAAGGCATTAAACCGGAAGAGGTCACACAAGATGATATTGCCTTGGAGCGCGCAGAGGATTCAACCCGGGCCCTTACACGCAGGAATCAGGTATTGATGCAGTGGCTCAAGAATAGTGAGTCGGGAAATGAAGCTCTCAGAAATAAGCTCACCGAAGAAGAGTTCGAAGCATTGAAGACAAAGCCTTTAGTTGTCGATTACCAGGTGGTGGATCACAAGCAGGGAATTGCTCCTTACTTCAGGGAAGCAGTTCGCAAAGAGTTGTCAAGCCTTTTCCTTGAAAAGAATCCTGATGGAAGTTGGAAATATGCGCGTCAGGACGGCACGCCTTACGATATCTACCGCGACGGCCTGAAGATCCACACAACGATTGATGCGAATTTGCAGAAACATGCCGAGGAGGCCGTCCAAAGGCACTTAAAGGAAAATCTTCAGCCCGCTTTCGATGACAATAACCGCAATGTTCGAAATTTCCCCTTTTCCAATGACATTTCCGATGAGGAAGCTGAATCCATTATGCGAACAGCACGACTGAACTCCCCAAGATATGCCTCATTGAGTAGCGCCGGTTACTCTGAAGGAGAGATCAAAATTAATTTCAACACCCCGACACCAATGCGTGTTTTCGGATGGAAGGGTGAGCGGGATACGTTAATGACTCCGAACGATTCAATCCGTTATTATAAGTCATTTCTGCATGCCGGTTTGATCTCTATCGAACCACAGACAGGTTTTGTGAAAGCATGGGTTGGAGGTGCAAATTTCCAGCATTTTGCATTTGACCATGTCAAACAAGGAAAACGGCAAGTAGGATCGACGATCAAACCGTTTGTTTACGGTACTGCAATGGCGATGGGGGTTGTGAAACCGTGCACTCAATTCGAGAATACTGCATATTGTGTGGATCTTCAGGACGCTGATGGGAATATTGATGGTCGCTGGTGCCCAAAAAATGCAGGCGGTTCAGAAGCAGGTGTAGTAACGGCCTCAACTGGTCTGGCGCAATCCATGAATAATATCACTGTAGCAGTTATGGCGAAAATGGGGGGGTATGCCGGTCCTAAAACGATCTCTAAATTGTTAAAACTCATGGATATCAACTTGACACCTGATCAGGAAGTTCCTTCCATGTGTCTTGGAATCATGGACTTATCTCTTTTTGAGCTTGTAGGAGCACAATGTATTTTTGCTAATAATGGAATCTTCAACCGTCCGACAACCATCATGCGAATAGAAGATAGAAACGGCAATGTAATCTATAATGCGAAATCTTATTCCAAGGAAGTGTTGAATGAGAATGTTGCTTTTGAGACGCTTCAGATGATGAAGAAGGTTGTTACACAGGGTACAGCAGGAAGCTTAAGAGGAGGTCAGTCATGGGGGAATGTCCTTGCCCCAACAGCCGGAAAAACAGGAACTACCCAAAGTAACTCGGATGGTTGGTTTGTCGGCTTGACACCAGAACTTGCAACCGGGGTGTGGGTTGGTGCAGAAGACCGCTCTGTTCGTTTTCGATCGATGAATTGGGGACAGGGCGCACGAATGGCACTTCCTATCTATGGATATTACATGCAGAAGGTATATAAGGATCCGGTCGTGGCTCTTTCAACACGGGATTTCGAACAGCCGTCCACCTATGATCCGAATCAGTTTTCCTGTGCCGGAGATGTGTCACTGGATATTCCGGAAGCGGAGGAGGATCCGTTCGGAATTGGTCAATAGCGTATGATACTTATTCTTTAGAAAGATGAACAAAGTTGTTAATAATGTAGAACAGGCACTTCAGGGGATCGAAGGTGGAATGACACTGATGATCGGAGGATTTGGCCTTTGCGGTATACCGGAGAATTCTATCGAGCACTTGGTAAAAATGGGTGTGAAGGATCTAACATGTATTTCAAATAATGCCGGAGTTGATGATTTCGGTCTGGGTCTTTTGTTACAGAACAGACAGATCAAGAAAATGATCAGTTCGTATGTCGGTGAGAACGCAGAGTTTGAGCGTCAGATGCTTTCGGGGGAGTTGATCGTTGACTTGATCCCTCAGGGAAGTCTGGCAGAGCGGTGTCGTGCAGGAGGAGCAGGAATTCCAGCATTTTTCACGCCTGCCGGTCATGGAACGGAAGTAGCAGAAGGTAAAGAAGTACGTGTCTTCAATGGCAAACCGCACATTCTTGAAACAGCATTGACAGCGGATTATGCTATCGTTAAAGCATGGAAAGGTGACACAGAAGGAAACCTTGTTTTTAAAGCTACTGCGCGTAACTTTAACCCTATGATGGCCATGGCAGGAAAGATCACAATTGCTGAGGTTGAGGAACTTGTACCAGCAGGAGAACTAGACCCGAATTTCATCCATACTCCGGGAATCTTTGTTCAGCGGATCTTTAAAGGAGAAAAATTCGAAAAACGCATCGAACAGCGTACTGTTCGCTCAAAAAAATAAGGATATGGCACTGGATAAAAACGGAATAGCGAAGCGCATCGCTCAGGAATTGAGAGATGGCTGGTACGTAAATCTTGGGATCGGTATTCCAACATTGGTAGCCAATTATATCCCGGAAGGGATCGAGGTAGAGTTTCAATCTGAGAACGGTGTTTTGGGAATGGGGCCTTTTCCTTTTGAAGGAGAAGAGGACGCAGATCTTATCAATGCCGGCAAGCAAACGATCACCGTTCGTAAGGGAGCAGTTTTCTTTGATTCTGCGACATCTTTTGCTATGATTCGTGGTCAGCACGTTCAATTAACCGTGCTGGGAGCCATGGAAGTGTCTCAGAATGGGGATATTGCCAATTGGAAGATCCCGGGAAAAATGGTGAAGGGAATGGGAGGGGCGATGGACCTTGTGGCGTCTGCTGAGAATATTATTGTTGCCATGATGCATACCAACAAGGAAGGTGAATCAAAGATCCTGAAACAATGTACCCTACCACTGACGGGAGTCGGATGTGTAAAGAAAGTCGTAACAGAATTGGCAGTCCTTGAGATCAAAGACAATAAATTCCATTTGATCGAGCGAGCGCCGGGTGTATCCGTAGAGGAGATCGTCGCAAAAACTGAAGGAGACCTTGTTGTGCCGGATGTTGTTCCTGAGATGAGCATTTGACACCAATGATCAGAGGTCTGCGTTATGATCCGCTGATAAAATTCGGAACCCTGGCTTTTTGTGTCGGGTGGCTGCTGCACGTGATGGCTCACAATGAGGTTCCTGCGGATGTAGGTGATGGTCTCATGCACTTTTTTTATTCCCAGGCATCTTGGGAATCTCCTCAATTTTTCCTGCATCATTGGGGAAAACCATTTTTTATACTGCTTTCGTCGCCATTTGCACAATTTGGTTTCAATGGTATGATGTTGTTCAATTTACTGGTCTTTTTAAGTTCAGTTGTGGTTGGGTATCGCATTCTTACCCATTTAGGTGTCAACAGTTGGATCCAGTCACTATTTCCCGTTGTATTACTAGCAGCGAATGAGTATACGACAACAATCGTTGGAGGCTTAACAGAGCCGCTTTTCAATCTATCTGTCCTTATTGCAGCATGGTTGCTCATCACCGGAAGATATGCCTGGTTTGCGATACTTGTTTCCATGATGCCTTTTATGAGAAGCGAAGGTCAACTGCCTTTATTATTGGCCCTTATGCTTCTGCTTTGGAATAGGTCATATCGGATGATTCCTTTTTTATTTACAGGATTTCTGCTCTATTCAATCATTGGATTGGTGGTCTATCACGATTTCTGGTGGTATTTTACCATGAACCCTTATGCTACTGCCAACGACATATACGGCAATGGGACTTGGGATCATTACTTGATCTCCTACAGGGGCTACCTCGGTAATCCGGGCCTGTATGTTATGATCGTTGGTTTTTTGGTGATGTGTTATTTGATCATCAAAAAGCGCTGGCAGGATCTTCAGTGGCAGTGGTCTTTTTTTGCTCACGGCATCTTCATTGGTGTCGTGGTGGTACATTCTTATTTTTGGGCAATGGGAACCAATGGTTCAATGGGATTGAACCGTGTTGCAACGCAAGGAATGCCGCTTTTTGTCTTGCTTTATCTTTACTATATCAGCAGGATTCCCGGGCGCTCTAACAGGATTTCTATTCTGTTCGGGATTGGTTCGATGGCGATTTGCTTTTCTCTTTACAAGTCCATCCATTTTCCGATCAAATCTGGTCTGATGGAAAAAGAGATCTATGCAGCTGCAGCCTTTCTTAGAAAGAATACCGAATCCACCCAAAAGATCTACTATCATTATCCTCTGCTTGTATATGCCTTCGGAGAGAATCCATTCATGAAGGGATCGCAAATGGAATTTACTTATTTCCATGACCTGGAAGCTGATCTGGGTAAAACAATCAAACCGGGAAGTTTCATTGTGTGGGATAGCCATTTTGGTCCGGTTGAGGCTGGTTTACCTTTGGAAAAGATCACGAAATTAACTACCCTTGTGAAAGTTGGTGAATTCCTTTACAGTGAAATAGATGGTATTCCCGGAGGAATTGTCATCTATCAATATATTCCAGATGGCGATCAGTTGAAGCATATTGAAGGGCTTACGAGAAGGGTCGAATTAACCAACATAGACGTTCCTGCCCATAAGGAGTTTATTGATCTTCTGCCACTTTTGCCGAAATTTTCCAAACCAACAAAGATCGCTCTCGAACTGGTACCGGAAACCGATGGGCTGATCCTTGTGTTTGATATTCATGGAGGTCAGTACACACCAAATGATCTGAAAAAGGGTGTTGTCAACAGGCTATCATTCAATGTTCCGAGCACCGATAAAAAAGCGTTGTACATCTGGAACAAAGAATTAAAAAGTTCCGGGATAAAAGTTGAAAAGCTTGAAGTGACGGAACAAAAATTCCACCCGATTTTGAACTAATCACCGATAGAAATTCATTTCATCGATGTACCGATGCACAGGTTCGGTCAGCAGGTAGCGGACATCTTTTCCTTCTTTAATCGCGTGCCTTACAAAGCTTGCAGAAACTTTCATTACCGGAGCGTCTTCGCAATAAATGACATTTTGATTCTCGGCAAAATCGTTCGTCACCTGGGAGTTGATCGTTGTTACTTCAGCTTCCTCCTGGTGTGTAAGTACTCTCGGATATACATAGATCTTATGGTTCTTCAGGATTACATCATGATTGAACCATTTATGGAGTGTCCGGAGGTTATCTTCCCCCATGATCAGTGAAAATTCATGCTGCGGATACTTATCTTTCAAATACGCCAAAGTTGTGGCCGTATAGCTGGGTTTCGACAGATTGAACTCAATATCGCTTGCCTTCAGTTTCGGATTTTCTTCGATGGCCACCTTCACGAGAGCAAGGCGGTGGTAGTCTGTGAGCAAGGTTGACTTCTCCTTCAATGGATTATGCGGAGAAACAACCAGCCACACTTGATCCAGATCTGTAAAATCTGCCATGTAATTGGCAATTACAAGATGGCCTACGTGAATGGGGTTGAATGTTCCGAAGTATAATCCTATTTTCATGAAGCTATGAATGCCGTTACAAGTGATCTTGCTTTGTCAATCGCCTTTTCGAGGTTGTCGTTGACCAGTATGATGTCGAATTCTGGAGCGCTGCTTAATTCTTTTCTCGCTTTAGCCATGCGCTGCATTATTTTATCCTCTGATTCTGTGCTGCGGTGGCGCAGGCGTTTTTCAAGTTCTTCATAGCTTGGCGGTTGAACAAAGATCGCCAGTGCTTTCTGTCCGAAAATCCGCTTCAGATTCAATCCCCCAATAACGTCCACATCAAAAATAACCGCGTGCCCGTTCTGCCAGATCCTCTCGATCTCGGAGCGCAATGTACCATAAAAATTATTGGTATACACCTCTTCCCATTCAACAAATGCATTCTCTTCGATCATTTTTTTAAAGCCGTCGATACCAAGAAAATGATAATCTTTTCCATTCATTTCGTTTGGCCGCGGATCTCTGCTACAAGCAGAAACGGAGAATTCCAAACCGATATTGGCGTCGATCAACGCATGGACGATGGTTGTTTTACCAGCTCCCGACGGAGCGGAGAATATAATGCATTTACCAGTTAATTCCATTTTCCGGATTCGGGGTTTCTACAAGGTATTCAAGATCTGCTCTTTGATCTTCTCGAGATTATCCTTCATGTCTACTACGAGCTTCTGCATTTCAGCGTGGTTGCTTTTACTACCCAGTGTATTGATCTCCCTGCCGATCTCTTGAGAGATAAAACCCAATTTCTTTCCCGATAGCGGAAGACTCATGGTCTCAAGGTAGTAATCAAGGTGGTTGGCCAACCTCATCTTTTCTTCGGATACGTCGAGCTTTTCGATGTAGAAAATCATTTCCTGCTCAAGCCGATTGTTATCGTGGGTGGCGTTTTCAAGTTCTTCGAGTCCTTTTCTGATGCGTTCTCGGATCGTTTCAATGCGTTCGTTCTCATACTTCGGAACTTCATTCAAAAGCGCTCTAATATCTTCAATTCGGTCAGTGAACTCTTTTTCCAATGCAACACCTTCCTGTCTGCGGAATTCATTCAGATTGTGACAGGCGTTTTTAACAAGGCTGATCACCCATTCTTTTTCTTCAACGGTCAGTTCTTCGCGTTCGTTGATGTAAATGTCAGGCATCCTCAAAATCATTGACAGATAGTCCTGAGACTTTTCACCGATCAGTGCATTTACCTCTTTCAGGTCCGTGTAGTAAGCATTTGCCAGATCCTTATTGATCGTGTAATTCTTCGTGTCACCTGTGCTGTCCAGATTGATGTTAACATCGATCTTTCCCCTATCGAGCAATTCTGCAACAATATTTCGGATAGATGCTTCAAGTTCTCTGTAGTGAGAGGACAAACGTACATTTAAGTCCAGCGATTTTGAGTTCAGTGAACGAATTTCGATGGAGATCTTTTTACTTTTGAAGGTATCGGTAGCTTTACCGAAACCCGTCATTGACATCAGCATACAGTCTTGTTTGTGTCAAAAATAGGAATTTATCACGAATAGGCACACCGTCAGTACAGAGCGGGTTTTCGAGTTCTGGGATAATCAGTACCTTTGCACCATGATCCTATACAATGTTACCGTTAGTATTGATCCAGTGATCAGTGAAGAGTGGCTGGAATGGATGCGCTCCACACACATACCGGATGTAATGTCAACAGGATGTTTTCTTGAAAGCAGGATTTCGCGCGTTCACGGTGAAGAAGAGGGAGGCATAACGTATGCCATAACTTATCTATCGCCTGATGAGTCCAAGCTCGATGAATACAGGGATAACTACGCTCCGGCTCTTCAGCGCAACCATTCGGAACGATTTGAAGGGCGATTTGCGGCATTCAGGACCATTTTATCAGTCATAGAAGAGTTTAAGTAAAATGTCGGTCAAAGCAAAAAAACATCTTGGGCAGCATTTTCTGACAGACAAGAATATTTGTCAAAAGATTGCCAATACTTATTCGGGGTTCCGTAACTGTAAAAAAGTGCTTGAAATCGGACCAGGGATGGG
>Ga0315902_10004975_pt1 | contig 18893 bp, 17 predicted proteins | sample LakEriMetagenome_9_FD_203523 | JGI IMG/M metagenome (GOLD analysis project Ga0315902, IMG submission 203523) | Freshwater fungal communities from buoy surface, Lake Erie, Ohio, United States - Buoy 12 MA117 | ecosystem: Environmental > Aquatic > Freshwater > Lake > Lake biofilm | place: USA... | reverse complement strand
TTTCTTTTGGGAGACCTAGATGACATAGGCATTTGGAACCGAGCATTAACCCTTCAAGAAATAACTGACCTCTACAGCGCCCAATCATGTCAGGTTTCCCTCACAACTCAACCATCCAACCAAACCACAGCGGCGAACAGGAATGCTCAGTTTTCGGTGGTTTCCTCAGAACCTAATTCCACCTTTCGTTGGCAAACCAATTTGGGCTTCGGTTTTCAGGATTTACAGAATGCAGGGCAATATACAGGGACCCAAACATCGACCCTGACGGTTTCAAACACCTCGCTGCAGAATGACAATCAGTTGTTCCGTTGTATTGTATCCACCACACATTGTGGAAGTGATACCTCCGATGTGGTGACCTTGAATGTGAATTCATCATCCACCTCTACCGGAGTGCCCAACAAGTTCAACTACCAATTGGTGGTTCGGGATACAGCGGGACAATTGGTGACCAACCGACCCGTGAGCATGCGTTTGTCTCTTCAAAGGGGACCACAGATGTCCAACCTGTACACGGAAACCCATCAACTTACCACCAACTCCAATGGCTTATTGACCACCACCATCGGGTCCGGAATGCCTACCCATAGCTCCATGGATAGTTTGGATTGGTCTTTGGGGGATGTTTTTGTCAAGACTGAAATCGATATGAATGGTGGCTCCAATTATTCGTTGGTAAACACTCGTGAATTACTCAGCGTTCCTTATGCCTTGTATTCCCTGAACAGTGGAAATAGTACGCCAGGTCCCGTTGGCCCAATGGGGCCTCAAGGCCCTGCTGGAGCGACGGGTCCACAAGGGCCTCAGGGAGCGCCGGGACAAAATGCAGGGCCTGTGTTTATTACACCAACTAATTTGTTCCATAAATATGGAGGTTGGTCAAATTCTTGGTTAGACTCTATTGTAGTGTGTGATTTCGATTCTATTCTGAATTTACACCCTAGTTCCGTAATAATTCAATATCAATATGTTGGGAATTTCATAGGTAACGCGCAATTTTTCTGTAAGATTGATGCTGCAACAACCGGTCGTATTTACAATTTTTGCGATATTCAAAATTCAATAAGCGGTAATTCTTATGGTTCTTACGCAGATCAGATCATTACCGAACAAGTTATTATACCTGTTTCATCCAATGGACAGGTTGATTTTGACTTTTATGCAGCCGGTATGAAGGAAATTAAGCTCGATTTGCTAGGGTATTTTCTATAGAATATTTCATTATCATTATTAATGTTATAAATCAAGTTTATGTTAAACGAATCAAGATTTGTTTACTGTAATAAATGTTTCGTATTTGTATGTTTATTTCAGGGTTTTCTATTTTGTCAATCTCTTTATGCTCAAACTTTGCCCTCCTACGTCCCCACCAACGGCCTTGTAGGGTGGTGGGGATTTAATGGAAATGCGCAGGATGGTTCAGGGAATGGAAATCATGGAAGCGTAAGCGGCCCTACTCTTACAGCGGATCGATTTGGTGTTCCGGATAGAGCCTATAATTTCGCCGCAAATGGTGGCATTTCTTGTATGCCATTTTTAGGAATGAATGAAATCACGATTTCCCTTTGGTTTTTTATTCCTAATTCAACAGATGGAAGGTGTATGGTAGCTCAGAATTCCAGCGCAAATTGTACCGATGTTTCAGCCTTAATTACATATCATCCATGGATTCAGGAGTTTTATTCTTCATCTTCTCCTGGCACATGTGGAATAGGGAGCGCAACAGGTTCAGGATTTATTAATACCAATAGTAGCCTTTATGGAACATGGCACTTAAGGACAATGATTCAAAAAAATAACGGGGTGGTTTTGGACTTTATAGACACTACGTTGATGACTACCCATAATCGTTCAAATTTCTATTGGTGTAATTCAAATAATGCTTCATTCAGAATTGGTGGGCCATGGTGGGGAGGTGATCCTCAATTTTTTGCAGGAAAACTAGATGATATAGGGGTTTGGAATAGAGCCTTAACCAATCAAGAAATATTAGAGTTGTATTTATCCCAGCAATGTCAAGATTCGATTTCATCTCAGCCATTAAATCGAGTTACTGCAATTAGCTCAACGGCTTCTTTTTCAATAAGTACTTCTAATTCAAACGCCACCTACCGGTGGCAATCCAACTCTGGTTTTGGTTTCCAGGACTTGCATAACGCCGGCCAATACTCGGGGGTGACGAGTTCAACCCTGACGGTCAGCAACACCTCACCGCAAAACAACAATCAATTGTTTCGCTGCATTGTCACTACCCCCAATTGTGGTTCGGATACATCGGATGTTGTCACTTTGACGGTTAGTTCAAGCGGTCAGGGTCCCGCTTTGCCTCGCAAGTTCAATTACCAAGCGGTGGTCAGGGACTCGATGGGTGCTTTGATAACCAATCGCAATGTCAGCCTGAGGGTGACTCTTGTGAGGGGTTCTGCAGCCCATTCGCCTGAATTGTTCAAGGAGACGCATCAGGCCCATACCAACGCGACGGGCCTCCTAACAGTCAAAATTGGGAATGGGCTGTCCATCCTGGGTTCTATCGATTCCATTGATTGGTCGCAGGGGATGGTTTACCTCCGCACCGAAATCGATCCAACGGGTGGAAACACTTTCTCCGTGGTGAATACCGCGGAACTTCTGAGTGTTCCCTATGCCTTGTATTCGCTGAACAGTGGTGGCGGTCCCCCTGGGCCTGCGGGTCCACAAGGACCTACGGGGCCTATGGGCCTTCAAGGTGTTCAAGGCGCTCCGGGAAATGACGGAGTAGGAATTTTGAGCATCACCAATACAGGCAACAATATGGTGATTACCCTTTCCAATGGGAATACCTATTCGGTGCCCCTACCTGCCCCAAACGATCAGGCCGCAAAGAATGCCAAAACATTAATTTACACGACCGACGGGTTTTAAATTTTCAATATGAAACAATTAAAATTGTACCACCTATTCTTGCTTATTTTTATTTTGTCAATAAGTCTAGTTGAAGCCCAAAATCTAAGCTTTTCTAATCCTAAGCTTATTGAAAGTGCAGATACGGTGCCTGTTGGAAAAACTTATAAAGTTGAGTCATTTATTTTTTCTAGAGATATGCCATTTATTGCAACTGGGCATCCTAATCCGTTTTCTAATTCTCAAGACGATTATATTTTAATTAATGGAATAAATACTTCAGTCAGATCTTCAAGAACTACCCCACAAAGCACATTTTTGTGGGAACAAAAATTACCCATATGGTTACCCTCTGGTACCATTATTTCACCTTCTACGGGGGTTCGTTACATCAACATTATTGAATTTTCCTCAATCCCATAATCATGAGATTTCTTTTAATTTTTTTGTTGATTTTACAATTGCCTTTAGGTGTTTTATCGCAAGGCGGGAATCTTCAATTTAATCGTGTTATCAATTTTACGAGTGGTGCGAATTATACAGTTCCGCAGGGTAAGGTTTTGAAAATCGAAAATGTTCTTTTTGAAGGTTACACACCTGTGAATTTAAATTATAGTTTTTGTGATACAATTTTTGAGTATGGACGATATTATACATTTTGTAAGTATGCATTGCCTAATAATTATTCTGCGCCTATAGAAATTGGCACTTTAAAACTTACCGGTAGTGGTGGAAGTTTTGAACAAGGTTACCATACTATAATTAATTCGAATTATACTTACTATACATGTAATTCTTGCCCATTAAATGTGTCATTAAATTTTAATTTCCAGGCTAGTGATAATATTACATGCCCAATTTGGTTAGGTGAGGGTGAGGTAGTAAAAATTTTGCCTAGCACAATTGTTTACCCAAGTTCGGGTAGAAGAGGATTCCATATCTCCGCGATAGAGTTTAATGTCGTGCCATAGAATTTGGAATATTTACGTTATCATGAGCTGCATTGGTTAAAGATCTTTCCAGGTTTTGCCAAGTCAGTTGATGATTATCATGCTTCTTTGATGAATGAAGATTGGTTTTGTGAGCTTCAAGGATTTCTCTCATTATTGGATGTGAAAGAACCCCGTGGTCATTTCCGCTAGTGGACCTCAAAACTTCAACCATAATCTGAAAGGTGGGGATATTAAATTAGCGGTATGAAAGGTAATCAGAACGGTAGCGTGGTGCCCAGTGGGGGCATGAACCTCTTTGGGGAAATGGTTTTGGGGACTGGGGAGAGGCCGGCACGGCCTTTTTTGAAATGGGCAGGGGGTAAGGGGCAGCTGCTGCCTGAGATCGAAGCGGCGATGCCATCCTGGGTGCATGAGCGTGATTTCACCTTCGTGGAGCCTTTTGTGGGGTCCGGGGCGGTTTTGTTTTGGGCCTTGGGGAGATTTCCTCGCCTACAACGAGCCCTGGTTAACGATGTCAACGAGGACCTTGTGATCACTTACCGCGCTATTGCGTCAGATCCCGAAACCCTTATCAACATTTTGGGCCGTTTGGAACACGATTTTCATGCGACCGATGGAGATATCGAATCCAAGAAGGCAATGTACTATGCTCAACGAGAACGATATAATTCGCGTAGCGAAGACCCCTGCACTAGAGCGGCCTTGTTTATTTTTTTGAATCGTACTTGTTTTAATGGTTTGTATCGGGTTAACCGCAGCAATCACTACAATGTCCCGATGGGTAGTTATGCCAAGCCCACAATTTGCGATCGGGAGAATCTTATGGCTGTTAGCCGTGCGCTTCAACGGGTGGAAATCTATTGCGGTGATTATCGCCAGACTCTGCAGCATGCAGACCCACAGTCCCTTTTTTACTTAGATCCTCCATATAAGCCCCTTACCTCTACCTCTAGTTTTAACTCCTATGCTCAACAAGAATTTGGGGATGAACAACAGATTCAGTTAAGGGATTTTTGCGACGAACTGCATAGGCAAGGCCATACGTGGATTTTGAGTAATTCCGATGTGAGGGATAGCGAGCCAACTCCCAATCTTTTTTTTGATGATTTATACGCGGCTTATTCTATTCGTAGGGTGGATGCCCGGCGTAATATCAATTCCAACGCTGACAAAAGAGGCTCCCTTAAGGAGTTACTTATCACTAATCAAATAGACCTTGCCCATGCCGGTACCTTTTGAACGCTTTATCCAGCTTTTGGCAGAATCCAACGCCACCTTGGATTATTTCACGGATTTCCCCAAAATCCGTCAACACGTATCCCAAATCACCATCAAACTGAACCAACTTAACTATTTGTTGGGCCAAAGCGATTTACGTCAGGCAGTCCACGATCTGTGGAGCGAAAATCCTTCAGTTTTTGGGGTCTTGGATATCCTGATTGCGGTTCGAAGTGATCGTCAAGCCAAAACCATGAACGAACAGGGCCATATCGTTGCTTTGAGCTCTTATTTCTCTTCGCCCGAAAGAGTCTATACTTATTTGAAGGGGACTGGTTTGGCAGCGATTTTTAGGGATAGGGAAATCAAAAACTTGGTGGATTACGTGTACGGTATTGAGGTGGGTCTGGATACCAATGCGCGCAAGAATCGGGGAGGAGAAAATATGAGCAAAGCGGTTTGTCTGGTTTGGGATCAAGCCGGCATCCTTTACCAAAAGGAAGTGAGTGTAACGGCTTTTCCGCAAATTCAAAGTCTAGGGGTGGATATCAAGCGTTTTGATTTCGCTATCCGAACGCGTCAAAAGGTGTACCTGGTCGAAACCAATTTTTACAACAGCGGGGGTTCCAAGCTCAACGAAACAGCCAGGGCGTATTCCGATTTGGCACCCAAAATCAACCGTTACCCCCAATTTGAGTTTGTTTGGATAACTGATGGCCAGGGTTGGTTATCGGCCAAAAACAAATTGGAAGAGGCCTATCGTGTTATTCCCTGTGTTTACAATTTGCAAACGTTGCCGGATTTTGTTGCAAGGCTCAAGGAAGAGGGAGTGCAAGCGCTATGAGTCTAACCCCGTATTACCAATCCAAAGACCTTCGCTTTAATCTGTTGCAAGGGGATAGTATGGAACTACTGCCTCGATTGAAGCATCGCTTTGACATGGTTTTTGCGGATCCTCCGTACTTTTTGTCCAATGACGGTTTGTCCATTCAAAATGGTCAAATCGTAAGTGTTAACAAAGGCGACTGGGATAAGCCCAAGGATGCGGACCATGTGTTGGCGTTCAACAGGCAGTGGCTTTCGCTCCTGCGACCCTGCCTCAAAGACAACGGAACGGTGTGGATTAGCGGGACCATGCACAATATCTTTTCGGTCGGAATGGCTTTGGGGGAATTGGGTTACAAGATTCTGAATATTGTAACGTGGGAGAAGACCAATCCTCCTCCGAATTTTTCTTGTCGTTACCTGACTTACTCAACCGAGCAAATTCTGTGGGCACGCAAAAGCCCCAAAGTCCCTCACTATTACAATTACGATTTGATGAAGCGGCTGAATGGGGATAAGCAAATGCGGGATGTTTGGCGTTTGCCGGCCATTGCACCATGGGAGAAGACTTGCGGCAAGCATCCCACCCAAAAGCCCTTATCCGTTTTGACACGGTTGATTTTGGCTTCGACCAGACCCGATGCTTGGATTTTGGACCCCTTTGCCGGGAGTTCGACCACGGGCATCGCTGCCAACCTGGCTAACCGCCGCTATGTGGGTCTGGACCTGCAGACCGAATACCTGGATATGGGAAAACAACGTCGCCAAGAAATCGAAGATCCCGTTACAGCCGCCACCTACCGAGCCAAAATCGCTGGCTTTTCCCCTCAAATCCCTCTCCAATCCTACCTCAGCGAAGAATCCATGACGCCCTACGATCATCCTCCCGTTCCTCTGGAATGGTAGGGAACGATTAACCTGGGCTGAAAAAGGGGTGTTGGTAGGGGATTTATGCCAAAGCGCCATGGGATTGACCCCATTTGTCAAAAATCAGAATCGCGCCCTATTGCTTACCATAGGACTTGATTATGCCGTTTGGTTTATCGTATATTCAAGTGTTAGACCCCCGATGCCTATGTGAAAGTAAACACGTTGAAAAGTTAGTACATCTATCAGGACAGGATTTGAAATTGATAATTTCTAAGGATATTGAGGATGTGGTTAATAAAATAATTTAAGATATATAAATCAAATTAAGACCTTGATTAGTATATCAATTTACAACACCTGTGGAAAAAATAAATTTAGTATATCAATATCAAGAATTATATGGCTAGTAACGCATCTTGGGCAAAAATTTTCAAGGATTATAAAATCCTTATGCATAATTTCAATAAATCTCCTTTTTACATTTCAGCAGACGATATAAAAAAATCCTGTCAAGATTTTAAAAAGGTAGCTGAAAAAGAAGTACGAATACTATGTAAGCAAGATACAAGAGTGGATCGGCCTCAAGTATTTATTGAGAATAATTTATTCCTTTTGCCAGTAAAAAATGGCTATTACGCATTAGTAAAGGGTGAGGGTTACATTGATATACCAAACATTTCTAGTGCTGAACAAACGTATGACTCAAAGTTGGACTTTAAACTCGAAACCTCACAAATCGGAGATTCAGAAATGCAGCATTTAGATTTTGCCTATGCATCTAGCTTAATAAGAACTTTTATGAATGATGAATCTCTAGTTTTAACAATTAGAGGCCGAAAATACACTCCGCAATTTACTTTTAAAGTCGGTCAACAATTGATAAGTGTTCAGAGTGTTCAAACAGAAGTCGATGCTGGATTTGAAGGTAGAGACAAAATAGTATTAATAGAAGCAAAGAATTCATCAACCAACAATACAATCATAAGACAATTGTTTTATCCCTATAAACAATGGAAATTACATACAGAAAAACAAGTTTTTACTTTATTCTTCGAAAAAAGAGGTAATTACTATTTTATATGGCAATATGGTTTTAGCAACGAGAATGACTATAACAGCATTCAATTAATAAAGTCAGCTAGATATGTTATTCATGGGCCTAATAATGATACGAGGTAGCCAAACCCTAAATAAATAACCAAACAAAATCAAAATTTTAAATCAATAATTTTTAAATATGAAAAGCAAATGTATTGAATGCAGGAATACGGTACTTCATTAATCATCCATGCGGCAACGGGCAAAGTAGATGTAAGATATTGATAACCTTAAAATAAAGAAAGATTGTCATGAATAATAGAGGTAAAAAGTTAGAAGATAATTTTTACAAACAATTCAATGCATTAAATCTGAAATTTGAAACTTCAGGGAAACCACTTTTGATAAAAGCATATAGGTCCAAATTAGAAAGTGGCAGGGTTCCATACGATTGTACCATCAATATTGGTGATACAATAGTTGCCATTGTAGAAATAAGACCGGGAATTTCATTTAAAACATTTGATTTTACAAGAATTGAAGCATTTGCTGGTGCTAATGATATAAGATTTTATGTACTCACAGATGGTACTAATTTTACAGTTGGGGATCGGAATAATGGTATAAGAAAAACCAACATTAATTTCACAAAATTCGTTGAAATCATAATTGAAAGAAAAGCAAAAAATATAGATGAGGCCAAAAAAAAGATTGCAGATTTATTTTTAACACTAATTAAAAAAAGCAATTTTAAAACTCTCAAACAGAATTTTAATGAAAATCTTAACTCATTAATAAACCAGTTGAATTACGACGAAATAAATGAAAAATATTATTTTTTAAATTTTGATGACATTGGAAATGTAGAAAATAAATTTTTTCGTCTTTTACTTGATGATGGCAAGTCGATAAAAAGAGTCTATCGTTATACAACATTAAAAGCAATTTATGATTGTTTAAAAAATAATACTTACCGAATTAAATGCCTTGTTGGCATGAATGATACAACAGAGGTCAATTATGCTGAGAATAAAATTTTCGGGATTAATAAGGATTACGCCACTGCAAATTGGAAAAGAGTGGAAAACTATAATAATAGATTTATTTCCTCTAGTTCAATTAAGAAAGATGATTTAACCCTATGGAGGTTATATTCTGAAGATTCTAGCGGTGTTTGTTTGGAGTTAAGAGTTAATGTTGGGGAAATGCCTAATAATTTTTTCTTATGTAGAATATCATATGGGCGGCGTGGTAATATTCACCCGGAACTCGATTTAATTAAAGATTTTCTTAATCAATTAAAAGATGCTGAAATTTATTTTAGTTTTAAGACTCTAAATATTTGGAAACATTTTTTTAAACCTCATGATTTTGCTGAAGAGAAAGAAGTTAGGCTACTTTTCATTCGTGACAACCCAATGATTATTCCTGAAAAAGGGTGGGAACTCACAAATAGTCATCAAATATTAAATCCATTTGTTGATTTTAAACTCAATGATCCAAACTTTCCGCTAAGACTAACCAAAATAGTTTTAGGTTCAAAATGTCCAGAAAATAAAATCAATAAAAAACAATTCCAACAATACATTAGAGAACTCAATATTTTAGCAGATAGAGACTTGAATGACTTAAAGGTAGAAATTAGTTCAATAAATAGTTACAGATAAATATTATGAACCACCAACTAAAAAATAAAATAGAAGCTGCCGATACTAGTATCAATAAGCTGCTGAAAGAACAAAAATTTACCATTGATTATTTTCAACGGGAATACCGTTGGCAAGAAAAGCACATCAAACTTTTAGTAGAGGATTTAACCACTACTTTTTTAAAATCATACAATACCGAACACAAGCGACCCGAAGTAGCAAATTATCAGAGCTATTACTTGGGCCCTGTGGTGTTTAGTATCAGCCCCGAAACAGGCAAAAAATCAATTATCGATGGGCAGCAGCGTATTACTTCCATTACCCTGCTCTTGATCTATCTCAATCATTTACAAAGTGACAGTACACAAAAGGTATCTATTGGAGAACTCATATTTTCAGAGAAATATGATGAAAAGTCGTTCAATATGTCGGACGAAATTCGTGAACCTTGCTTAAAAGCATTATTTGAAACTGGCGAATACATTGTAAAAGACGATGATGATGAAACCATCAAAAATATGGTTGCGAGGTATGAAGATATTGATGAGTGTTTTCCTGAGGAACTAAACCAGCAAGCTTTACCCTTTTTTATAGATTGGTTTAAAGAAAATGTAGTTATTGTTGAAATAACAGCCTATTCGGATGATAATGCTTATTTGATTTTTGAAACCATGAATGATCGTGGTTTAAATCTAACCCCAACCGAAATGTTGAAAGGTTATGTGTTATCAAGAATATCCGATAAAAAACAACGCAACGAATTAAATGGCATTTGGAAAGAAGAAATACAGAAGTTACATGCCTTTGATGAAAGTGCTGATCAGGTATTTTTTCAGGCATGGTTCAGGGCTAAATATGCCGTTACCATCCGTCCGGGTAAAGCCGATTCAGAAGACAAAGATTTTGAATTGATTGGTTCACGTTTTCACAATTGGTTCAAGGACAGCCATAAAACATTATTCAAGCTAAGAACCTCCGATGATTTTTACACCTTCTTTAAAAATCAATTTCCGTTTTATGTTAAATGGTTTATTAAAATTTGGAATGCCGAAAAGACGTTTAATAGTGCAATGCCGCATACCAACTACATAAGGCATTGGGGTATTGCCGAATCTTTACAAAATCCATTGTTGTTGGCAGCTATCAGGTATGAAGATGAGCAAGGAACCATTGAGCAAAAAGTTGATTTTGTTTCTCGTTACATTGAAACATTTACCGTTCGCAGGTCCGTTAATTACCGTAAGTTTGGCGCATCTTCTATTAAATACACCATGTTTAATTTGATTAAATTGATTAGAGATAATGATCTAGCAACACTGGGTACAAATCTAACCAATGAAGTAGAACGAATTCCCGAAACATGGTCAGGAGTTGCCGATTTCTCTTTGCACCAAATGAATGGCAAGTTTGTAAAGCATTTGCTTTCACGCATTAGTAGTCACCTTGATAATCTCATTGGTAAAGACACAACTTATGCTAGCTACCACCATCCCAACGGAAAGCAATTTGAGATAGAGCATATTTGGGCAAATAAATTTGATCAGCACCGTGATGAATTTGATCAGTTAAACGATTTCCTCAGGTGGAGAAATTCAATTGGTGCATTGGTTTTATTACCCCAAGGCACCAATCAATCATTCAGCAGCGATAAATATGAGGATAAAATTGAGCATTATTTAAAAGAGAACACGTATGCTCAATCATTGCATCAAACTTTTTATACCAAGAACCCTAACTTTTTAAAATCAGGGCAAATTCAGAAATTAGAATTTAAAGCACATCCTGCCTTTAAGAAAAACGACATTACAGAACGCAAGCAACTTATACAACGCATTTGTGAAAGCATTTGGTCGGTCGCGTATTTTAATAACGAAGGCTAAACTATGATCGGCATATGTGAAACAAAATATGAAGATATATTGTTCGATTACCTTTAGTCAGACATTTTATATACTGCACGAAAAAACGATGATTTTAATTTGGTCTTTATACTTGATAAAACATGGCTGGAGTATTTTATTCGGGAAGTACAACGTAAGACTTGTTAGCCCTAGAATGATGATTTTAGAAATACAATTTATGTTTTTTGCGAACAAATCACCCCAAAAAGTTCATTGAATTTTCTAGTATAAACGTCAATGACACAAATGATAAATGGAATATGGAGCAGGTGCTAAAAAAAGCTCGTGAAATAGGGGCAGATGAAATTATATTAGTCGGTAAAGCGGGTTCTTCTGGAATTGGAGTCCCTTTGGGGTATTCAACCTATGTTCTTAGTGAAGAGTATGGAATAACAGCTATTGCTATTAAGTATAATTAATATGGTTAGGATTTTTATTGTTTTAGTAGGTGAAATGAATTGTGGTTTCAATTATGTTCCCAATTGTTTTCGAGTAATTGGTGATCTTAATAGTCGTATGACTAATTCCGATCCACCAAGTACTATTGAAAACTCCGACCCCGAAACCCAAGCCCATTTCCGCGCAAGGGTAGGGGGGTAGTTGAATACCGCCCCATCCGGCTGCCTCCAAAGCGACATCCCATGCAGAAAGAAGTTTTCTCAAACATTCACAAAATCATTGAAAGGGATAGCAAATCAACGACCTACAAATTTGCCCTTCTGCGGGGTGTTATCGAAATTATTCAGGACCATTCGCCTTATGTGACTATCCAGGATGATCGAGTGCATTTTCCTACCGGCTTGCTGATCGAAAAATGGCTTTTGTACTATTATCCTCTATTGGAGTCCAAAACCATCCTGCCCCAAATCAACGGGGATGCAAAACTTGCTTTTGGGAAGGCCTATGAAAAGATTATTTCGGCCTACCAAGACATCGGGGGTTTCTCGGCTTTTTACAACGATCTCAAGAACAAAGGCATTCCTCGCTCTATTCAGGCTGATTTTTTTGATTTAGCCAAAATTCTGCGCAATACGATTACCCAAATGCCTATGAGATACATAGGCCGTTCGATTAGTGATGAGTACTATTCCATTTTCCAGTTTGAGAACGCGGCTTTGAGAAATAGAAATACCGAAATGGATCTGGAATTTTTGATCCAAAATTTTGGAACGTTCTCCATACCAAGGGACTATTACGAAGCCTTTAAGATTTTGGGTAGTTTTATCAACGGCCAAGATTCGATACTTTTTAAGTGGGCTGAATTTTCGGTGATTGCTTCTAGGCGAGATCTGTCCATAGCTAAGGTGGTAAATGAAGTTTTGAGAAACCCAATTTCCCAACGCGAAATTTCCGAATCCAAGAAGATTTACCGAGAAATTCTGAATCGAGAAGGACAGGTTTTTTGCGTCTGGACTGGAAGGAAAATATCCACCTACGATATTGACCATGTGATTCCCTTTTCGATTTGGAAAAACAACGATTTATGGAATTTGCTCCCCTCGGATTCCAAGATGAACAACCAAAAAAGAGACAAAATCCCCTCGCCCGATTTGATCGCCAAGCAAAAAGACCTGATTCTCCAGTACTGGGAAATTTTGTACCAAAGTCAACAAAATCGCTTCCAAAAAGAATTTCAAATCGCGTTGCTGGGCAACAGGTCTTTCGAATCATGGCGTGCCAGCGGTATCCAACAACTCCAAAGCAGCTGCGACTACCTGATCACGAATCGGGGGTTTGGAGAGTGGAAAATTTAGGACCCCAACCAACCGCCATGGAACTGTTCAACCCTCCAGCATGATCCCAACGACACCCTGTCCTTTCTGTACCCTCCCGACGGGTAGGGAGATAATCGCTGAATCCGCAACGGTCTATGCGATTTTTGATAAGTTCCCGGTGAGCAAGGGGCATGCTTTGGTGATCCCCACCAGGCATGTTTCCAATTACTTCGATTTGACCCTCCAGGAGCAAATGGACTGCCTCATCCTGCTGAACGAGGTCAAAGCCATCCTCCAAAAGCAATTCAACCCCGACGGGTTCAACGTAGGCATCAACATCCAAGCCGCCGCAGGCCAAACCGTGCCCCATGCCCATATCCACCTCATCCCCCGCTACCAAGGCGATGTCCAGGTACCCCGCGGTGGCGTACGAGGCGTCATCCCCGGCAAGCGAGCCTATTAAGGCGGGTGGCCTGACCCCCGAACGGCCCCAAAGGCCCCCAAATAGGCTGGCTAGGTGTTTGTTTGACTTGATTTGTCAATTTCAGTCCGGTCTTGACTATATGGAGTTCATTGCCGTAAATTCAGACCTAATGGCTCAGCATAAAATGGCTTTTAACCTAGGAACCGATGAAACAAATAAAGAGTACAAAAACTTCCCAAAGCCAACTTGAAACGGTTGTTTTGGGGAAGTTAGAGCAGGCCTATAAGTCAGTTATGCGTCACCCTATAACGACCGACAGTGCTAACATTAAACAGACAGAAAAATGAGAAATAAAGCCAACGCTTCAAAAAAACAAAAGAGGTGCAACGCCACCCACAAGCCGACACACGGTTGCACCACATTTGTTTTTTCCCAACCCTCAAAAGACACGACACTATGCCATTAAGACCAATCGTTCTAAAAGGAGAACAAAAGCGAGTTTTATTTTTACAAGTAACAGACCCAATACAAATTAAAGGTGTTGCAGGAAGTGGTAAGACAACTGTTGCATTATACAGAGCTAAACATTTACTTGACACACAATCAAATTTATTTCAAGAGGCGAAAGTTGCAATCTTCACTTACAACAAAACTCTTGTAAAATATATCAATGCTATTACACCTCAAATTTCTGGTGGCTATCAGGCAGACAGCGAAGAAATTAAACCGACCAAACCAAAAGGAATAAATGTCTTTGTAACAAGTTTTCATAAATGGGCTTACCATTTTATTGAACAAAATGGAATTCAACTTTCCAAAATGGTCGATAATAGGAGAGTTTTTAAAACTATTTCGGGTGCAGTTCAAAACAATATTGTTTCAACGATAAAGGCGAAATATTCAACTCAAAATATTGCGACCAAAACAGTAGACTTTTTTGTTGAAGAAATTGCTTGGATGAAAGGCAAAGCCTTTCAAAACAAAGAAGAATATTTTGAAGCAAAAAGAGCAGGAAGAGGAACGAATGACAGGGTAACCAAAGCAGACAAAGAAACAATTTGGAGTATTTACACAGATTACAACAATCAACTAAAAGCTAACGACCAAGTCGATTTTGATGACTATGCGTTACTTTGTTTAAGAGTTATTGCATCAAATCCGAAATTACAAAAGCCATTTACTCATATAATAGTTGATGAAGCACAAGATTTGAGCAAAGCTCAAATTCTTGTCATTTCTCAAATTGTTTCTGAAGAAACAAAAAGTATATCAATCATTGCCGATGCGGCTCAAAGAATTTACAAAAGCGGTTTTACTTGGGGCGAAGTAGGCTTGAATGTTAGAGGGGGAAGAACAATTGAATTCAAAAAGAATTATCGTAATACTGTTCAAATTGTAAGAGCAGCACTTTCACTTCTCGAAAAAGAAGATGATAAAAGCGATTTCACAACAGTTGAAACAGCCCGAAAAGGGGAAGACAAGCCAATTGTTGGCTACTTCTCTAATTGGAATGAGCAATGTGCTTTCCTTTTAAAACAACTTAACAAACTAAAAGCAGATGGTCATATCAATTCTACAGTTATACTGCACAGAAGCCACAGCGGTATAAGAAATGTAAAAGACTTTTTAGAAAGCAACAATTTTGAAGTTCAAGAATTGCTAAAAACAGACGATATAGATTTTGAAAGTGACTCTATTAAAGTTTGCACATTATCATCGGTTAAAGGTCTTGAATTTGAGAACGTTTTTATAATTGACTTGAATGATGATGTTATTCCTTATCCACCAGGATTTAATGATGCAGAAGATGAGTTTCACATTTCAACTGAAAGACGTTTGCTTTATACATCAATGACAAGGGCAAGAGAGAGACTTTTTTTGGTTTCAAGCGGAACACCAACAAGGTATCTTGCTGAAATTGATGCAGACTTACTTGAAAGAGTTGGAAATACAAGTAGCCCAAAAATTGCTTCAAATGACTACTTGCCCTTTTAAATACTATGGAAGAAAAACAAAATTGTATAGAATTTAAAAAGGAAATATCGGATAGAGGAATTGAGCATTTAATTCACTTTACACCGACAATAAATCTATTAAGTATTTTTGAACAAGGCAAACTACTTTCAAGAGCCTTACTTGAAAAATTTGATATTGACCAAACTGACATTTTTGATTACATAGAATTTACAGACGATATTAGATTTGATGACAAAAGTTTCATCAATTTATCGGTTCAACATCCAAACTCATTTTTATTTAACCGTTTCCGTCAAAAGACAAAAAATGATGTTCATATAAACTGGTGTGTTTTAAAAATAGACAAAAAATACATTTACCAATCGGACACTTTATTTTCTGTTACTAATGCAGCAAACAGCCACAATAAAAGGAACGTTCGAGTAACTGGGGACATTGGTAAATTTCAAATGATGTTTGCAAACTCATTACAAATCGTAACCTCTTACAACACCAGAACGATTTCAAGAAACGGTTTGAAAACAAAATATCCAACTGATGAACAAGCCGAAGTCTTGGTTAAAAACGAAATTTCAATAAGTGATATATTGCAAGTTTGTTTCAAAGAAGAAAAAGATTTAGCAGCAGGCAAAGCTGCATTAAGTGATTACAATACAAGCAATTTTGTTGTGGATGCAACACTATTTACAAACGCAAGAATATAATGAAGCCAGAAACCAAATATAAAGGAAGTATCAAACTATCAGCCATAGGCGATGCCTTGGGCTGGATAACTGAATTTGAAAAAAGCCAACAGTCATTAAAAGAGAAATTCGGAACAGAACGAATTGAAAACTTTTACACTTGGAAAAAAACTGTCGGTGGTAGATTTTATGGTTTCATTGACACAATCAAAGCAGGTTCATATTCAGACGATACACAATTACTTTTAGCAGTTGCAAGAAGCATTAAAAAGGATGGCAATTTAGACCATAATTATTTTGCTAAAATTGAACTTGCAAACTGGTTAGACTATGCAAGAGGTGGCGGAAGGACTGTAAAAACAGCAGCAGATAAAATATCAAGGAAATCAACAAAGTGGTTCCACAACTTTTACAACTTCAAAGTTAACGGAGAAAACTACGATTACAAACAAAGCGGTGCAAACGGTGCAGCAATGAGAGTTTTGCCAATTGCATTGGCAAATCTTGGAAACACAGAAAAAATAAAAGAAGAAATATTTTGTAATAGTATCATTACACACGGACACCCAAGAGCAATTTTAGGTGCTATGCTTTACGGTTACGCAGTTAACCAAATTATCGTTTACAGACCCGAAGATTTTAATTGGGAAAATTATATAACTCAAATTGGATTAGACTTTCCTAAAAAGTTTGAATTGTCATTTGTCAATAAAATGGAAATCCGAGAATGGTTAAAGGAATGGAATAAGTCAAGCAACAAAACTTTTGAAAGTGTTTACGCTGAAACAATCACCGAAACACAAAACCAATTGCGATTTGTATATCAAAGCATCAAACAAAACACACCAGTTCAAGAAACACTAAAAAAAATAGGTTGTTTTGACTCAGCAACAAAAGGTTCAGGCATTGCGACAGTTGTTGCAGGTATATACTTGGCGACAAAATTCCACGACAAACCATTAGAAGCCGTTATTCAATCCGTAAACGCTTTGGGTTCAGACACAGATAGTATTGCAGCATTTACAGGCGGCCTTGTTGGAGCATTACACGGACACGGCATTATTCCAGACAGATGGAAAACTGTTCAAGACATTGAGTATTTAGACAAAGTAGCTGAAAGACTTTTGGCTATTTCAGAAGACAGCCTTGAAGAAAATTCACAGCCGACTTCTACAAATTTAAAACTTCTTAATAGTCCAAAAAAGGACGACTTCAATCTTGACGAACAAATTGAATTTATTCCGTTAGGTAAAGGAAAAATCTCTTTCATAGACAGACAAGCAACTTTGACAAAAGGAAAGTATAATTTGCTTCTTGAAGTACTATTAGACAACGGACAAAGCATTTTAGTTTCAAAGCTTTTTGACGACCAAAACTATACGCCTAAAACAGACGAACCGAACGAAATAGAAACCTTATTACAATTAGCAACCGACAAACTAAAACCAAAGACCTTAGAAAGACTTAAAGACTTTATCGGCAAACAAAAGAAACTACCAAAAGGACAACTTGAAATAATTATGACACTAATAAAGAACGAAGAATAGCCAACGCATTTGGTAGCACATTTGCAGTTTTTCCAAACGCACAAAGCCAAACAAAAAACTGCAAAAGAGCTACCAAGCCAACGCACAACGACACGACAATGAACTGACAAACAACGACCGAGAAAGAAGGGCGAACGCATAACAGCGGTTTTGCAAAAAAGCGGGTTCAGTGGTTAATTGAACATTCTACCTCGCATCAAATTTTGTGGTATGTTGACAGTTTAGTGCTTCGAAATCCGCTTCTTCGCAAAGCCGCAAACCGTTAATTTCAAACTCTACACCGTATTCTTATTTATTAATACGAATTGAAATTATTTTAAGATATGATACCAGACTATCAGACATTAATGCTCCCACTTCTCAAGCTTGTTTCAGATGGACAGGCACATCAATATAGGAACCTTATTGAAAGTTTTGCTGTTCAATTTGAAGTATCGGATGCGGAAAGAAAAGAACTTTTGGCAAGTGGAAATCAATCTATTTTTGACAATAGGGTGGGTTGGGCAAGGACTTATTTAAAAAAAGCGGGCCTCATTGAATCACCGTAACTATCAAGATTTGTAATCACCGACATGGCAGCCAGGTCTTGGCGAAAAGCCCTGGCCGAATTGTTACAAAGTATTTATGGTAATTTCCTGCCATTAGGCCGTCTGCATATTAGGGGTTCATATACCCTAACTTAACTCATAAGCCTATTTAAGAATATTTTTGTTTACACTACCAGCCTAGAACGATAACCGTCAATTAATCCCATGACCGAATACTACTACGCTATTGATTGGATGCGAACCCACCGGAAGGGGGAGCCTGTTGCCAAGGACAAGCCTTTGTTGCTTTTGCTGGCGATTTCCAAAGTGATGCAGGGAAGGCGCAATTTCTTTGTTTTTGAGGAAATCGAGACGGAATACACGGATCTGCTGCTCCGTTTTGGGGATTTGGAGGGGAGGAGCCTATCGCCGCATGCTTCCTTTGTGGATTTGGCGGGGCAAGTGCTTTTGTGGGATTGTAGCCTGCATCGGACTTCGCTGGAAGACCCCGATGACCTCACGCGTTCCAAGGTTTTGCCCCATTACGGCAATTTGCAACACGAATTTTGGGCCTATTTGATCAAAGGCCGCAACGCCGGTCATGTTGTGGGGTATCTCCTGCACAAGTATTGGGAGCCCACATGGCACGGGGATATCCTCCAAGCCTTGGGGGTGGAGGGCCT
>Ga0315902_10004972_pt1 | contig 18902 bp, 16 predicted proteins | sample LakEriMetagenome_9_FD_203523 | JGI IMG/M metagenome (GOLD analysis project Ga0315902, IMG submission 203523) | Freshwater fungal communities from buoy surface, Lake Erie, Ohio, United States - Buoy 12 MA117 | ecosystem: Environmental > Aquatic > Freshwater > Lake > Lake biofilm | place: USA... | reverse complement strand
GGGAAATGGATCATACAGACAATCGGTTTGGTGCCGGCGATTTTGCGCGCCTCTTGCAGGCCGCGTTCCATACGCAACAGCTCACGTGCATAGATGCGCTGGTCAGTTTTGGGGTCAAATCCGGGCATATCGGGGGCTACCCAACCGCGGCTGCCACACACGACGACAGGTCCGATATCGAGGGCATCAGCCTCGATGAGCTTGATAGAGGGGGGCATTTGAGGGCGAATGGGGCGCGCGCGATCCCACCAGTAATCGTGGTTGCCTTTGATACAGTACTTAGTGCCAGGGAGTTGGTCAATCCAGCGCAAATCGACGAGTGCATCGTTAAGATGCATTGCCCACGAAATATCACCGGCAACGAACACAGTATCATCCGGTTTGATGAGTCGATGCCACTGCGCGGCGATGCGTTCTGGATGGTTGCGCCACCGCGTGCCGAAGATGTCCATCGGCTTGGGTTGGGCAAATGACAGATGCAGGTCTGAGATGGTCCAGATCATTGATGTGACTCTATGGAAAGCGTTGAAACAACGCGTGCGTACGAATTACTCATCGTTCATAGTATCAGATGCGGAGTCCAATGCCAAATCAGCCGGTGCCCAGCCTGGGAGCGGCGCAGCAAGCGTCAACTGCTCCTCGTGGATGGGATGTGGCAGTGTTAGCTGCCAGGCGTGGAGCCGATGTGGCGGAGTGTCATCTGTGCGACCGTGACTTGCATCGCCGACAATTGGCAACCCTAATGCGGTTGCATGTAAACGAATCTGGTGGGTGCGGCCGGTTTTGGGAATTGCCAACAGCCATGTGGTGGAGTTGGGGCCGTGTGAAATGACGCGAAAGGATGTCACCATCTCTTTGACGACGTCGCCATTCAACAACTTTTGGCCGATATTCTCAGCTTGATAGATGCGAAACCGTCCGTTCTCGGTACGACCATGACCGGTGATGATGGTTTTTGTCTGCCAATCAGGTGTGCCATAGACATGACAGAGGTAGCGCTTGTGGGCTTGATGGTGTACAAAGATGCGTTGGATGGCGGGATTGGCATGGGCATGGCGAGTAAACAACAAGACACCTGTGGTATCACGATCGAGACGATGCGCCGGATGGAGTGTGAGCGTCTCTCCGTATTGTGATTGCCAAAGTGTTGTGAGCGCCTGACGGAGGTGATTGTCTGCATCCCACGGGGTAGCGTCAACATAGGTACCGGCCGGCTTGTTAATAGCAATTAGCCAGCGATCATGGTAGATGATGTGTGCGGGTGTCAGCACACAGGGCGTGGCGTGATCGGGTGGGGTGTGGATTGAGACGCGCATACCGGGCAAGAGCATCGCGTCGGGTGCACGGACGCGTTCGCGCTCGATCCATGCGCCACCACGTTCGATTAACACAAGTGCAGTGGCGCGACTGTCGAAAAGTCGGGCCACTGCGTCGATTAATCGTTCGGGTGTTTCACAGGTGAACTGGAACGAGCCCCGATTAGGATTGGCGTTCGTCGTATTGCTTGCGGTAGTAATCGCGGTATTCTCCACTTTTGATGGGGCGCCACCAACCTGGGTTGTCGATGTACCACTTTACTGTCTTCTCGAGGGCTTGATCGAACGTATGACGGCTCTGCCACCCTAAGGCACGGAGCTTGCTTGTGTCGAGGGCATAGCGGCGGTCGTGACCGGCGCGATCTTTGACGTATTCGATGAGGGAATGGGGCTTGCCCAACAAGTCGAGAATCTTGTGGGCCATGTCGATATTGCGCGTCTCGACGCCAGTACCGACGTTGTATGCCTCGCCAGCAGCACCGCGATGGAGGACGACGTCGATGCCTTCACAGTGGTCAGTGACATATTGGTAGTCACGCATTTGCCTGCCATCGCCATAAATCGGAATAGCTAAGTCATCCATGGCGTTGGTGGTGAAAAGTGGTACGGCCTTTTCGGGGTAGTGGAACGGACCAATATTGTTGGAACCACGGGTAATCGTGGTGTGAAGCCCATAGGTAATGTGATAGGCGTAGACAATATGTTCAGCGCCGGCTTTGCTGGCCGAGTATGGGCTACGTGGTTCGAACACGTCGTGTTCACTGGAGCGATTGGGCTCTGCAATTTGGCCATAGACCTCGTCGGTGCTGATTTGATGGAATCGCTTCAGTCCAAGCTCACGCGCCGCCTCGAGCAGTGCCCAAGTGCCGTTGACGTTGGTGCGGATGACGGCATCCGGCTGCATGATTGAGCGATCAACATGAGTTTCGGCTGCGAAGTTTACGATAGTGTCGATATTATGCTGTGTAACGGCAGTTTTGATGGCATCAAGGTCACAAATATCGCCTTTGACAAAGGTGAATTTGGGGTTGTTTTGGGCTGATGCCAGATTCTCGAGACGCCCTGCATAGGTGAGGGCATCATAAACTACGATGTGATAGTCGTAGCGTTCGAGCATATAGTGCACAAAATTACTGCCGATAAAGCCGGCACCACCCGTAACAAGTAATCGTTGCATAGTGCATCCTTTTAACACATATCGTGTATATGATACACGTTTTTTTGCGCTACGACACTGATACTGTTATGGCAAACTAATGACAGCGCGATTGATGTGTGTGCCATCATGCCAGTACAGTTGGTTTTGATAGATACTGTACTGTTGGATGGCAGTACTGACATTCATCGTTGCACGCCTTTGAAGGCGATTTTGAGCCAAATAGTAGACATCAAAACCTAATCGATTGGGCAATGTAGCAATAGAGATAAACGGTTGACTGAGTATCAGATACGGCACTAATGATGGATTGCGTTCGATTGTTACACCTTCGATTTTTTGTGTAGTGATGGTATATCTGAGACGCATCCAGTTTGTGCCATCATGACCAACGACAATCATTGCCGGGACAAATCCTTGGATAAAGATACGTGCAGACAATGATTGTAGTGGTTTAGGTAGGTTTCTTCGTACGGTCATATCAATTGGTTGTCCTGCGCGAATGGGGACGATGAACCCTGTTTGATCAAGGTTGCGACCTGCCGCAAGCAGAGTGAATTCGCCAGAGTCGATATTCGTCAGGGCGGTGATTGCGCCGTTAATGCGTCGGCGTGCGAATGCCTCCGTAAATGTTGCATTATTGCCGAGCGTAATGAGCTCGGCAAATGCAGGATTCGCACCAGCAGCTGCATGATTGACCGTGATATAGACATAACGACCAGTGCTGACAATCGTACTTGGAGCGCCCATAGTCTTGTAGATCCATATGCCAGTCTGTGTCAGCATTCCGCTTTGCAAATTGAACCGTTGAACTGCCAGGAGGTCCCACGCATATCTGCCTACCACAAATAGTTCGTTCGATTTGTGCTGATTCAACCCGAGCAACGTAGCATTGACTCCATCGATTGACGTGCTGTTCAGTTGCATTAAGGTTGATGGATCTAATCCCAACAACACTGGTGGGTTGGACTGTCTGAGCACCCAGACAGTTGAACCGTCACTTTGAATGTGACTGAATTTGCCACCGAGTGAGGTGCTCGTTACACCGGTTGGATCAAACAGACGAGCAGGTGTAGGTGTGCGGGTAGGTGTTTGGGTGGGCTGATTGGTGCGTGTACGTGTGGCGGTACCGGTTGCAGTGCGCGTAGTTGTAGGAGTCAGTGTACTCGTCGCAGTCGTTGTTGGGGTGCGTGTCTCGGGCTCTGCCGTGGCGGTGATGTCGTCGATGATTTGGGTTGCAGCAACCATCGTTTGTGTCTGATTCGCAGCATCGGCGGTCGCCGTTCGGATTGATGCAGCAGTGACCGTACGAGCTATGCTCATCACCTGGGTGGCTGTGCGCAACGCAACGACGGTTTGCATTGCGGGAACAGGGGTGGGAGTTGCGAGAATCACTGATGTGGGTGTGCGCGTCCGACTTGGTGACCCGCGCAAGACTTCGCTGGTAGCGTTATTGCGATCATTGGCTATGCGCGTTTGATTGATGGCAACCTGGGTCTGGATGCGGGCATGAGTGACGGTACTGATCACGACTTGTGTGCGGACATATGGCGCATATGTCGGCGTTGGCTGGATGACGGTGATTTTGATGGGCCGCAATTGACATGCGCCTTGGTTATTGGCTCGATTGCATGGGTTATCAGGATACCCAACCCAATCTTTGATGGCGCCAAAGTAGACAGAATATGTGCCTGGTACGGTAAACCGAACGCGGCCTGTGATGGTGCGGGTTGCACCAGGCGATAGCGGATTAGTGCCAATACTCCAGCGCCATGGATGATTAATAGTGCTTGTTACAGGACAGCTACTCGCTTTATTTGCGTTGGCGCTGTCCCAGTTGTTGATGCCGGCTATTACCCTGAACCGATTATTGGCGTCACTGACAATGTTCTCAGGCCGCGGGAATCGGGCCTGCCCACTGCCGTCTTTGAGCGCCCAACACTGTGTTTGGTCATAGGTAAATCCAGCATCCGCATTGCCAAAGCTAAATGCAGAGCCGCTGATGGGGATAGTTTGGTAGATATTTTGGATAGTCATACGGAATGTGACCACATCGCCAGCTACGACACTGGTGCGATCGGCTGTGACGCCACGAAGCCACTGGATATCATTCGGTTTATAGGCATTTTGCGCGGCGCGCTGGCGAATTTCAGGGAGTTTGGCATACAAAAAGTTGCCCGGACAATTGGTTGCGCCAATATCGCGATGCCCAACGATGGTGTTGAGTATTTTGTTTTTGTGGGCATAGTATTGCTCCGTGTTAAACGAGATATTTTTACTCGAGCCAATCCATGCCAATAAGTTGTCAAGTGCACGGATGGCAGCTGGATTGGGTTCGGCTGTCTGAAAATTGCCCATCAACGAAATGCCGATGGTAGCCCGATTATGCCCGAATACATGAGCGCCGTCGATAACGTTGCCATCGTCACGCACCCCTGTGTACCGCCCCTCATAGATAACACCGTTGGGGTCAATCAGGTAGTGATAGCCGATATCACACCAACCTAATGCCATCGCATGATAGCGCCAAATGCCGAGCACACTCGCCGGCCAATTGTTGGTCGATGGGTCGGTGTAATTACTGCCTGCAGTATGGTGAATGACGACATGCGTCGCAGGGGCAATTTCGGATGGTTCAGGTGCCCATGTGCGTGAGTTGCAATTCATTAATGAGGTTGTACCTGCATTGGCATCCCAACTCTTGAGTGTGGCATCTCCCCATATCGATCGACTTACAATAGGCGGCTTCGCACCGCGTGGGAGCGTTATGGCTGCGCTTGGGAGCTGGAGTCGACGTGCGTTCGCCCCCTGATTGTTCATGGTGATGGCTTGAATTGATTTGAGATAGCTTTGTGATTCTGGGCGAATGAACACTTGAATTTGCCATGTGCTGTTGACTGCATTCAGGTCAAATAGAGTACTGGTGTATTGATTGCGTGGGGCATTCTCGGGCGCATACTCGGGATTATGGGTGACCATGCGCCACGTGCTCCAGCCGTTATTTGTCAAAAAACGGGCACGTAATTGCACGTCGCTTGGTTTGCCCACAATTGTCCAATTGAACAGGATGGCATCGAATGGTGATGCTGGTGTGGTGGGGGCGAGTTCGCGGCTGGTGAAATCGATGGGTTGTGGGGTATTGCCGTCGCCGACCAGCTCGATAGTTTGGTCCTCGAGACCAGACGAGACCGACGAGGTGGCATTGGTTATCCGTGGTGTGAACAGTTGCATGATCACGGTGAACATGATGATGACGTGAATCTTGCGCATGCTAACACCCCGTAACCACACACATGCGATGTGGCAATCGCTGTACTACATATACACGTATTTTAACAGTTTATTGCAATAAATTGCATGAAAAGCACGTGAGATAACTCCTATTGCCATTAAGTCTGCCGTAATTTTAGATTTACGCTCGTCTGAACGGCGAATATAGCGTCATGTTGTTACCACACGAGACGGTCTATCCACGTATAATATGCGCTAGAGGGGATTATGCATATATGAGTTCATTTGAGCGAATTTTGGCAATTGAGACATCGTGTGATGAGACGGCGGCAGCTGTTGTAGACCGTGGGCGCACTGTTCTGAGCAACGTCGTTGCATCGCAGATTGATATTCATCGGCGCTACGGTGGAGTTGTCCCCGAGGTCGCCTCACGGCAGCATATTTTGAGCATTGAGCAGGTCGTTCGTGCGGCCATCGAGACGCTACCGAATGGTTGGAGTGATATTGATGCAGTTGCTGCCACCTATGGTCCTGGATTATCTGGTGCACTTTTGACGGGTCTGAATACGGCAAAGTCCATCGCATGGGCACGTGGGTTGCCGTTGATTGGTGTGAACCATGTCGAGGCGCACATCTATGGAGCATGGTTGACTGAGCGCGAGCCACCGCCGTTCCCGTGTATTGCCTTGATTGTGTCAGGTGGCCATACCCTGCTGGTATTGATGCGCGGTCATGGGCAGGCCGAGCGACTCGGCGGTACATTAGACGATGCGGCGGGTGAGGCATTTGACAAGGTGGCGCGCCTGCTCGAGCTCGGGTTCCCGGGTGGGCCAGCAATCCAACGAGCGGCGGTTGCGCCTACAGATCTGCACGCACGATTACCCCGCGCATGGTTGCACGGTACATTTGATTTTTCGTTTAGTGGTCTCAAAACGGCTGTCCTACACGAGATGCAAGCGGCGCGTAATGCGGCGCATGGTGATGCCGATGCACTAGCGCGTCGCCAACGCGAATTGGCATATATGTTCCAAGAGTCAGTGGTTGATATTTTGACGCGCAAAACGCGCGATGCAGTCAAACAAACAGACGCCAAAGCGGTGGTGTTGGCCGGAGGTGTGGCCGCAAATACGCGCCTGCGCGAGGTGTTAATCAGGCGCGCAGGTGTACCGGTATACGTGCCGCCGATTGCGTTGTGTACGGATAATGCGGCAATGATTGCGGCGTGCGCCTATTGGCGTCCGCAGGTGGGTGATTTGGCGATGACCGTTGATGCGAATTTGGCGTTTGTCTAATTACACCACATACACCGCCGCGGCTTTTGGGCGTGAGCTGTGGCGGTGTTGTGTGATGGTGCTTACTGCACGAAGTGCAGCATGTTTTCGCCGAGCATGAAGAGTGCTACGACGGTAATAAAAATCGCGAAGTATTGGCGCAATTTGTCTTGGTTTATTTTTTTGCTAATCGGACCACTCACTGCCATCGCTGGTAATGCACCGATCAACAAGGCTGCAATCAGTGACCAATCGAATGCCGTATCAAGATGTCCGAGCAAACTGGCACTACTGTTCATTGCGATAACGAGCAGTGAAGTGCCGACTGCGACGCGCATCGGCAATCCGACAAGCAAGACTAGCGATGGAACAATCACGAATCCGCCGCCGACACCGAGTGTGCCGGTAATCAGGCCCACACCGGCACCGACCGCAATAATCAGCCAGAGCGGGCGAGGGGTATCGCTCTGCGTGAGGTTTTTGTTGCCGCGGTACATCAGGACGGCGATGATCAGCAACATGATGCTAAACACGGTCAGCAGAATGCGTCCGTCAATGTGGCGCGATAAGGTTGCGCCGATATAGGCGGTGAGCATGCCAGATGCGCCGAAGAGTAGGGATGTTTTGATTTGGGTGCGGCCATCGTGCCAAGCCAGTAGCCCACCCACAAGCGCATTAATGCCGACAATAATCAATGCTGTGGCAAGGGCGACGTGTTCATCGACATTGAGCAAATACACCATACTCGGCACGATGAGTACGGCCCCACCACCACCGAGCAATCCGAGTGACATGCCGACAAATGCGCCAATCAGCGCTGCAACTGCAAACGTCGCCATTCTATCATCCTTGCTACCTGGTCACCGTGATGAAGTCGAGCGACATACGCGTGTGACACATGCTGGCCCGAGCATTGATTCTACCACTTAACGCGGTTTTTGACTATCTGACTCAGGGGCGTCAGGTGTATCTGACTCGTCAATCCATTCGTCGTCATCCTTAATCTCCTCGAGTTCAAGGAGTTCACGGGCAGTCTCGGCGAATTCAGCGGGTACCACGATGCGGACATCGGCGAGTAATCCGCTTTGCATGCCAAAGACTGAAGCGCTGTCGGCACCGATGGTGGTTGCCGGGATGCCCGCATCGATCAGTTGCGAGACGTACATTGAGGCTTCAACGGGGCCACTGCAGACCATTAATACGACTGGTTCACTTGGTTCGTTGGGGGTGTTGTCAGCATCCGTATTTGGGGTGGATTGCCAGAGTTGTTTGATTTTTTGCCACATAACTGGGCCTTTCTAGTGAGGACGATAAAACACAGACGCCCCTGAACCACATGGTCAGGAGCGTCGTGCAAAAGGCGATGAGATGCTGAGATGCACTTAGGCTTCAGCTGACCGACGGAACCATGTGCGCCACTCGCGGTTCTCCCAGACGACCAACAACTGGGCTGCATTGAAGATTGACGAGTAGGTACCGCTCAACAAACCGACGAGCATGATGATGACCAGATTTTGGATGCTGGCGCCACCGAACAGTAACAGGGCAAGCATGGTGAACATGCTGGTGAGCTGGGTGTTGAGTGAGCGGGGCAAGGTCTGCACAATGCTGTGATTGACGATGTCTTCGTAGCTCTCTCCAGCGCGGCGACGCAACTGGTTCTCGCGGATGCGGTCGAACACCACAATGGTATCGTGAACCGAGAAGCTGATGATGGTCAATAGAGCGGTCAAGAAGTAGGCATCGACCTCGAGGCCGATGAAGTAACCGAGAATCGCAGCGACACTCAACACGACCAACACGTCGTGGAGCATGGCGATGACTGCACACACCCCATAGCGGAACGGGTTGGGTGCGCGACGGAAGGCGGCCGTCAAGTAGAACAAGATGGCCAAGCTTGCACCAGCCACGGCAATCATAGCGCTACGGGTGGCCTCAGCGCTGACCGTGGGTCCAACGCTTTGGAGTGATTCGCGGCGTACTTCCCCAAATGCAGTGTTAAGTGCATCAATCACGGCAACTTGTTGTTGCTCGGGGTCAGTGGGGCTCAACTCCTTGGTGCGGACCACAGCTGAGGCTACTGTCTCGCCATTGACAGTGACGGTGCTCAACTGGACTTGTGCGCCCTCAAAACCATTGGCCGTAAACACGTCACGAATTGCATCAGAGTTTAGGTCACTCAGCTGTTTGCCGGGGAAGTGGATGTCCCACAAGGCGCCACCAGCAAAGTCGATACCGGTGCGAAGGCCGAACAAGGCGTAGAAGATTGCGCCAGGGATGATGATGACAATAGAAATAAGAAACCACAGATACCGTAAACCAACAATGTTTTTCATACGTTCGTTATCCTCATCAGTTAGGCCGTACGCTGGTCGCGTACATCGGTATCGGTGCTGCTACCTGCCTCATATAACCATGGGGCTTGCGCAAATGAAAAGCGTGAAGTGATGCGCAAGAAGGTGCGGGTCACCACCACGGCTGTAAACAGGTTGAGTAACATACCGAGTGCTAGCGTCAAGGCAAAGCCCTTAATGATGCTCACGCCGAAGCTATTGCCGAACACGAACAAAATTGTGCTCGTGATTAACGTCGAAGCGCTTGAGTCACGAATGGCTGGCCATGCATCCTCAAAACCCGATTCGATGGCACGTCCGAGCGAGCGACCGGCTCGGAGTTCTTCTTTCATACGGGCAAAAATCAGCACGTTCGCATCGACTGCCAAACCGATCGACAAAATAAAGCCGGCGATACCGGAGAGCGTCAACGTGATTGGAATGAACTTGTGAATAGCGAAGATGATAATCGAGTAGATAATCAACGCCAGTGTTGCCAAGAACCCAGGCATGCGATAGAAGGCAATCATGAACAATGCGACAACGACCAAGCCGACCAAACCGGCGATAACACTGGCCTGAACTGAGTTTGCGCCCAAGGTAGCTGATACGGTGCGACTTGATTCAACGTTGAGCGTAATTGGCAATGAACCATACTTGAGTTGGTTCAAAATGCGCTCGGCGTCCTCTTGGGTGTTGGTGGTAATCTCACCACTGCCACCGACCAAGGCGGCCTCGATGACGGGACAGCTAAAGACTACATTGTCGAGCACGATACACATCGGGCGCTGAATGTTGGCTGCTGAGAATGTGGCCAAATTGCTGGCTGATTGCCCAAGGAAGGCAAATGTGACTGCTGGGCGGGCCGACACGTCATTGGTTGCAACGCGAATTGCGACCTGGCGTGTGTCGAGGTCACGACCATCTGTGATGCTCTCGTAGACCTCCTCGGGAACGGTTGGTGCTGGGTTCTCTGGGTCAGGCTCGGCGTTTGGATCAACACCTGGGATGACCGGATTGGGGTTGCCCGTAGTACGGACTAACGTACCTTCTTGGAGGAAGGCACCTTTCGTGTCGATGAACTCGAGGCGACCAGTACCACGCAAGGTTTCGATGGCTTGTTCTGGGTTACCGACGCCAGGGAGTTCGACAATAATGCGATCCTCGCCAGACAACTGCACGACGGCTTCGCTGACGCCTAAGCCGTTTACACGACGCTCGATGACCGTGGCGGCTGTTTGCATCAGCTCGCTGTCAACAACGCCATCAGCCTTCATCAAGACCTGAGTGCCACCTTGGAGGTCGAGTCCTAGGCGGACACTGACATCACGCCCTAACCACTGCCCACCTGGTGCAAATGAAATCCAGGCGCTGAGCGCAGTTACCAAAATGATGAAAATTAAAGGTACCGTTTCGCGGTTACGCACGATGTGTTTGCCTCCGTGTTGAGTAGGTGACATTTTGTTCTGTGAACAACGTACTAATGGACAATTATATCTCTTACAAGCGCTTCATGTCAATTATTGCGCGATGAATGCGATGGATTTTTGTGGTGTGGTATCACTACAAACAAACGACCACTCATGCGAGTGGTCGTTTGTTACTGAAAGCTTTGGTGCTAGAGTTATTGTTGCAACGAATCTATGTAGTTACGTACAATCACGTCCATATCCTCGATGGATTGCGCAGTACTCATGTCAAGCACGGTGCCGTTGACGGCGAATGATGGTGTGCCAGGCAAATTCAAGCTTAATGATCCCTGCTGGTGTTCACGCACTTTGCGCTCGATTTCGGGCACTGCCAAGCACTGCGAAAATGCCTCAGTGTCAAGATTTAGCTGCTGGGCGTATGTCGTGAACTGACCGTTCAACGAGCTCTTGGGCAGGTTTGACCATTGTCGCTGGTTGACAAAAATCATGTCGTGCATCTTCCAGAACGATTCTGTACTTTGCTCGCCAGCACAACGTGCTGCAACTGCTGCCGATACTGCGTTGGCATGGCTCCCCAGTGGGAAGTCTTGGAAGATGACGCGCACCTTGCCGTTAGCGACATAATCACGCTGGAATCCGCTGGACACGGTGGTCGCATAATAACCACATCCTGGACATTGGAAATCGGCGTATTCGACGACTGTTACTGGTGCATCGACATTGCCATAGTAATATCGACCATCTTCTGTTTTGCCGACGGGAATGCTTGGATTGCGATCAACCGGCAAAATGCCTGGCGAACCGCTTGCGGATTGGCTATCACCGCCAATTGACGCATAAATTACTGCGCCGATAGCAAGAATTGCCACGACTGCAATAATGATGTAATACATTCCTGCTTGTGACTTTTTTGTGGTCGCACTGACCGCACGCCCGCGCGATTTCTGATTGCTCATGTGCCCAAATCCTCACGTTATTATCGAGTAATGACCAACACATTATAATAGGTTGCGTTCATGGAGAAATAGAGAGTTTGGTTAGAATGTGCAGCAGTCATCGTACGTGATGTCGTATGATGGTGCGGTCAATTGCACAGCAAGGATTGATTATGCCCGCTACTATCACCAAAACCATTGCGCGTCGGATGTTGATTCACGCTCAGGGATTAGCCATTGCACCAACGATAGCAACTCCTGCGCAGGTAGTGCAGTGCATCGAACAAATGGGAGTGCTCCAGATTGATACCATCTCGGTGGTGAATCGCAGTCCGTATTTTGTGTTGTGGAGTCGACTCGGTGCCTACCCAACCACATGGCTCGATGATGCGCTCCGCCAGCGGGATATTTTTGAGGCATGGGTGCACGAAGCGAGCTTCATGCCACGCTCGTGGTGGCCTGCCCAACGCGCCCTGATCAATGCCCCCGATCGGCCACATACACGACGGTGGGCGCAACGTGCGATTGATGCTCACCCCGAATTAACGCACCACATTCGTACGGTGCTTGCTGATCGGGGTACTGTGCGCCCGGCTGACTTTAATGAGCCACGGACAACGCGTGGCACATGGTGGGATTGGTCACCGGCCAAGCGCATTCTTGAGTCGTTGTTTGTGCTTGGTGATGTGGCAATCTCGCACCGCGAAAAGTTTCAACGCGTCTACATGCCGACTGCTCAGTACAGGCCCGACTGGGATGACGCACATGCGCCCACATACTATGATGCCCAACTCCTCCAAATCGCCAATGCGGTGCGTGCATTGGGGGTGGCCCATGAGCGATGGATCAGTGATTACTACCGCATGGGTGGCAAGTACTCATCCGAGTTCAAGTCCAAACGAGGGTTATTTGCGGAATTAGTCGATCGAGGCGTGTTGATTCCTGTCGAGATCGCTGAGGTACCCGGCCCTGCGTATGTGCACGTCGACCAGCAACATCTTTTGAATCAGGAGTTGTCGACACGACATACGACGTTGTTGTCGCCGTTTGATCCGATTGTGTGGCATCGGCAGCGTGCTGTAGATTTGTTTAACTTTCAGTATCGGATTGAGTGTTACACACCTGCGCCTAAACGCCAGTACGGCTATTTCACTTTGCCGGTGCTCTATCACGATCGGTTGGTTGGGCGCGCTGATTGCAAAGCGCATCGAGGCAAGGGAATGTTTGAGGTTATTTCGTTACATTTTGAGCCAGGCGTTGCGCCAGATCCACAGATGCATGCAGAGATTCTCGAGGCGATTCGGGCGTGTGCGGTGTGGCATGGCACACCGGAGGTCATTGTACGCATGATTTCTGATGAAATTCATACATTTGCCTATGCTGATGTGGTTGCCCCAGGCAAGTGAATCAATTACAATAGCCACATACGCTGATGTATCGTAAGCGTATTTTTGTTGTCTGATTTTGCAGACTTTGGATTCAAACGATTTTGGAGGCGGGAGTTATGCCAACGTACGTCTATGCGTGTGACACATGTCAAGTGCAATTCGAAAAGTTCCAATCTTTCCATGATGAACCATTGCGCGAGTGTCCAAGCTGTCAAAGTGCAGTACGTCGTGTACTCCAACCCGCCGGTATTGTATTCAAAGGGAGTGGTTGGCACATCACCGACTACAAGGGGGATAAAAGCGCCGCGACATCAAGTGCAAGTACGAGTAGTGATGCAAGTAGTCCGTCGAGTGATAGTACTCCTGCACCTGCTACGCCGACACCAGCACCTGAGAGCAGTGCGCCTCCACCTGCCAAAAGTACGGATGCCTAAGTATGGCCAACTTTTTCCGCTTGGTGCGGGCCGACATTGATGCCATCTTTCGTAATGACCCAGCAGCCTCAAACATTGCTGAGGTTTTGCTTTATCCTGGACTGCACGCAATTGTGTTCCATCGGATCGCCAATCGCATGTGGCGCTGGCGCATACCTTTTGTGCCGCGATTCATTTCGCAGCTTTCACGCTTTTTGACAGGCATCGAGATTCATCCAGGTGCCACGATAGGCGAGGGGTTTTTTATTGACCATGGTATGGGGACGGTCATTGGCGAGACAGCCGAGATCGGCGACCGCGTGATGCTGTATCAAGGTGTGACGCTTGGGGGTACTGGTAAGCAATCAGGCAAACGCCATCCCACACTTGAGGATGATGTGATTGTGGGTGTGGGTGCGAGTGTACTCGGTGCGATTACCATTGCCAAAGGAGCGCGCATTGGTGGCGGTGCTGTGGTCGTCAAGGATGTACCGCCCTATAGCACGGCAATCGGTGTGCCGGCACGTATTGTGGCGACGCGCGATCCAGTGACTGGTGAGAGTCGACGTGTTGAGCAACTCCCTGACCCTGAGGGCGACATGTTGCGACAACTCCGTGACGTGATTTTGGAGCTTGAAAGCCGCATTGAGCAGCTTGAAGTGCATACTGTTAATCACCATCATCACCACGTGCAGATGCACAACGAACAACTCCATTCGCCGATTTGGCAACAACTTGATGCAGATGCGACCCAGCTAGATTCGCTCAGTGAACAACAACGAAGGGACAAGTCATATGACGATTCGTCTTTATAACACGATGACACGGGCCACTGATGAGTTGCGCCCGATTACCCCCGGGCTCATCCGCATGTACGTGTGTGGCGTGACTGTCTATGATCGTGCCCACATCGGCCACGCTATGTCGGCGATGGTCTTTGATGTGCTACGGCGATATCTCGAGTTCCGTCAATTGCAGGTCATGCACGTGGTCAACTTTACCGATGTCGATGACAAAATCATCAATCGTGCGAATGACCTTGGGCGCGACCCGGTCGAGTTGGCCTCGAGCTACGTCAACGAGTTCCGCGAGGATCTCGTCTCACTCAACATTTTGCCGGCAACCGTGTATCCACGGGTAACCGAGTCAATGCCCCAGATTATTGCGTTTATTGAGCAATTGATTGCCAAGGGGTATGCGTATGCAGCCGACGGCGATGTCTACTTTCGCGTGGCCAAAGATGCCGATTACGGTCGTTTGTCGGGCCGTAGCCTGAGCGACATGGTCTCGGGCACGCGGTTTGACGTTGATGCCCGTAAAGAGCACCCGGGTGACTTTGCCTTGTGGAAGGGTGCCAAGCCGGGCGAGCCAGCTTGGCCGAGCCCGTGGGGGCCAGGGCGCCCAGGGTGGCACATTGAGTGCTCGACGATGAGTTTGGATCATTTGGGTGAGGAAATCGACATTCATGGTGGCGGCAACGACCTGGTGTTCCCCCATCACGAAAACGAAATCGCCCAGAGTGAGAGCTTGACCGGCAAGACCTTTGCGCGGCACTGGATTCACAACGGCATGCTCCAGATTCAAACCAAACTAGCTGATGGCACCTACAAACTCGAGAAGATGTCGAAGTCGTTGGGGAATGTGGTAACGATTCGTGACTTTTTGACGGAGCACCCGGCTGACGCCTTGCGTTTGGTGGTGTTGTCGAGCTACTACCGCAACCCACTGGCCTACGGTGTCGATATTGTAGCCGACCAAGAGCGCAAACTTGAGCGTATTCGTGGTGGTTTGGCTCCTGCAACTGGCGCCGTGACGAGTGGTGAGGCCGTCAGTCGGTTGGCCGAGGCGACGGCTGCAGCCCGACCCACATTTGTGGCTGCGATGGACGATGATTTGAATACCTCGGTTGCGCTGGCAACCATCTTCGAGTTGGTGCGTTCAATCAACGTTGCCCGTGATGTCGGTGTCAGTGGTGCGGCATTTGAATCTGCCCAAACCGAGTTGCGCACCTTGTGTGGCGTCCTCGGCTTGACGCTTGAGGCAGGGCCGAGCAAAGTGGCCGAGGCGGCGCCGTTTATTGAGTTGTTGATCGAATTGCGCGCCGAGTTGCGCAAGGCCAAACAGTACCAGTTGTCTGACATGGTGCGTAACCGCTTGAGTGATCTCGGGGTGACCCTCGAGGATAGTGCGCAGGGAACGCGCTGGAAGGCATAGTGATATGGCCTGGCTAGAATGCAGTGTAGAAGTTGAGGCTGAGGCCGTCGAGTCCGTGAGTGAGTTGATGTCTCAGTTTGGCTATAACGGTGGTGTTGCTGTTGACCAGCCTGTCATTCATGGCGCTGACGGTCCCGATTATCAGTACGACACCAATCGCCCGGTGACGGTGCGTACGTGGATTGCACTTGATGAGTCGAGCGAGGAGCGCCGGGCCCGCCTTGAGCAAGCCTTGTGGCACTTGAGTTTGTTGCGCCAGGTCGGTCCACTCAAAGTCACCCAACTTGAGGAGCAGATGTGGGCCGAGGCGTGGAAGCGCCATTACACCGTGCAACGTATCGGCAAACGCTCGGTGATTGTGCCGTCGTGGCATGAATATACTCCTGAGCCCAACGATATTGTGCTCAAACTTGATCCGGGCATGGCGTTCGGCACCGGATTGCATCCGACCACGCGCATGTGTACGCTGTTGCTCGAGGAGTACATGCCGGCCGGTACGCGGGTGATGGATCTTGGGTGTGGCTCGGGTATCTTGGCGATTGCGGCGGCGCACCTTGGCGCTAAAGAGTTGTTGGCCATCGATACCGACCCGATTGCGGTCGAGGCAACCAAAATCAACGCCGAAATCAACGGCGTGTTGGATACCATGAAGATCCTTGAAGGGAGTTTGGGCAAAGGTAATCAACTGGGGCACTGGTTGAGCTGGGATGTGCCTGAGGTGCCGAGTGGCGTGGCGATTGACCCGGCATCGCTCCAATGCGATGTCATCGCTGCGAACTTGATTGCTAAGGTGCTCGTCTATTTGGCCGATGACATGTTGGTCGCACTCAAACCGGGTGGTCTGTTGATTAGCTCGGGCATCATTGCCGATCGCGAGGACGAAGTCGCCCTCGCCTTTGTGGCAGCTGGCCTTGAGCGCGTTGATCGTCGGAGCGAAGGTGATTGGGTGGCGTTTGTCCATCGCCGTCCTGTCTAAATCAGTGCATAATAGAGGGTGTCAGGGAGAATCCTGGCACCCTTGTTTGGTCTGTGAAACATATGCCAAAAATAGCCAACACGTATCGATTTTTTCTGTCGCACGATAGTATCCAATCCGGCGCCACCAGTGATGCTGACATCGTGCATCAATGGGGGCGCGTGTTGCGTATACAACCTGGCCAGCGTCTTTTGTTGCTTGATGGGTGTGGCGTAGGTTTTGAAGTGGACATAACGCATATCGACAAAAAGCACGCTCGTTGGATCATTATGCATTCATCACAAATGGCCGGTGAACCGCAGTTGCACATCACTGTGGCGAGTGCAATTATCCGTCCCGAACGCTTTGAATGGTTACTACAAAAAGCCACCGAGATTGGCGTGTCACGGTTTGTGCCGGTGATTGCCGAGCGCAGTCGTGGTGAGGTTGAATCAGCCAAAGGCAAGCATGAGCGTTGGCAACGGATTATCCGCGAGGCGGCAGAGCAGTCGTGTCGGGCGATATTACCCGAGTTGACAGCGCCGGTGCAGTTGCGGTCGCTTACGCTGCCTGCTAGTGCGGCCTGTATGTGGTTGCACGAGGGACATGGTACACAACCATTGCGTCAGCATTTGCAGCAGTCATATCGCTCACTGTGGATTGTAACGGGGCCAGAGGGTGGTTTCAGCGATGATGAGACGGCCTGGATGGCGACGCAAACGGGATGGTTTGCAAGTGGCTTGGGGCAACGGATTTTGCGTGCCGAGACCGCACCACTCGTGGCGGCAACAATTGCGTTGGCTGCCCACGGCGAATTTGATGGAGCATAATTGATGCAATGGCTACGCTACATCGCTGTCTTCATTGCGGGTTGGCTCACCGCCATGATTTTGGCGGCAACACCCTATGCAGGTGACATATCACGGGTGGTGGGTCCGGGTACTGTGGCCCAACTGCAGACGCCGTGGGGCCTTCGTGTGGCTTTTGCGCCATTTTGGGAGGCGTGGCAACTGGTTGATAGCTCGTTCTATGATCGCGGCAAAATCGACCACCCGCGCATGATCAAAGGGGCGATTGATGGCATGTTGGCCACGCTCGACGACAAGTACACATTCTATCAAGAGCCAGAGGTAGCCGAACAAACGCGCGATAACATGCGAGGCGTTACTGCTGGTATTGGTATTTATCTGCGCATCATCGATGGCAAAGTGCTGGTGTGGCGACCGATTGCGGATGCCCCTGCGGTCAAAGCAGGAATACAACAAGATGACCAAATTCTGGCCATTGATGATGAACTGGTTGCTGACATCATCCGTGATCTCGACGAAAACGATGCTGTGCAGGCGATTGCGTCCCGTATTCGTGGTGATGTAGGTACCATCGTGCGTTTGCGTTTGCAACGGGGTACGGCTGAGCCATACGTGGTGACATTGACGCGCGCCGAGATAATTTTGCCGAGTGTCGAGTGGGAGATCATCGACAATGATGTCGGCTATATTCGTATCAGTGAATTCAAAGGGAATTCGCCAGATATTCTCTACGATGGGATGCGTGAATTGACGGCACAACCGTTACGTGGATATATCATTGATTTACGAAGTAATCCGGGTGGGCTGCTTGACAGTGCTCAGCGAGTGCTTGGCTACTTTTATGAAGGAACTGCCTTGTGGGAGCAACGCTCTGCAGGTGCACGTCGAGAGTTGATGACAATTCCTCCTGACGGCGACATTCAAAAACCAATACAACCGATCGTGGTACTGATTAATGAAGATTCTGCAAGTGCGAGTGAGGTCGTGGCAGGAGCGTTGCGCGATAAATATTCCAACGCACGGTTAGTAGGTGTTCAAAGCTTTGGCAAGGGCATTGTGCAGAGTATCTATCCATTGAGCAACGGCGGTACGGCGCGATTGACTGTGAGTCAATGGCTTACGCCAAACTTTTCAATGATTCATAAACGTGGTTTAACACCCAATATCGTGGTTGAGGATGCCGAAGACGCTCCAGCAGATGCTCCGTGTGTGGCCAATCGCCGACCGGCAACGGGCGAAAATCTATGTCGTGATCCGCAGTTGAATCGTGCGCTTGAGCTGTTACGACCCTAATAAAAGCGCGGAACGGCAGGGGATTGTGCTGAAGCGGGCGTGGTATGAGGCTGGTCGGTGCTACTTTTTTGCATGAGAGCGCAGAACGGTAGGGGATTTGACCAAACGTCGACTTATTGAGATACAACTAAACGCCCGCACAGCTGATGCTATGCGGG
>Ga0315902_10004971_pt1 | contig 18904 bp, 19 predicted proteins | sample LakEriMetagenome_9_FD_203523 | JGI IMG/M metagenome (GOLD analysis project Ga0315902, IMG submission 203523) | Freshwater fungal communities from buoy surface, Lake Erie, Ohio, United States - Buoy 12 MA117 | ecosystem: Environmental > Aquatic > Freshwater > Lake > Lake biofilm | place: USA... | reverse complement strand
ATGTCATCCGAATCTATGTTTTTCAATAATTTTGAAATACTTTCTGATCTGATAAACTTCAAAGCTGGAATTACTTGAGACATATTCCAATTATCAAAAATATGTTTATGCCTTGTTAGTTTTGATGTTATTTTTTTGTTCTTAAATATAATATCTTCTATATTTTTCGAAGTTAAAATAATTGGCATAAACTATTATAATCTTAAATTGTGAAATTAGGAGAAAAAATGACTGATGAGATTTATCGCCCACAAAGACCCAATCAAAACCCACAGCAATCTAATCCAATGCAGAACCTCCCGCATCAGCATCCGGCTTTTAACCCAGCCATGCAGCCCGAACCCGTTCCCCCACACATTGCCCAAAGAATGGAAGTTGAAGACGAATCAAAAGTAAAAATTTCTGGCAACATTCCCCCCAAGCTTTTAGAACGCCTACAAAAGACTGGTGGTGTTCCTGAACAACAAGCGCCTGTTTTTACTAATGCACCTTCAATAAATACATTTTCGCAAAACTTTAGTGGCAATTTACAAAGTATTCTCGAAAGCTTGAAATCACATTCGAGCCACTATGAGCAAGTTACTTTGCCATCTATGGGGCGCTTTTATGACGGCACAGATGGCCCTACTAATGGGGTGCTACATATTCGACCTATGACAGGGGAAGAAGAGCAAATCTTAGCCACACCACGATTTGTGAAAAAGGGTACTGCAATAAATATGATTTTCTCAAGGTGCATTCAAGAAAACATAAAGCCGGAAAATCTTTTATCTGTTGATAGAACATTTATCTTGATTTACTTGCGTGGCATTTCTTACGGTACAGAGTATGAAGTTGAAATCAAAGACCCAGAAAGTGATCGTAAGTTTACTACTGTTATTGACCTTGATACTTTAGAAGTCGAAAACTGCCCTGTTGATTATGGCCCTACTTTGATGGATGTTCTTCCGAAGAGCAACCTTTCAGTCACATATCGTTTGAGTAGAGGAAGAGATGAGATTGCGCTACAAGAATACAGAGAGAAGAAACTAAAAAACATCGGTGAAAATGGTTCTGATGATAGTTTGATTTACAGAACTGCTCAGCTTATCGAAGAAATTCAGGGAGTAACAGATAAACATGAACTTCAGATATTGATCAAGAATCTACCGATTCAAGATGTTTCTTATTTGCGTAATTTGGTCACAGAACCTCCTTTTGGTATCGATACCAAAGTTACAGTTATTTCTCCTCTCACATCTGATGAATTCACTATCGAACTACCACTTGAAGCAAATTTTTTCTTCCCAAGGGGCAAGAAGAAGGAGAAAACCCAAGCATAATTTTATGGAAAAACCTCATGGAAGAAATATTTTTCTTTAGATATCATTTAAGTACGAGTCGTGAGGAATGGGGCAGAATGCAAGTTGCAGAAAGACGATTCCTCATGGAAAGATTTATCGAACAGAAAAACATGGAACAAGAAGAGCTAGAAAAAAATAAAAAATGATTTCCAATGAGGTAAATAAAGGATGGCAGCAGTAAAAGAGAGATACCAAAATCCAGTCGTTGGTGACACAGTCATCCTTAGATTGTTTTTTTACAATAGCAATAATTTTGCAAATGTTGAAGGCATAGTAAAAATAGATATTTACAAATTGGCTGATGGAGCCGGGATTAACGACCCTGCTGCAAGAACACTTGTTCAAACAATTGAACCTGTTGATATATTACAAACAGATACTGGTCAATACTATACCGAAATATTAGTTGAAGAAAACCAGTACACTATTGGTAATTATGTTGATGTTTGGACTGTAAATTTCAATAACAACTACGAAGAAGTTTCTGAAGTTACAAACCCATTCACTATCTATCCTAATCTTTGGTATACAACTCCAATTCCAGTTGTTTACGATTTCAATTTTGCATTTAGACCATCAAGACTAAGACAGGGTTCAAAGCGTTACATAATTATTGAAGTAACTCCTAATGTGCCAAAAGGAACAGATTTACAAAGATACTATGAAAATTTAGCAATCGTCGGACAGATGAAAGTATCTATCGAGCAAAGATCAGGTGCTTGCTTGCCACAAGAGCAAGATTTAAGGATGATCGTTGAGGGAGAGCCTGTAACTTTTAGAGAAAAACGATTTGGATATTATATGATAGATACTAGTGATATGGAAGTTGGAATTTATGATATATGGTTTGAACTTGATCTTGGAGATAACATTTATATTTCTGAAAGAAACCAACTGCAAATTTTCAATTAGTAGTCAAAAATAATTCAGCTTAGTAATATGTCATCAGTCTGGCGAAACTATTTTTGGTTTCTCCTAATGATGTTCTGAAAGATTCAATATCAATACTTATGGAGGATTTTTAAATGGCTACTTTTACTGATGAGCGTCTGGATCATTGGTTCAATACAAATCAAAATGTTCTGCTTTCTGGCAAGCACGGCGTTGGTAAAACCGCTAGGATTCAGGCCTGCTTCGAGCGCCATGGTCTGGTACAAAACGATACCTATCTCTACTTTAGTGCAAGCACACTTGACCCTTGGGTTGATCTCATCGGTGTGCCCAAGGAACAACTGGATCAGAATGGAGAGAAATATCTTGGCATCATCCGTCCGCAGAATCTGTATAAAGGCAATGTTGTTGCTATCTTTTTCGATGAGTATAATCGGTCTCCCAAAAAGGTTCGTAATGCCGTCATGGAGTTGATTCAAAAGAAATCAATCAACGGACTTGTTTTCCCTAACTTGAAGTGTGTTTGGGCTGCTGTAAACCCTGCTACTGAAGACGATGTCTATGATGTCGAAAAGATCGATCCCGCACAGGAAGATCGTTTTCAAGTTCAAGTAGCGCTTCCTTATGCTTGCGATCAAGATTTCTTCGTGAAGCGTTATGGAGATGCTGCTGCCTCTGCTGCTATCGAGTGGTGGAACGAACTTCCTGAACCCGAAAAGAACAAGGTGTCGCCTCGTCGCCTTCAGTACGCTTTAGATGATTATGTGAATGGCGGGGATATGGAGTTCGTTCTACCTATCAGCGCAAATATAACCAAACTTAGGCTTTCACTTAAGAATGGTTCTGTTGAAAGTAAACTCAAGGAGTTTTTTTCCAAAAAAGAACCAAAGTCAACCAAAGCTTGGTTTTCTCTCGAAAATAATTGCAATAGTGCGTTGAGATACATTCTCAACGATAAGGAGTATTTCAACTACTTTTTACCTTTTATCAACAAAGAAAAGCTGATGGCTTTGATGTCAACTAATGATAAAGTGCTTGAGTATATGGTTCGTAATCGTGAATCTCATGATTATCAAATCATTCTCCAGAATATCGTGACTGGCACAAATGCTGACCTGCAAGCGAAGGTGCGAAGGCTTATCAACAAGATCAAAGCTGAAATGCCTGATCTTCATCATGCGCCTTATCAACCATCACCAAAAGATGATGTTGAGCCTTTCAAACCGACTCGTAAGTCTAGCCATTCTAACAGCGCAGGTATTGCAGCTGGAATTTCAGTAATGAATACTTTTTCAATAGACACAATCGAAAAGAAAGTTGATCTTTATGAAAGAGTAGTAAATTACATTACAGAAGATATCAGCAGCGATACTGCTGTTGGTTTGCTCAAAATCATTCAGAAGATTGTTTGCTCATCCTCTGTTGCTACCTTGAAAAGCAGCGATTTTGCAAATTTGGCTTCAGTCGTGAAATTTCTTTTGAGCCGATGCGTAAACAATGATGTAGTCAGGATTGATTCTGACTTGGCTGAGATGGCGAAACTTTTGAAGCAGTACGCTATTTATGATGTCACTACCAATAACCAAGGAGGATCAAATGTTACTCTCACAGCCTGCTAATCAAGTTGAACAAATGTCTAAAAAGGAATGGCTTGAGATTTGCGAAGGGCTTGAGCCGTATCACGCTGTGTTCTATAAAATGTGGCATCTCGGCAAGCCGGTTTTTACCAACGAGATTCCGACTGCCTGTGTACAGTTTGATAAAGTTGGACAATGCATCACTTGGAAATTCAATCCAAATTTTTGGAATGACTGCTCTTTTTATAAGAAAATGTTTGTGATTTGCCATGAAGCTTTGCATATCTTGCTGAACCATGGGCAACGCTTCAATAAGCCAGAGCTTGCAGAAATTGCGAATGTAGCTATGGATGTTGCAGTCAACCACTCTTTGGTTTCTAGGTTTGGTTTTGTTCGTGAGCAGATTTCAGAACATGAGCAACTTTGCTGGGTTGATACCGTATTTCCTAATGAAAAATACAAGGGATTTCCTGTTCCAGATGATCAATGCTCTGAATTCTATTTGAATTTACTCCGTAAGAAAAAACCGCAATCTAAAAACAACAACGGTACACCTTCAAACAACAACGGCACACCTTCTCCTAGTCAAGGAAAAGGAACCCCTAGTCCTGAATCGAGTCAGGGTTCCAAACAAAAAGGGAAGTCTCAACCATATAAAACTTTAGATAGCCATACATTCTCCGATCAAGGTGATGATTTCTCGAATATTATCAAGAAGCTTGATCAGGAGCTAAGCAATGATGAAAAAAAAGAATTGCGGAATTTTCTCGACAAGCAGGTTGACGATGAGTATGGCAGAAAAGCTGGCACCTCTCCTTCTAGCCTAATATATGTAATCCCAGACGAAATCTTAAAGACGAAGAAAAAAGAGAAGTGGGAGACTGTCATTAAAAAATGGACAGTCAAGGCTTTATCTAATCTTGATTATGAAACCGAGCAATGGGCTAGAATTCATCGCAGAAACAGCGAGTTGGATCGCAATCTATTTCTTCCTAGTGAACTGGATGATGAAGATTGCAAGCTTGAAAAGAAAAAAATCAAGCTGCATTTCTATTTGGATGTTTCAGGAAGCTGCTATCATTTAAAAGATAGATTCTTCAAAGCAGCTATGAGTTTGAATCCTAAGTATTTTGACATTAATCTCAATGTCTTTAATACTGATGTATTCCATGTTGATATCAAAAATCCTGAAGCTTGTCCGGTTGGAGGAGGGACTGCTTTCGATATTATAGAGGATGATATTCAAAGGCATATGCGAGAGACAGAAAGCAAATATCCTGATGCCGTTTGGATTGTTACTGATGGGGGAGGAACAGATGTTAATCCCGAAAAGCCAGAAAGATGGTATTGGTTTCTATCGGAAGACTATACTCATCATATTCCAAAAAAATCTCCCAAGTTTATGCTTGAGGATTATGAGTAAAAAAAAATTCGTCAGAGAGCTTTAAAAGTTCCTTGACTGGAACACAAGTCCACTCTCTATAGTTTATTTTATACTCATATTCACCTTTGATATCTTCGGTGCGGAGAAATGCCAGCCAAGGTCTTCTATCTTTTTTCCAGAATAGAAGAGGCATTTTTCCGCATCTTTTGCTATCATCAGATACTTGTTTTAAGAAATTATCTAGCTCTGTGTTTCCGCTTTCAAAAATCGAGTTTAAATCGATTTTGTTGTAACCGCCTTTAGACTCAATTACGAAATTAAAACCCTCTGGGCAGCAAATATCGCCTGTTAGCGTGTCTTTGGCATGCTTGGGTAGGTTTTTGACTTGAGCCCATCTATTTCCTGAACCTACAGACCTACTGAATGTTTTTTCTTTTAAGTGTGAGAAACGATTATTCAAAATACCTACGATTTCTCTCTCGACCCTTTTTCCCTTTTTACCACCATCAACTTTTTTTGTTTTATTTTTTAGTTTTTCAACATGGTAAGCATCATCTAGATCATCAAAATTCATATTTATTTCCTATAGTCTTAAATTAAGAGAGTTAAGTTTTTTATTTATTTCTATTATTGTTGAAACAGCATCTTCATATTGTTTGCAATCTACATTTTTATAATGTATAAAAGATGCTATTTTAGTTAAAAGCTTAGTTTGTTGGTTTTGTAGTTCAAAAATACAGTCAATTAAATCTTCCTCAAGATTGTTTTGCTTATAATTGTTTTTATCAGATTCAAACTTTTTACTAACACTATCATTTATAAAATAATAATCTTTTGGAGTGTCTATGTATTTATTTTCTTGATTCAATACATGCATATATTTTTCTATGTTGCAATTTTTTTTATAAACGAATTCAAATATCTCATATGGATTTATTTCTGTAATTTTAAATTGACCTAGGCTCAAACCTTTGTTTTTCAAATCATCAATTGAGCTTAGAAATATTTCTTCTGTGCTGAAAAAAAATATTTGTCCTAGTTCTTCCAACAAGTCTGCATAAAACAACGGTCTTTGTTTGTTTCTGAACAAGACAAGCTTTCGTTCATTCTGTCTGTTCTGTGTAAAAGCTACTGAGAAATGTGATTCGTGTGCATAATTCAAAAAAAATGATAAGTTATCAAGATAACTTTTGTCTTCTTGCTCTAAAATTCTAAGTATTATTTCTGAATCACATGTAGATTTTGTCTGGTAAAAATTTTTAAGGAAACCAAGTTCATTTTTTATGACTATTCCATTATGGATTACTGCTTTGGATAAGTCTTCGCTAACAAATGGATGATTGTTTATGTTATCGGATGGAAGTCCCACACCAGTAGAAGCTGCTCGGCAATGAAATAAACCAAGATTAGTTCTTTTATCCCATAGATTTTTGAATACCGTCTTTTTGATCAAATCAATAGATGGTCCGGGCTGCTTGTGGTAATAAATTTTGTTTTCTTCAAATTCTGAAACACAATAAAATCCAGCTGCATCAATGCCTCTGGCTTGAGTTTTATCAAATAGCGTTGTAACTAGCTCTTCAGTTTTTTTTGGATTTTTGCTAGTTCCAATGTATCCTAATAGCCCACACATTATTGTATAGGTGGTTCTCCTAGTGGTGCCTGTGGTTTTTGGGGAGGATTAGTTGTAAAGCCTGACATGCCTTCTGGACCTGTTTCTGGGGCTGCTGGAGGCAAAGTATTAGCTGGTTCTATTTGTGGTGATGGGCCTGCTTCTTTTGGAGTGACAGCCAAGTTGTTTACAGGAACATTCATTTTCTTCAAAGTAGCTTCTATTTCGGAAATACAGCTACCTATTGTTTGCTCCAAGTTATCATTTTCTTCGAGCGCTTTGGCAAGAGCAACTCCAACTTTTTGCATGGATTTTAAAAACTTAATATCATCACCAGACCAATGACCACCAAGCAAGCTTCTAACTTGACAGACAATTTTATCGGTGAACCTAACTAAATTTTTTGTCCCTATTTTACTGGCTTCTTCTTGTATCTCTTGCAGAGATGTAAGAATATTGCCGATTTCTTTCCCAAGGAAAGCTCTATTTTCATTTAATACGAAAGACCTGAAATCTAGGTCATCGTGTTTATATTCGTTTATCATGCTGTATTTATGCTCTCAGCCTTTCTCTTTGCTGCACTTTCCATCAATCCAATAAATAATGGAGAGGCACTTTGAAGCCTTGATTTGAATTCAGGATGGGCTTGTGTTCCTATGAAAAATGGATGAATTTCCTGATTTAACTCCATGATTTCAATTAGATTAGTTTCTGGGTTTCTTCCCGTCACTTTCATGCCCTTTTTTTCAAAACCTTGAACATTGATAATTTCATCGTTAACTTCATAACGATGCCGATGTCTTTCGTGTATTGTCTTCTTTTTATATAAATCATATGCCAATGAATCTTTTGATAGCTCACAGGCATATGAGCCAAGTCTCATAGTCCCTGACTTCTTCGTGATTTTTTCTTGTCCCGGAATGTAATGAACGACAGGATGCTTTGTGTTCGGATCAAATTCCTCACTAGTAGCTTCATCCAATCCTAAGTGCCTAGCAAACTCAATAACAGCACATTGAAGACCTAAACAGATTCCTAAAAATGGTATCTTCTTTTCCCGTACATATTTAATCCCTTTTATCTTTCCCTCTACGCCACGAACATCAAATCCACCGGGAACAATTAGTCCGTCTATGTTTTCGAATAGCTTATTTAAGCACTTGGCATCTTTGCATGCCTCTGCTTCATCGGCATTTATCCATACTATTTCAGCTTTAACATTTTTGGCTACTGCTGCATGAAAAATGGCCTCTTTAAGGCTTAAATATGCCTCATCACAGTTATCGTATTTGTTCAGAACGGCAATTCTGACAGTCGTTAATTCTTCATTACCGATATACTTTTCTACCAAGTCACGATATTTATGAATTCTGACTCCGTTTCGGGTAAGATGAAACTTGTCTATAATTAGATCATCAACATGTCGATTATAAAATTCTATTGGAACTTGATAAACAGATTTGACATCAGGAGCCTCGAATACTGCGGACCTTGGAACATTAGTTAAGTTTGAAATCTTGTCCATAATAGACTTTGGTATTTCACGGTCTGTTCTACAGAATAATATTTCTGGCTGTAGGCCAGAGCTTTGCATTTGTTGAACCGCTTGTTGAAATGGTTTGGTCTTGAACTCTTTAATAGTTGGAACCCACAAAACTGGTGCCACTAAAGAAATGATTACATCATTCCAATTTCTTTGTTTAAATTGCCTAATTGCCTCAAGGAACGGATATGATTCCGAATCGCCCACAGTCCCACCAATTTCGATTAAAACAATATCTGCATCTTTACCTAAGTCTAGCAATCTATTAATAATTTTATCAGTAACATGTGGAACTATTTGAACTGTTTGACCCAAGTATTTACCATTATCTTGTTCGTCTAGTATCTCTTTATATACAGTACCAGAAGTAAGTATGTTTTTTGAACTTACTTGGCAATTGATAATTCTTTCGTAGGTTCCAAGATCAAGGTCTGTTTCAGACCCATCGTCGCACAGAAACACCTCTCCGTGCTCTCTTGGAGCCAAAACACCAGCATTCGTGTTTAGATAGGGGTCGAACTTAATAGGGACTATTTTAAGGCCTCTTAATGACAATAAAAGTCCAAGGCTAGCTATTGAAACTCCCTTGCCAGTACCGCTAATAACACCACCGCAAACAACAATGTACTTGGCCATATTTTTTCCCTGTGACTGGTTTTTTCAATTGTACAGAAAGTACAAAGTGAATCAACATTTTTATTATTTCATTTAATTGAGTGTATTAAATTTTATTCTTCAAAAAAAGAACATCCCTGATGCTCAAAAGTCAAAAGTCCCTTTCTAGGACTTTTAGGATTGCAACAAACACCCCAATCCGATCCTAATTTTCCTTCTAATTTAATAAAGTTTTTGCATCCACAACTACAATCTGGTCCCCAATCATCTGACCTAGACCTCGAACCATATGGCTCGAAGTCCGAGTCAAGATTGATTAGGACCATTTGTAGTTTATTGTGCATCAGCTTTCGCAAGAGGTACAGGTTAGAATTGATCTTGCAAAGTTTTGTGCTGCGTTGATTGATATTTGATAGTAAAAACCTTTTACACCCATCTTCCAAGCGTCAACTAATAAGGCATTTACATCCTTGGTAGGTATGGATGGATGAATCATAAGATTCAACGATTGTCCTTGGTCAATATATTTTTGGCGCTGTGCTGCTTGAATCACAATTTCTTTCGGACTAATTTCTGCAAATGTTTTGAAAACATTTTTTTCATGTTCCGTCAAGAACTCAAGATGTTGAACGCTACCAGCATTCATAAGAATGCTTTTCCAAACCTCATCAGTATTCTTGCCCTTTGATTCTAAAAGGCTTTCAAGCTCATGATTCTTTACCGTGAACTTACCCTTTTGCAAGTCCTTGATATAGTAATTAGTTCTGTGAGGCTCAATACCTTCTGAAACTTGACCAAGTATGAAGGCTGATGATTTTGTTGGAGCAATAGCTAGAAGCGTGGTATTTCTTCTGCCATATCCTTGGCAAACTTCAGGCTCACCATATTCTTGAGCTAACTTAGCACTTGCCTTATATGCAGATTCTTTTATATTTTTGGCAATAGTGGTGTTATGGAATTTGGCTTCCATGCTTTCCCAAGCAATCATTTTGCTTTGGAGGTAGCTGTGCCAGCCTAGCCAGCCGATGCCCAGCGCACGATGCCTTTCGGCAAACCGGACAGACCTCTCCATGAATTTTATTTTCTTAGCCTTGTCAATAAATTCTGTCATTACTGCATCAAGCAAATATACTAAAAGCTCTACAGCATCAGTATCTTTCCATTCATCATAATAAAGAATATTCATACTACTCAAATCACATACGAAAGACTCTTCTTCGTTGTCTGGAAGATATATTTCGTTACAAAGGTTTGAGTGAGTAATTTTCAAACCTTGTTGTTTGTAGCAATCAGCAGTATTATTGTTAGCATTATCAATAAAAGAAATATAAGGATATCCAAAGTTCGACCTCATTTCGAGTACTTTGGCCCATACTTTTCGCTTTTCGGTATCTCCGTCGATCATTTCTTGCATCCAGTAGTCTGGAACACAGACTCCAAATGACAAATCCTGTATCGGAAAACCTTCAGTCCTTATTTGTAAAAACTCCATGATATCGCCATGATCTATGGGCAGGTAGGCTGCGAAATTACCTCTTCTGGTAGAGCCTTGGCTGACTATTTGAATCAGGTTTTCAAAAGCCTGCATAAAATGGACTGAACCAGAGCTAGTCCCATTTTTACGAATTGACGATCCTCTTGGTCTTAAATTACCAAATGTGGCAGAAGTACCTCCACCATATTTGGTCATCATAGCGACTTCTGCCCATGTGAAAGCAATTGATTCCATGGAATCGCCTAGTGTCGATCCAAAGCAAGATATTGGAAGACCTCTGTCGTTTCCAAAATTAGTCCATATTGGGGTAGAAAGGCTGTACCAGCCTTTCTTGAAATTCTCCTTGAATCTTGCTGCAAATCCCGGTTTATTCAGTATTTTTTCTGCACAATTGCAGATTTCATCTACTCTGTTATCAACTGTTTGCCCGTCTACCAAATAGTCTCTTTCCAAGAAAATACGGGAAAGTTCTGTGAGCCATCTGTAATCTGACATTAGAATAAGTCCTCCGCTGTGCATGATTTTGAAAACTTGCTGTAAGTGACTGGTTTCTTGTGAAAGAAGTCTGTGTTGACTTCTGCATGAATTTCGTCTTCAAACCATTTTAGCTCTGCTACTGCCTTTGGGTCAGCATCAAATACTTTATTTCCACCAATCATTTGAAGACTTTCATTGAACCTATGCTTGATATATTCTTTAACGACCGACTTTTTGAGAAATGAAAGTTCTCCCGCTTCAAAAATCCAATCGATAATTTTTGCCTCTGCCTCGTATGCTTTTTTACAAGCACGGTAGAGCTTTTCATAAAATTCTTCGTTGAACCACTCTGGGAATTCTTTTTGTATTTGTTTTATTATATAAACACCAAGAAGAGCATGTAATGTTTCTTCTTTTTGTGTTGCTTGCACAACATTATCAATATCTTTAAGACAGTTCATATATTTGTTGAAAGATTTTATCACAACAAACTGTGAGAATAAACTAACATTTTCTATAAAGATAGAGAATAAAGTTAATGTCAAAGTATAGTTTTCGTCGCTGTTGTCTGAAGCGCCTTTCAAATATTTTGTTAAATAATCAACTCTTCCTTGAATTACTGGATTTTGTAACAACTGATCGAATTCATTATTCATGCCAAGGATTTCTAGTAAATGCGAATACGCATCACTATGTCTTACTTCTGACTCCCCAAATGTCACACCAACTTGATCGAACTCTGCTTTTGGAAATCTTTCTCCAAGCTTCGTCCAAAACTTTTTGACAGATATTTCTATTTGTGAAATAGCAAGCATGGCATTCTTAAGAACGCTTTTTTCTATGTCAGAAAGCTTAACATTAAAATCTTGTATATCTCCTATGAAATTCCATTCACTTACTAGCCAATAACTATGATTTATTGCGTTTTTATACTCGCTAACTTCCGGGTATTCAAATGGTTTAAATGCGACTCTTTTTTCAAAAATATTTCTTTTACTAGACATGCTGTTTGCCTCATTTAAATTGTTGGGAAGTTATTTATAACTTGGTTCGTTATTTTATTCAATTAAATTTATTTTTCGATTTTTGTCAAACCTTTTTCCATAACCAAATCCAAAGTGTCACAACCATTGAGATAATCAATCAAATCATGATCATGAGTAGTGATGAAAACCTGTTTTTCTTTGTTCAATTCACAAATCATGTTGTAAATCCCACTTACTCCTTGAGGATCAACATTTGATGTAACTTCGTCAAGAAATACAATATTTGGAGTTTTACCAGAATTCAAAGACATAACATGTGCAAAAGCCTGACTAACAGCTAAATTTATTCTTCTTCTTTGTCCATTGCTCATGGTTTCATAATTGTAAATTTTTTCATCGGTTGGATACTTTTCAATTGTCTCTTCAAATTCATTATTGAATTTGAGAGTTATTTTATTCTCTATCAAAAATTGCATCCAATAGTCTATGTTCGCATTTAAAGCCGGAACGATCTCGTCAATAACATACTTGCGAATTCCCGAATCACCAAATGCTGTAATCCAATAGTCGAAGTATTTGGTAGTTTCAGAAAGATTATTATATTCCCTATCTTTAATATCTTTGTTAGCTGAAATATCTTTTATATTGTTTTCAGAAACTTCGATTAGATTTGAATACGGACTCCCTGCCGAAGCTTCCTTAATTTTCTCAGTAATTTGCGATTTTATTATTTCTATCTTTTGCTCGATAGCTTTTACTTTTTGATTTTCTTCAGGTTTTTTTATCTTCAAAAGTTCGTTTAACTCTTTCGAAAAAGTAGATTTGTCTTGATTGCATTTTTTGATTGCATCTTTTATAGAATTTAACTTTTGATTACAAACTTTATAATTTTGATCTATTTTATCTAATTTCTCTTTTTCTGATGCAAGCTTTTCAGTCTTTGATTGTTTTTCTTGTGTGTAATTTGCAGCTTCATTTTTATAGTTTTGCAAAACTAAATCGTGGGATTCTTTGTTCACGACAGAAAGACAATGGGAGCATTGAACTCCATCTTCCAGATTTTCAATTTTTGTTATATTTGAATTAGCTTTAAATATGCTTGAATCTAAATCCCTGATTTCAGTACGAATGTCCGAACAAACTATTGTTTGTGAATCAAATGCAGACTTCATTTTAGAAGCTAATTCAGAAAAAGTTGTTTCGTTTTTTTCATGAGATTGTAGACTATCATCCAAATCAGCTATATTTTTTTCCAGTATCGTAATTTTTTCTACTACTTGTTCATACTTTTTATGTTCAGAATCGTCAGCTAATGCTTTTTCTTTTTCATCAGATAAAATTTCGATAGCTAGTTTTAACTTTTGTAGCTCTGATTTTTTATTTTCTTTCCAATCTTCTTGTGACTTCTTCAATCTAGTCAAATTCAATTCTTCGTCAGAAAGACTTTTTTGACAGAATGAAATATCTTTTTCTAAATTTTTTATAGTTTCCTTATGTGCTTTTTGCAAAACCTTGGCATTTTCATGATACTTTCTGTATTTCTCTAACGAAAGCAAATTTTCAACTATTTCTCTTTTGTCCGCTGCATCACATTCTAGAAACGAACTTGATGAATCATCTGTAAACACAGCGACATTTATAAATGTTTCATAAGACATACCGATAATATCTTCAATAAATGCTTGTGTAGCAGGCATGCCACCAAGTGTTATTTCTGAGGATTCGTCCCACTTGTCTTCAGAACTTTTCCAAAGACGAAGGCTGTCTGGCTTTCTGGTTCTTTGTAACTTGTAGTCATCCCAATAAATTTCAACTTTAAGCTTCTTGCCAACTGATTGATTGATTATGTCTTTGTGGTTGATTTTATTGGGTTTCCGAATAGTTTTACCATATAACCCGTAGACAAGAATTGCTGGAATAGATGATTTTCCAGCACCATTACTTGAATGCTTTTCAGTAATTGATGTGTTTTCAACTGTGTCTAGATTTTTTCCACGAATCAAAACTATGTTGTTGAAATTTGAAAAGTCTATAGAAACTCCATCGGAGCCAAAACACATAAAATTTTCAGCATACATCTTTTTGAAGTTGATCTTTTTCATGGTTATTCTCCGTCTTTATCTTGGTGATGAATGATGCTCATGCCAATTTTTACCAGAAGCTCTTCTTCTAGTTTATTGGGGTTCACCTGCATCACATATTTTTCAACCAATTTGTTTTCATCAGCAAGAATGCTTTTTGCATCATGCAAAACATGTTCTTCAAGCTTTTTCGCATTTTGTCGAATTTGCACAGATGCAAGATTCAAACTCTCTATTTTTTTTTCGATTTGTTTTTTTGCCTTACTGTCAATCGTTTCATCGGAAATAATTGTGACAAACGATTGGTTTAACACATCTTTATCATAATTGTCTATCTGGTCTTCTCTGATATAAAAGTGCTTAGGGCTAAAATTATTATCAATATACTTCATCTTATTTGTTTTAGTATCCAACAAGATTATGTGTTTAGACTCATGCGCCTCACCGAAAGAAAGTTGCAGAGGACTACCTATGTACTCTATTGTTTTAGATAGCTTTTGTGCGCTATGGTAGTGTCCTAAGTAAACATGGACATAATTGGAAAAAATCTTCCTGTCTACCTTGGTCATGTCTCCATCATGCTCGATGACAACATCAGAAACTGATCCAGCTGAATTCAACTTTGAGCCATCAACAGCTATATGAGCAAGTAAATAACTTGATGATACTTCATTCGAAGGTAATTTCTCTAGTTCTTTGATTGGATCATGAGTGTAAGGTATGAAGTGCCAATTCGCATCCATGATTTTTATACTTTTGGTTTCACAAACAGTCTCAAAATTTTTAAGTGCGCCAAAAGGGTAAATGCTATTCACATTCCAATTACTTGAAAACCACATATCGTGATTGCCAAGCAACAAATATGTTTTAAAATTGTAATTTTGATATTTTTCAAGTATTTTAAAAACTTCTGTAAAAGTCAAAGAGTCAATTTTCTGTCGTTCATGCAATAGGTCACCACCAAACAATACTGCATCAACATTATTTTCAACAGCTTGCTCAAAACACCAATTCAAACACTTAAGACAATCGTTTAAACGATTGTGACTCTTTTTATGTGGGTGAACATGAATGTCAGAGAAAAGAAGTATTTTTGCCATGAAGGCATCATACCAACAATCCGAATAAATTCAAATACAAATCACTTCGACTTATTAGTGTCTTGTGGAAATTTTTCTTTGATATAGTCAGATAAATCTTTCCAAACTTCGTACACATCCATTTTAGTTTTGGGTGCTCCCCCAGCCGGTGCTGCACCTCCACCCATATCTGGTGGTGGTCCTCCCGGTGGCAGTCCTCCTCCCATGTCAGGAGGCCCTCCAGCCGGTGGCCCTCCGGGGGGTGGTGCTGCCCCTAAATCTGGAGGCGGTGCATCTTCTTCTTTGAAAAGATACTGTATATATTCCCTGAAAGTTTTCATCGATAGTATTTATAGCAAATCAAATCAAATTTGATCCATAAACAATAAATATAATATGATCAAATTTGACAGATGGAGAGGTTTGAACGAGGATGTTGAAAATCCCGTGCCCCAACCTAGACCAGCACCTGCTGCTACTACGGTTGCTCCTGCGACACCTGCTGTAAAAATAAAGCCTTGGAAAGCGGGTAAAGATGAGATTATGAATTTTTGGAAGGGTGTACAAACCAATATGCCTTTTGCTTTGAAGCCCATTTCATATGACCATAAAGGATCAACAATTCAGGAAGATGGTTTGCGTATTACAGGCTCTAAAGAATTTATTCAAAGTGTTTTATCTAGATTGAAAGATTTCATGATTTATGAAAATCCTGATACCAAGCTAATGGTTTCTTATAGGCAATCTCCAAAAAGCCTAACACCGGGGAATAGAAATAGCTATACATTTTATTTGCAAGTAAAACAAAGAGGAAAGAAATAAATTATTATTTGTGGCTTTTCTTTTTTTTATGTTTCTTTACCGTCATTTTGTCTAAAAAGTTTTGCGAATTTTTAATTGATCCGTCTACCTTCTTGCCAAGGTTTGCTTGATTTTCAACCATTCTTTCCGCTTTTTTTTCTAAGCTATTGAAAATTCGGACAACATTATCTAATTCTTCATACATTTGAGTGCCCTTTCATTCGGTAGCTTATTTACACTCTTTAAATTAAATATAAAAGTACATTTGGTTTTAATGTAATCAATAATTGAAACTTGCAATCCATTCAACATCCTCCCTTACATTCCGTATTTCATCTCTTTGAAATAAGATCAATCTCCAATACAATTCATCCCAATCGACATTGTTTGGATGATTGACTGTTTTTTCTTTTTCTTGGTTAGACATCTTGTTTTGAATCTGTAGTTTTCTCATTTGCATTTCTGGACCCATAGAACAAAATCCGTAATAAAATATCCATAAATCATAAAATGAGGGCTGATTAGGATAATGCCTTCCACCTTCAATCGGATATTCTATATTTTTATTGTGTATGCTTCTGCTAGAACGAAAGCACATACTCAACATGTTGGTTCTATCCATCCAGTCTTTATATCCTGTGAAACATTGCTCATGTAAAGGCTTATTCTTGTCCAGTACAAAATTTCCGTTTACATCTATGAACACATAATTTCCTAGGTACTTTTGTTCTGGATCGGTTATGTTTAAAAGCTGTTTTGTATTGCCATACAGGAACTCAGTTGTATTCAAAGCCAGTTTCCATCCAGACACAGTTCTTTCATAGTACTCGACCTCTCTGTCTACTGATGCTGCATCAAAGTGCTTGTTTGTAGTTTTTACGATAGTCCATTCAGGGCATATTTCTTTTATGACTTCAACACTTCGATCTGTGCTGCCGTAATCTATTAGTATGGCATCGTCACAAATTCGCTTATGATGTTTACACCACCACGGGAGCAAATACTCTTCGTTGTAGAAATGACTTATTATTGTGAGTCCCATGATTGCCTCTTGAAATCCTCAAGAATTAAATTATTATTGGATTTTTACCACAGGAAAAAAACATGTACAACTTCACGGATGAACAAAAAAATCTTATAGACTTTGTTTTAAAGGAATATAAACAACAACCATATTTGACGCTTGGAGGCGTTGCTGGTTCGGGTAAATCAACTTGCCTTGCACACCTTCATAATAAACTTGCAAACTTTAAGGTGTGCGCTTACACCGGCAAAGCTGCAAATGTACTTAGAAAGAAAGGAATAGCAAACGCTGCCACAATACATTCCACTATATATGAGTATTACGATAATGAGGGAGAACTTGAATTTAGAAGAAAATTTAAAAATGAAATTGATTTTTCAGGACTGTTTGTTGATGAAGCCAGTATGGTAAGTGAAGATATATTTGATGATCTTTTAAGTTTTGGTGTTCCTATTATTTTTTTTGGTGATCATGGGCAGCTAGAGCCTGTGCAATCTAAATTTAATTTGATGAAAAGTCCCCAAGTTGTTCTTGAAACAATTCACCGTAATGCAAACACGATTGCTAAATTTGCTGATTTCCTTAGAAAAGGAAACGATGCCAAATCTTTTAAGGAATTTGATGACACCGTACAGTTATTGCCAAAGAGACTTGTAAAAACAGAAGATTTTACAAAAACTGATCAGGTCATATGTGCTTTTAATAAAACAAGAAATCTGATTAATAGAAAAGTCAGGGAGTTTCTCGGATATGAAAAGACTGTGGTTAAGAATGAAAAGATTATATGCTTGAAAAATAATAAAAAACTTGGTATATTTAACGGGATGCAAGGAACAGTATTAAATACGGCTAGAAATATAATTACATTCAAGGATGATACCAACAATATCATATCTGTAAAAGCATTTATGCCTCAATTTGGGGTAGATAAGTTGCATGAATCTGCTAATAACGAAAAGGATAAAGGTTATTTTGATTATGGATATTGTATCACTTGTCATAAGGCACAAGGTGATGAATGGAATAGAATCATCGTGATTGAGGAAAAGTGTGATCTTTGGGATCACAGAAGATGGGCATACACAGCTGCTTCAAGAGCTAAAACAAACATCGTATGGGCAATTTAAGGAAAACATGAGCACTAAAATAATAGTCAACAACGACATTAGCGTATTGTCATCAAACAATAACGAATTACTCAAATTTCTATTTGATAATTTGAGATTTAGAGATAGATCATATTTTCACAATGCTAGATTCAGACAGCGCCTGTGGGATGGGTATACTAATTTTTTTAATCAAACTAATGGTAAATTCCTTACTGGACTGCTTCCAGAAGTTTATGGTGCATGTAAACACTTTAATGAAAAAGTAGAATTTGTTGATAATAGGACAAAATGTGATTTTGCAATTAGTAAAATTACACCTGATTTCATGAATCAATGGCTTCCTGAAGGTATGAGTCCAATCACTCTCGAAGATTATCAATGTGAATTAGCAAATCAAGCTATAAAAAATAAGCGTGGTATTATATTTGCTCCAACTAGCGCTGGCAAGTCATTAATTATGTTATCTATTTTAAAGTCTTTGCCTCCTGAAACCAATACTCTTATTTTGCAAAATAGAAAGACCCTTGCTGCCCAAAACTACGATGAGTATGTAAAGTGGGGCCTACCCAATGTAGGTAGAATCTGGCAAGGATATAACGAGCCGAATACATTTACTGTAGCAACAGTTCAATCCATGGAAAAAGCTTTGGATATATTACCAAAAACTCAAGTTTTACTTGTTGACGAAATACATGACATGATGTCAGCTGCACCTAAAAAGGTTTATAGGTTACTCAAAAATTGCTCTGTAAGAATAGCGGTTAGTGCAACACCATTTAAATATGGAGAAAAAGATAAGATACAGAAATATTATGTTAAAGGATTTTTTGGCCCATTATTTAAAATTCAATCTACTGAAACAGGTTTAATCACTACAAAAGAATTAC
>Ga0315902_10004970_pt1 | contig 18905 bp, 11 predicted proteins | sample LakEriMetagenome_9_FD_203523 | JGI IMG/M metagenome (GOLD analysis project Ga0315902, IMG submission 203523) | Freshwater fungal communities from buoy surface, Lake Erie, Ohio, United States - Buoy 12 MA117 | ecosystem: Environmental > Aquatic > Freshwater > Lake > Lake biofilm | place: USA... | reverse complement strand
CTTCGAGTTTCTTGATGCGATAAAAACACAACAGTGTTTATATATAAATGTTTGATACCTAAAGGAAACTCTTCTTCGCCAAAAGGTTGGCAAAAGTAAGCATAATTTCTTAATTACAAAACAATTTTAGAAAGAAAATAGAGCATAGAATAAAGAATAAAGAGTTGATTGTTAGGAGCGAAAGGTTTGGGTATTCTTGGTTTCCCTTTTCCTGCTATCCGCTATACTGCGTGCCGCTCCTATCAGGGCTAAATAGGAAATGTATTGAATAAAAAAGACCTGACAGGTTTTTGAAAACCTGTCAGGTCTAGTGTAAAAATTAAATCCTATTAATGACTCACATTCTCCACAGCTTTCGGGTCATGTTTGTGTTTAAACATCACTGCAAACAATATCCCAATCACCAAAGCATATCCTGCGAATGAAAGCCAGATGTTATGCCAATCTCTTACGCCATCATGAGTAAAGTATGTATCAATTACAATTCCGCTTAACAATCCGCCAAATAAAGCCCCAAAGCCATTTGACATCATCATAAACAAACCTTGTGCAGAAGAACGAATTTTAGAATCAGTTGTTGTTTCTACGAATAATGAACCTGAAATATTGAAGAAATCGAATGCCATTCCATACACAATACAAGACATGATAATCATCCACAAACCGTCTACCGGATTCCCATAAGCAAACAAGCCGAAACGCAATACCCAGGCTAACATAGATATCAACATTACTTGCTTAATTCCGAATCGCTTTAAGAAAAATGGAATCGCCAAAATGAATAAGGTTTCCGATATCTGAGAAATCGACATAATGATTGTCGAATATTTAACTACAAATGAGTTAGCATATTCAGGAACTTTTGAAAACTCTGAAAGATACACATCGCCATACATATTGGTTAATTGTAAAGCTCCTCCAAGGAACATTGAAAACAAGAAAAACAATGCCATCTTATAAGTTCCAAATAATTTGAAAGCAGATAGACCTAGTTTTTCAAACACAGAAGCCTCTTCAGCAATTAATTTTTGTGGCGGACATTTTGGCAATGTAAAGGAATAAATTCCTAAAACAAAAGCAGCTAGCGCAGATAAATAGAACATATTAGCAGACGCTTTATTGTCTGTTAAATTCGTTATCCACATAGCGGCAATAAAACCAATAGTGCCCCAAACTCTTATAGGTGGAAATACCTTAACTACATCGTAGTCATTGCCCTTTAAAATATTATAAGCAACCGAATTAGATAAGGAAATCGTAGGCATATAGCACAGCATTGCAGCAAAAATCACATAGTAAAATGTAGTTGGATTATCTACTTGAGGAATGTAGAGTAAAGCTAATCCTCCAAGAATATGCAAAACACCATAAAGTCTTTCGGCATTAACCCATTTATCAGCTATAATTCCTGTTATCGCAGGCATTATTATCGAAGAAATTCCAAGTGTAGAAAAAATAGCTCCAAATTCGGCTCCACTCCATTGTTTTGTGGCAAACCAATAATTTCCAACGGTTATTAACCACGCTCCCCAAACAAAAAATTGGAGAAAACTCATTATTGTTAATCTGAATTTTATACTCATAAAATAGTTTTTGATTTTTTAAAATAGAACGTAAATCTACTATTAAAATCGAGATAAACAAATAAATGATAATGCATTTGTCATCTCAACGAAGGAGAAATATTTAGGTTCAACGTAGCTAAATCACATAAAGATTAGCTTGAATAATTAGGAAGAGATTCCTCCTTCGTAGGAATGACAAGTTTGAGCAAATGCTATGAATTAATAACTTCATTAACCATTTCCATAACTGCGTTGAATTGTTCTTCCCGAGTAAGATAGGAGTTGTCTATTTCAATGGCGTCATCGGCTTTTACTAAAGGTGAATCATAGCGATGCGTATCAATATAATCGCGCTGTTCTACATTTTTTAAGACTTCTTCAAAAGAAACTGCTTGTCCTTTATCTTTTAACTCATCAAAACGTCTTTGTGCACGAGTTTCCGAACTTGCTGTCATAAAAACTTTAAGCTCGGCTTTTGGAAATACGACCGTACCAATATCGCGTCCATCCATTACGATTCCTTTTCCTTTTCCCATTTCCTGTTGTTGTTCAACCAATTTGGCACGAACCTCAGAAACTTCAGCAACCAAACTAACAAAATTAGAAACTTCAAGCGTTCTGATTTCCTTTTCTATATTGACATCATTCAAATACATTTCGGCAAAGCCCAATTCAGGATTGAATTCGAAATGCAATTTTATTGAAGGCAAACAGTTAATTAAAGTTTGTTTATCAAAAAAATCGGCTGATATAAAACCATTTTGCATAGCGAAAAAAGTCACTGCACGATACATAGCGCCGGTATCAACGTATACATAGCCCAAATGCTTAGCTAATTGTTTGGCTAATGTGCTTTTACCTGTGGATGAAAATCCGTCAATGGCAATGGTAATTTTTTTACTCACTATTTTATTTTTTTTGTGTTCGTGACCTTAGGTTTTATGTGTTAATATCTATCATTTGCAAAGTCAATGGTCAAGCCAAAAAGACTAGTATTTGCAGCTAATGTATATCGTGAATAAGAATAATTGAATTTTAAATTCCCCATTTTTAATCCGAAACCTATTGAAAGTCCAGAAAAATTTCGCTGTTCCAAGATACGCAATTCTTCGGCTCTTCTGAAATTATAACCAACACGTAGATTAAAACCTTTATCTGGAAACAATTCGGCACCAATAATAACATGACGTAATGCGTTTCCAAATATAGAAACTTTCTCTGGAGTTGAGCCTCCATCTAATGAACCTTCTGCCCTATTCGGATTTGAAAATGCCAATTGCCATTGTTGCATATTTTCTAGGGTTAAATGCCAACGAATTGGGACATTTTCCATTAATTGCGAAACTCCAATAAGCACTTCTAAAGGCAATTTTTCACGAGTTTCAGCATAAGGTGTTATTTGCACACCAACATTCCGAATGGATATCGCCCAATTTACATCATTACGTGTATCAATAAACATAGCACCAATATCAATCGCTGCACCAAATGAACTGTAACTTTCTAAAGTAGAATTGATCAATTTTGCATTTCCTCCAATATAAAAATCTGAACCCGGAATATTATAGGCATAGCCAAAAGTCAAGGCTATTTCGCTTCCAGTAAAACTTGATGTTTGCAGACCGTTTTCGTCATAGCCATCAAACTTTCCGTAATTTACATAATTTACGCCGCCAAAAAAAGTTTGAACATGTCGGTCATATGTATACGCGTAAGATGCTGTGCCATAAGTAACTTCCCCGAAATAACTTCCGTAATTTAGAGCCAATTTATTATCCATTTCTGGATTTATATTTGCAGGATTAAAGTGTCCTTGATTTACATCGCTATCGTGAAAGGTAATCACTTTTCCTCCTAAAGCTGCTTGCCTAGGTGAAGTTACTAAATTTAGAAATTGATATATTGACTTTCCTCCAATTTGGGCAAAACTGACCAAATTAGCGAGACAAAACCCAATACAAATTGCTTTTTTTAACATCAAAAATGACTTATGCTATATACTATAACGGAAATGCGAAGATATTATTTTATATGGTATGAAAAAAAGTTAAAAGAAAAAGGCATAAGCGTTATTTACTTATGCCTTTGACTATAATTTTTTAAAAACCAGTTTATAATTTTTTTGCGTTTTTTACTTTCTGATTTGTCAAAGCAAAATCAATCACCTCACTCATTTCTTTTACGTAATGAAACGTTAGCCCTTCGATATATTCTGATTTAATTTCCTCTATATCACTTTTGTTTTCCTGACATAAGATAATTTCTTTGATATTTGCTCTTTTAGCTGCTAGGATTTTTTCTTTAATTCCACCAACAGGCAATACTTTTCCACGTAAAGTTATTTCGCCAGTCATGGCTAAGTTTTTCTTTATTTTGCGTTGTGTCAAAAGAGAAACTAACGATGTCAACATTGCAATTCCGGCGCTTGGTCCATCCTTTGGTGTTGCACCTTCCGGAACATGTAAGTGTATATTATATTTGGATAACATTTCCGGATCAATTCCAAAAATATCAGCATTAGATTTTATGTATTCTAAAGCGATTGTTGCCGATTCTTTCATGACAGTTCCTAAATTTCCAGTCAAAGTTAAATTCCCTTTTCCTAATGAAATCAATGATTCGATGAATAAAATATCGCCTCCAACCGATGTCCAAGCCAAACCTGTTACAACTCCGGCCACATCGTTACTTTCAGATTTATCACGTTCTAATTTTGGCGCACCTAGAATTTTAACAATATCTTCGTCTGTAACTTTTACATTATACTCTTCTTCCATTGCTACCGATTTTGCAGCATTTCGAATAACTTGAGCTAACTTTTGTTCCAAACTTCTAACTCCTGATTCACGAGTATATCCTTCAACAATTTTTTCTAATTGTTTTTTTCCAATAGTTAAATCTTTTGTTTTTAATCCGTGCTCTTTTAATTGTTTTGGGAATAAATGCTGACGTGCAATTTCTACTTTTTCCTCAGTGGTATATCCACTCATTTTGATAACTTCCATTCTGTCTTTCAATGCAGGTTGAATGGTTGCCATATTATTTGAGGTTGCGATGAACATGACTTTGGACAAATCATAACCCATTTCCAAAAAGTTATCATAGAAATCGCCATTTTGTTCCGGATCTAATACCTCGAGTAATGCTGATGAAGGATCGCCTTGATGCGAATTTGATAATTTATCAATTTCATCCAAAACAAAAACTGGATTTGAAGTTCCGGCTTTTTTCAAGCTTTGAATAATTCTTCCCGGCATAGCACCGATATAAGTTTTTCGGTGTCCGCGGATTTCAGCTTCGTCGCGCAAACCGCCAAGTGAAATTCGAACATATTCTCTTCCTAAAGATTCTGCAATTGATTTTCCGATGGATGTTTTTCCAACTCCCGGAGGTCCAGTTAAACATATTATTGGCGACTTCATATCATTTCGCAGTTTCAATACAGCCAAATGTTCAATGATTCTTTTCTTAACATCTTCTAGTCCAAAATGATCACGATCAATAATTTTTTGAGCTCGCTTCAAATCGAAATTATCTTTGGAATAATGGTTCCATGGTAATTCTAAAAACAATTCTAAATAGTTTCTTTGAATACCAAAATCCGGAGCTTGCGGATTCATTCGCTGCATTTTGGTGATTTCTTTCTCAAAATGTTTTGCTGTTTTGTCATCCCATGATTTGGTTTTTGCTTTTTGACGCATTTCCTCAATTTCCTGCTCATTTGAAACACCACCTAATTCTTCTTGAATGGTTTTCATTTGTTGATGCAAAAAATATTCACGTTGTTGTTGATCTAAATCGAAACGAACTTTAGATTGGATATCATTTTTTAATTCCAATTTTTGCAACTCCACATTCATATAACGTAAAGTTTCTAAAGCTCTTTCTTTTAAAGCATTAGTCATCAATAATTCTTGCTTTTCTTTAACTGTAAGATTCATGTTAGAAGAAACAAAATTGACTAAAAACGATTGACTTTCTATATTCTTAATAGCAAAAGTAGCTTCAGTTGGAATGTTTGGACTTTCCTTTATAATTTCAATAGCTAATTCTCTGGTAGAATCAATTATCGCTTGAAATTCGGTGTCATGTTTTCCCGGACGCTTTTCCTCAACTTCTTTTATGGTAGCTTTAAGATACGGTTTCTCAGAAGTAACGGCATCAATAGCAAAACGCTTTTTACCTTGTAATATCACAGTAATATTGCCATCAGGCATTTTTAAAACACGTAGAATTTGTGCTACAGTTCCAACAGTATAAATATCATTTTTTGTTGGATCTTCGTCTTCTTCATTTTTTTGGGCAACAACACCGATGATTTTATTTCCGGCATTGGCATCGTTTATTAGCTTGATAGATTTATCTCTTCCTGCTGAAATTGGAATCACAACACCCGGAAAAAGAACAGTATTACGCAAAGGTAAAATTGGCAAAGAATTAGGTAATTCTTCTTTATTCATTTCTTCCTCGTCTTCGGGCGTTAAAAGCGGAATTAAATCGGTTTCGGTATCGAATTCTTGTAGTGACAGATTGTCAAAAGATATTATATTACGGTTTGACATGTAATTTTTATTTCGTCAAATTGACATTAATTATTAAAAATGCTAAACAAATGTAGGACAACTATTAATAGAAATAATTTAAAATCGATAAACAGCATTTGATTTAGACTAAAATCGATATAAATACCTTTTAAATGGACCAGCTTTCAATAGTCAATCTTTATGCCAAAAAAAATCCGCCAAATTGACGGATTCTATACTATTATTGATTGTTAATACTCCACATCAAACGCTCCTTCTGTTACAGTAAAAGGAGTTGCGCCTGAAGTTACAAAATTAAAAGTTCCTTTGATTCTTGTTGCGGTTTTTGAAGTGACAATAATTGATCCAGAAACGGCATTATAATTAGTGTCATTAAAGTCATAAATTGCTTGAACACCATCTGTAGTAGCATTCCCAGTTATAGGATATGTGCCGGTTCCTAAAGAACTTTTTACTGACACTGTAATAGAATTTAAAGCTGCATTTTGAGCTCCAATACTAATAAATTCCTGACTTCCAACAGAAATGGTAGTTGATAAAATATCAACATCTACAAATTCTGTTCCGCCTATTTTAGCAAAGAAAGAGTCGCCAGTTTGTGCTTGAGTAATAAAAGGAATGTTCTGAAAAACACCATTCGTAAATTGAACTGGCAATATTGAATTAACAGTTGTATCTGACCAATAACCTTTAAAATTAAATGTCCCTGATAAAGTTTTGTTTGTTGTATTTATATTCGATATCGTTATTGAGCCTGTATTTTCCTCTGGATTATTAAAGTTTGTTGACCAATAACCATATTCAGAACCTGATGGTGTGTAAGCTAAAAGATTCGTATTTGCTGCGTAAGTCCCTGTCGTAGAAGCTTCAACTAGAAAACCAAATCCTTCTCCATTTGCTTTAACTCCTGAAATAGTAATAAAATTACCCGAAATAACTGCCTGAAATGTAGTTGCTGTCCAAGTAGCTCCACTAAAATCTGCTTTGAATAGAGCTGAACCATTTGCGCCATTATTAAAATCATCTAAATTGATAGCACTATCTATTGGCTCATTTTCACACGAAGTGAAAGTAAAAGATATTAAAATCAAAAAAAATCCTGCAATTAATTTTATGTTTTTCATAATTGTTTTATAAATAGAGACCAAAGATAATTTTTTTTGGATTATAATAACAATTAAGTTATTTAAGAATAAAAATAAAATATTATTAAAATTTAAATCTTAAAAATAAAATTCCTTGTAATCAAAATGATAAATATCTTCATAAGTATTATCAAAAAAATATAAAAAGCTTTTTCTTTATTTTTTTTAACTAAATTATCTATTAACAAATAAATATCTAGTATTGGAAATGAAAAAATTAAAACAATTTCAAACCTATTTATCTTGTTCTTTTGTTCTTTATCATTCATAAATAATAACAATAAGAAAGCTATAAGGAAAAATACACCTAAAAAAACAATTGCTAATCTTGGACTACCTGTAATTTGGTCAATCAAACCATAAACCATCATTCCGATAACAATCCCTATTTTTTCAGTAACATCATAAAAACTGAAGAATGATGCAGTATCTTCAGTTTCGGGCAATAACTTAGAATAGGTTGATCTACCTAATGATTGTATTCCTCCCATAACTAAACCTACTAAACTGGCCATAATATAAAAATCATTTGGTGTTGTTATAAAATATGCAAAAACGCATAGTATTAACCAAAATGCATTTAAAAAAATTAAAACCTTGATGTTGCCATATTTAGCTGAAGCTCTTGATGTTAAAAAAGCTCCGGCTACAGCTATTAATTGGATTAAAAGAATACATGTAATTAATCCGGTTTGACTTTCTTCCGCGCTTTTCCACTGTATTTCTTGAGCACCAAAATAAGTGGCAATTAACATTACAGTTTGAACAGCCGTACTAAAAACAAAAAAACTTAATAAATATCTTTTTAAAGGAACTTCAGATTGCAGCATTTGCCATACTTTTTTTAACTCTCTAAAACCATTAAAAACTACCGCAAAGTTGACCTTTTGTTTATTTGAGTTTCCTTTAGGTAAATAATAGTAGGTATATTGACTAAATACAATCCACCAAATACCAACCATAGCAAAAGAATAACGCATCATCTTTATTTTTTCAGCACCTTCAACTGACATTATCATTCCCAAATTAATTATTAAAAGAATAACACTTCCGATATAACCCAAAGAATATCCTTTAGCACTAATTTTATCTTGTTGTTCTGGAAATGCTATATCGGGCAAATAAGAATTATAAAAAACTAAACTTCCCCAAAAGCCAATGAGTCCAAAAAAGTAAAATATAAGTCCCAGACAAATATTATTCAAATCAAAAAAATACAATCCTATACAAGAAGATGCGCCTATGTAATTAAAAACTCGCATAAAAATCTTCTTATTCCCTATATAATCCGAAATTCCGGAAAGTAGTGGTGAAAATATTGCTACACACAAAAATGCGGCAGATGTAACAAAACTTATAAGTGCTGAATTCTTAAAACTATAACCAAATAAAGTCACATATGGATTGTCATTATCGAATAACGAATTGTAAAAAATTGGAAAAACAGCTGAAGCAATTACTAGGCTATAAACTGAATTGGCCCAATCATAGAAAGCCCAAGCATTTAGTAATTTTTTATCCCCTTTTTGTATATTTCCCATAATCAGAAGTATATTATATTATTAGGCGAATTTATTTTAAATTTGTTTACAACCAATTAAAATAAATTTATTATCAACTATTTATTTTTATTTTATCTAATTAAACTCTTTTGTTTTAAAAATGTCCAAGACTTAATTTTTAAAAAAGACTACTATGAAAAAATTGCTGCTTTTCCAATTGATTGCTTGGTTTTTATTTCCTACAATTTCAGAATCTCAACCGCTATATTATCCTCCAACGAGTCCAACAGCAACATGGGAAACTATTGACCCATCTTCTTTAGGTTGGTGTCAAACTAGAATTGATAATCTTTATACTTTTTTAGAACAAGAAAACACAAAAGGATTTATTGTATTAAAAGATGGTAAAATTGTTCTTGAACAATATTTCGGAACTTTTACGAACCAGAGTTCATGGTATTGGGCTTCCGCAGGAAAAACAATTACTGCATTTTTAATAGGTAAAGCTCAGGAAGAAAATTTCTTGTCTATAAACGATAATACATCGACCTATTTAGGGCAAGGTTGGACTAGTTGTACGCTTGCTCAAGAAAATAACATCAAAATACGAAATCAATTAACCATGACTTCAGGTTTGAATGATGGCGTAATCGACAGCGATTGTACACTCAATACTTGTTTAGAATATTTAGCGAATGCAGGAACACGTTGGGCTTATCATAATGCGCCATATACTTTACTCGAAGGCGTTTTACAAAATGCAACAGGTCAACCAATAAATACGTACACCCAATTAAAACTTAAAAACCCAACCGGAATGACTGGCAGTTGGTTAACAGTAGATTACAACAATGTGTTTTTTAGTAACGTTAGAAGCATGGCTCGATATGGCTTGTTGATTCAAGGAAATGGTGCTTGGAATGGTACACAATTAATTAACAGCGCCTATTTTAATGAAATGGTCAATACTTCTCAAAACTTGAATAAATCTTATGGCTATTTGTGGTGGTTAAACGGAAAGCCAAGTTTTATGGTTCCAACGAGTCAGATTGTGTTTCCAGGTTCCTACGCACCAGATGCACCTTCAGATATGTTTGCCGGTTTAGGGAAAAATTCTCAAATAATGAGTATCGCTCCAAGTAGAGGATTAGTTATTATTCGAATGGGAGATGTTCCTAGTTCCCCAGATTCGGGTGTTCCTTTTTTATTTTGTAATCAAATTTGGCAAAAAATAAACGAACTTGATTGCACATTAGAAATTAACAATCAAGAACTTAACAAAATTGTAATAGGACCAAATCCGGCAACAAATACAATTTCTATATCGAATATCAAATCTGAAAAATATACCGTGGAAATTTTTGATATGATTGGAAAATCAATTCTAAAAGTATCTGATCAAAACACTATAGATATTTCATTCTTAGCTTCCGGCATTTATTTAGTAAACGTTCAACAAGGAAATCAAAGTCAAACTCAAAAGTTGATTAAAAGATAATTAGACATAAAAAACCATCTAATTAGGATGGTTTTTTTTATTATTTGAAGGTAACTCCAAACTTCAACGCTTCGGCTTTTGCTTCTGGAACTAACCTTTTTAAATTTGCAATCCTGGTTTCGTCAGATGGATGCGTACTCATGAATTCTGCGGGTTTATTTCCTCCTGAAGCTGCTGACATTCTTGACCAAAACACTACTGCTTGCTCTGGATTGTAGCCAGCTATTGCCATTAAAGTTAATCCAATTTTATCAGCTTCACTTTCGTGGCTACGGCTAAAAGGCAACATTCCTCCTATTTCGGTTGTTGCTCCGTAAGCCGTCATGGCAATTTGTTGTGTTTCGGCACTCTTACTACCAGTAGCAGCAGCAACACCAACAGCTCCAAGTTGCTGAAGCATTCCAGCACTCATTCTTTGCTGCCCGTGATTTGCTAATGCATGTGAAACTTCGTGTCCTAATACTGTCGCTAAACCAGCATCGTCTTTGGTAATAGGAAGAATTCCGGAATAGACCACAATTTTTCCACCTGGCATACACCAAGCGTTTACTTCTTTACTTTCAACTAGTTTATATTCCCACTGATAATCTTTCAAATAGTCTTTATAACCATTGGCATTCAACCACTTTTCCGCTGCATTTTTGATTTTAATTCCAACACTTTCTACTTTTTTGGCATCTGTTGTACTAGCAATAACTTTGTTTTCTTTAAGAAATTGACCGTATTGAGCAAATGCCGATGGCAATATTTCGCTATTGGGAACTAAGGCTAACGTATTTTTTCCTGTAAATGGATTTTTAGCACATGAAATAACTAGTGCTATTATCAAGATTGCACAAAATAAAATTCTGTTTTTCATACTATTACTTATTATTAGTAACAAATTTAGGATTTTTTTATACTCCTATGATATGTAATTCTGTAAAATCTTTATATAATATCAACGTGTTATCACCGTTTAATTTTACTGAATCCAAAGAAATTTTTTCATTATCTACTTCAACTCTCTTCACTTTGAAAGGTAATGCTTTTAAATTAATCTTGAAGTTAGCATAACTTGTTTCAAAAGTTCCTTCTTTATGTTGCTGAATGATAAGCTCTTTCTCTTTACCGTTTAAAGTAAAAGTACGCAAGGAGAATCTTCCTTTGTTATAATCATAACCATCTTGTGCGTCTTCGTAAACCGTAGATTTTTCTTTTCCTAATTTGTAATATACATCAAGTGTCATTTCATCAAATTGCAATTCACCTACATATTGTTGCACTGGATATTTAGGAATAATAGCACCTTCTTTGATAAAAATCGGAATCTGGTCAAAATCAGTCTTAATCCAAAGTTCTTTTTTACCTTCAATCAATTCATTCGTCCAGTAGTTGTACCAATTGCCTTTTGGTAAATACATTCTTCTACCTAAAGCATTAGGCTCTAATATTGGGCAAACCAAAATTTGATTTCCAAAAATAAATTCATCGGTTCTATAATGTGTATGGAAATCTTCCTGATCAAAATAAACCAACGGTTTTAACATTGGTGTTCCATCGTTTACATATTGCCAAAACATTGTATATAAATATGGCAACAATTGATAACGCAACTCAACAAACTTTCGTGTAATATCAATTACTTCTTCACCAAATGACCAAGGTTCTTGTTCTCCATGATCACCAGAAGAATGCGTTCTACAGAATGGATGAAAAACACCTAATTGTATCCAACGAGCATACAATTCACCGGATGGTTGTTCTGCAAATCCACCAATATCCGAACCAGTGAATCCCATTCCCGAAATTGACATTCGTTGCATTTGAATGTTGGCAATCCATAAATGTTCCCAACTAGCTATGTTATCACCTGTCCATGAAGAAGTATAGCGCTGAGCACCCGAGTAAGCAGAACGAGTTATAATAAATGGTCTTTTTGGATACGCAAAACGTTTCACACCTTCGTAGGTTGCACGAGCCATTTGTGTTCCATAGATATTGTGAGCTTTTCGGTGACTGCAAGGATTTCCATCGTAATCGTGACGTACATCATAAGGAAATGTTTTTCCTGGAACGTCCATAACAGCTGGTTCATTCATATCATTCCAAACGCCTTTCACTCCTATTTCCGAAATCAATTCCTTGAATAATCCAGCCCACCATTCGCGAACTTCAGGATTTGTATAATCAGGAAAATTACATTCACCTGGCCACACTTTTCCTTTCATAAATGGTCCATCGGCACGTTTGCAGAAATAATCATTTTTTAATGCTTCCTGATAAACCCAATAATCTTTATCTATTTTTATTCCCGGATCAATGATAACAACGGTTTTAAAACCATCTTTGGCTAATTCGGCCACCATTCTTTTTGGCTCTGGAAAATACTCTTTGCTCCACGTAAAACAACGGAAACCTTCCATATAATCAATGTCTAAATAAATAGCATCGCAAGGAATTTTAAGTTCTCTAAATTTACTGGTTACTTCTTTGACTTTGCTTTCAGGATAATAACTCCATTTGCATTGGTGGTAACCTAATGTCCACATTGGTGGCAATTCTGGTTTTCCCGTCAAATGAGTATATGTTGTAACGACATCTGCCATTTTTGGACCATACACAAAGTAGTAATTCATTTCGCCACCTTCTGCCCAAAAACTAGTAACATTTCTTTTCTCATGACAAAAATCAAAAAAAGTTCTAAAGGTATTGTCAAAGAAAACTCCGTAAGCTTTGTTGTGATGTAATCCTATATAAAAAGGAACAACTTTATATAATGGCTCTTGATCTTTATGAAAAGCATATTGGTCGGTTGCCCAATTTTCAACACGCTTTCCTTTTAGGTTTAAATGTGTTGGCTTGTCTCCCATTCCGTAAAAACTTTCTCCGTCTTTTGAAGCCTTACTCATTTTTACAATGTTACCACCATGTTCGTAGCTTTCTTCCCAATGAAACCCGTATTCGTCTTCCAAAATTGTAAAACCATCAATATCATGAATTGATATCTTTAGGTCTTTTTTATTGACTTTACAAAAGACTTTGCTTGTTTTTATCAAATAAAAAGTGCTCTCTTCTATAACTTCCAGTTGATTGTAACCGTGGGATTGTGTCTTATCAATGGCATACGAAAAGTCGTTACTGAAATATCCTTTGGTGGTATAACGAAAACGTATTAAACTATCGCGAAGAATTGTTATTTTTAGGATTACATTATTATCTGTATTGAAATAGATACTGTCAACATCCTGATTAAAACTAACTATTTTGGAAGGGAATTGATCTCCTTTATATTCGAGTTCTTGATTAGTAATCATATTGATTTTTTAATGTAGTGTTGCCAAATTTACAAAGTTGACAATGATTATTAAACATCTAAGTAAAGTAGTTTTTAACTATAACGATTGCGAATGATGTTAATACAAAGAAACCTGTCAGATTTTAAAAATCTAACAGGATTAATAACAGAATAATCTTTTAGGAAATCTTATAAACCGTAACGCCTAATGGAGGTAAAACTAATTCGGCAGAATAGTCTCTATAATTCCATGCTGTATTGTCTATTTTGATTGGCTTGGTATTTACGACACCGCTTCCGCCATATTCGGTGCTGTCAGAATTGAAAATTTGCGTAAGCTTTCCTTTGCTTGGTAATCCAATTCTATAATTGTCTCTAACCACTGGAGTGAAATTACAAACCACAACTAAACTTTCCTTTTCGTTATTTCCTTTTCGAATGTAACTCAAAACGGCATTTTCAGCATCAGAATAATTAATCCATTCAAAACCATCAACATGAAATTGCTTTTCATACAAAGCTGGATTGTTTTTATATAACGCATTTAAATCGGTTATGCATTTTTTGATTCCTTCATGATAACCAAATTGTAATAAATGCCAATCTAAACTTCCTTCAAAATTCCATTCGGAGCTTTGCCCGAATTCAGCACCTTGAAACAATAATTTTCCTCCTGGATGTGTAAACATATAGCCATATAGCAAACGTAAATTAGCAAATTTCTGCCATTCATCACCTGTCATTCTCCCCAAAATTGATTGTTTTCCATACACTACTTCATCGTGAGATAATGGCAACATAAAATTCTCTGTAAACGCATACGTCATAGAGAATGTCAAATCGTTTTGGTGGTATTTTCTATACACACTTTCTTTTTTGAAATATTGCAAGGTATCGTGCATCCAACCCATCATCCATTTCATTCCAAAACCTAATCCACCAATGAATGTTGGGCGTGAAACCATTGGAAAACTTGTGCTTTCTTCCGCAATAGTCTGTACATCGGGGAAATCCGAATACACTGCTTCATTAAAATCTTTTAAGAAACTAATGGTATCAAGGTTCTCTCTACCACCATAAATATTTGGTTCCCATTCGCCATCTTTTCTGGAATAATCCAAGTATAACATGCTCGCAACCGCATCAACACGCAAGCCGTCAGCATGATAATTTTTTAACCAAAATATAGCATTGCTAATTAGGAACGAACGCACTTCATTTCGTCCATAATTGAATACCAAACTTTTCCAATCGGGATGATAACCTTTTTTTCTGTCAGGATGTTCATATAAATTAGATCCATCAAAAAATCCTAAACCATGAGCATCATCAGGGAAATGTGACGGCACCCAATCGAGGATTACTCCAATTCCGGCCTGGTGCAATTTATCTACCAAAACCATAAAATCCTGTGGTTTACCAAAACGAGATGTTGGCGCAAAATAGCCTACCAATTGATAACCCCAAGATGGGTCGTATGGATATTCCATGATTGGCATAAATTCGACATGAGTGAAACCAGTTTCTTTAACATAATCCACTAATTGGTCTGCCAATTCAAGATAAGTAAGGAATTTGCCATCACTGTTTCTCCGCCATGAACCCAAATGAACTTCATAAACGGAAAACGGTTTATCTAAACCATTTTTATCTATACGAGTGTCCATCCATTTTTTGTCTTTCCACTTATAGTCTAAGTCCCAAATGATAGAAGCTGTTTGTGGAGGATGTTCACAATACAACGCAAATGGGTCAGCTTTTTCAGTAATGATTCCGTTATTATTAGATTGGATTTTATATTTGTAAGTTGTGCCTTTTTCAACACCTGGAATAAATCCTTCCCAAATACCTGAAGAATCCCAACGCACATTTAGTTGATGCTCGCCTTGTATCCAATAGTTGAAATCGCCAACTACGGAAACCGAACGAGCAGAAGGAGCCCAAACGGCAAAGTAAACGCCTTTGACACCGTTGACTTCAATGAGATGAGCACCCATTTTTTCGTATAATCTAAAATGCTTTCCTGCTTTGAATAAATCGATATCAAAATCGGTAAAAAGGGAATGTACTTGTACTTGGTTCATTTTGTTTTGTTATTGTGTGTATTCTATTTTTTTATGTTCCCTCGACTGCGCTCAGGGTGACAATATATATATAAATGACTACTATTCTCTAATCAATTCAAATCCTGTCTAGCCCCGATTGGAGCAAGCTGCCATGCAGCGTGGAAAGCGGGAACATGGTTTTCTGAAACTGCCCGAACGTTTCGCTCCTAATTCGTAATTTCAAATTTGTAATTCTTTAATATCCCATTATACTCTGAATTCCACGCAACGGAATCACTGCCCAGCGTGGTCTTGAGTTTAATTCGTAACCTAATTCATAAACTGCTTTTTCAATCAGACAATATTTTAACAGAAAATCGATTTCATGGTTATAGCCTATATTCAGATTTCCTGCTTGTGCTTTTTCCACATAGGTTTCTAAAAATACACCTACGAAATAATTAAATAAAATTTCAGCGGCTTTAAAAAGATGTTCTTGTTCAAACGGATATTTGTCTTTGTTGTTGAAAATGGTCGCATAGATAGCGTAATGAAACGAACGAAATAGTCCAGCTACATCTTTCAAAGGTGGTTGTTTTACTTTTCGGTCACGGATTGTACTTTCTGGTTCACCTTCAAAATCCAATAAATAAAAATCATCTCCGTTTACAAGAATTTGGCCTAAATGATAATCTCCATGTATTCGGATGCGCTCCGATTTCATTTTTGTCCAATCAAAATCTACAAAATGCTTTCGCACTAACTTTTTATTTTCCAAAAACTGATGAGCTAAATCTAAAGCCAAACCGTCTAATTTATGCAAACTATTTTCAATGATATTCAATCGATTTTGAAACTGATATAACATTCTGTTTTTTAACCAAACCGTGTAATCACCGTTATAAGTTGTAGGCGTAAAAGCCGTATCATGGATATCGCCACCTAGTGCAATGTGCATTTCTGCTGTGCGTTTGGCCAATGTTTGTAAGCGAAGAAACAAACTCAATCCAACCCAATCAATAATCTCGGGTGGAATTTCATTTATTTTTAATCTTTTAAATAATGGAATATCTGGAAGCTTTTCAATCTTGATTTTTTTATTTTTCAAATTGCTAAATACAACATCAATTTCTTCTAACATAAATTTCCAAGCATCACCTTGGTTAGGAACTAATTCTTGCATTAATCCTAACGTAATATTTCCTTCGGGCAACGCTAAATTAATACTACCTGTATACGCAGGTGAACTTTTGAAGTTCATACGCTCGGTTAAGAAACGACTAATTTCGTAGTCAGGATTAGTGCTGACATAGATGCGTCGGAAAATCTTTAAAACAAAAGCATCATTATATATGATAGAAGTATTGCTTTGCTCCAACCCCATAAAACGAGAAGATTTATATTCTTTATCGTCAAATTTGATTCCCTTATGAAAAATAAGTTTAAACTCTGAATTTTCTTTTGATTGAACTATGTTTTCAAACAACAATTTTCTAAAGTCTTCTTGATGTAATGCATCGACCAAAAACCCTTTTAAATTACCCATTTTAACTGGCGCAATAATGGTGTTGGTATCTAGTTCTTCTTCGGCCATGAAAGCCAAAGGCATAAAATAATGTTGGAAAAAAGCTTCTTTGAAATTTACTTCTAATAGCACACCATAATAGCTATTTTTTTTGGAGCTAATTTTGAAATGATCAACAACTTCAATATACTTCAAGGTACTTGCTTTTCCACCATACCAACGTTTGTTGATAATGTAATTCTCTAAAATATCAGAAGAGAATACTTTTACAAATTCTTCATCTTCAAATGCTGATTTCCAATCGGTCTTAAAGACAAATGGTGTAGAAAAAGTATCTTGGTTATCGTTTTCCATGACTATTTCAATATTTTAAATAAATGAAAAGGAAGTGCGGGATTTAACTCGACAAAATTCCATTCTTTATCCCAAATATAACTATTACCTGTAATCAGTTCAACAACTTTAATTGTCTGTCCTGCATGAATTCCTAATGCTTGCAACGGCAATTGAACCCAAGTCTGCTTTGCATAATAAGGATCAATGCTACAAATCATTAAAGTTTCGTCAAGTTTGTCATCATCATATTTGTAATACGCCAAAACTTGGTCATTATCTGTTGCACAAAACTGTATGTTATTGGTTTGTTGCAACGATGGTTGTTCATGCCTAATTTTATTCAATCTAGAAATTACCGTAATCAATTTGTTTTGAACCGACCAATCCCAATTGAAGAATTCATATTTTTCAGAATTGTGATATTCTTCTTTTCCAGGCATGGCTTCCGAAACCATATATTCATAAACCGGCCCATAAATTCCTATGCTAGAACTTAAAGTAGCAGCTAAAAAATATTTATGGAGATACACACTTTCGTGTCCGCTTTGCAAAGCATACGGCAAAATATCAGGAGTATTTGGCCAAAAGTTTGGACGGAAGAATTCACTTTGTTCTGTTTTAGTTAATTCTTCAACATATTCTATCAATTCGGCTTTGGTATTTCTCCATGTAAAATAAGTATACGATTGTGTGAAACCTTGTTTGGCCAATTCATGCATAATTTTTGGACGTGTAAAAGCTTCCGCTAAAAACAACACATCGGGATGTTTTTTCTTAATTTCGGCAATCAGCCAACCCCAAAAATAAAAGGGTTTAGTATGTGGATTATCAACTCTAAACACTTTGATATCGCACCCTTCGATCCAAAACAAAGCTACATCGAGTAACTCTTTCCAAAGGTTTTTCCAATCGCCACTTTCAAAATAAATCGGTTGAATATCTTGGTATTTCTTTGGTGGATTTTCAGCATATTGAACTGTTCCATCAGGACGCCATTTGAACCATTGAGGAAAATCTTTTACATAAGGATGATCTGGAGCAGCTTGTAATGCGTAATCCATGGCAACTTCTATGTTTAGTTTTTTTGCCGCTTTAACTAATGATTTGAAATCATCTATAGTTCCTAATTCGGGATGAGTTGCTTTGTGACCACCATGCTTAGAACCAATTCCCCACGGAGAACCTACATCACCTTTTTGTGAATTTGTAGCATTGTTTTTTCCTTTTCGATTTACTTCTCCAATAGGATGAATTGGCGGAAAATATAAAGTATCAAACCCCATAGCTGCTACTCTTGGAAGTAGCTTTTCACAATCTTTAAACGTTCCATGCTTTCCTTTTTCTTGTGAGGCAGAGCGAGGGAAAAACTCATACCAAGTACTGAATAAGGCTTTTTTTCTATCAACATAAATCTTCAACTCTGCCGAAGCGTTGGCTAAAGTTCGGGTTGGATATTTTTTAAAGATAT
>Ga0315902_10004968_pt1 | contig 18905 bp, 14 predicted proteins | sample LakEriMetagenome_9_FD_203523 | JGI IMG/M metagenome (GOLD analysis project Ga0315902, IMG submission 203523) | Freshwater fungal communities from buoy surface, Lake Erie, Ohio, United States - Buoy 12 MA117 | ecosystem: Environmental > Aquatic > Freshwater > Lake > Lake biofilm | place: USA... | reverse complement strand
GGCGACGCGGAGATTTTTTCGCCGCGCGAGGCCCACGATGTCATCCGCCTCCGCCAAGGTGATGGTGAAGGGCTTTTCGAGATACAAATGCGCACCTGACTCCAGCGCGGCCATCGCCATCGCGTGATGTTCCGTGGCCCAGCGCGGGCCTATGGCCACGAGGTCGGGTTTTTCCTTCGCCAGCATGTCGCGGTAGTCCGCATAGCCCTTCGCAGCTCCACTCGCAGCCTGCGCCTTGACCCGGCCGCCCTCATGCGGATCTGCGGCGGCCACGACGCTAACATCGCTCATGTTTTGAAACACACGCTCGATGCCGTGTCCATAATCCCCTGCCCCGGTGTGACCGATGATGGCGGCTTTGAGCTTCGTGGCATCAGCGGCATGCATTGCATGCGTTGCAGCCCATGCTGTGCTGCCGAGAATAAGTTGGCGTCGGGTGCTGGTAGTCATGGTGAAGGGAATACGAGCCGGGAGGCGTTGGTTTGGCATCGCATGAGATCTCTCTTCCTCGCTTTCCTCGCCCTGCCCTTGCTCGCCACTGCCCAGGACAAGCCTGTCTTCAAAGCCGGTGCCGCCACCAGCAACATCACGCCGCCGCTGGGCATGGAGATCGTGGGAAACTTCGCGCCGAGGCCCATCGCGAAGCATGTGCATGATGAGCTGCATGTGCGCTGCCTCGTGCTCGATGACGGCACCACGAAGCTCGCCTTTGCCGTGGCAGACACGATTTCACTCGGGCGTGATGTTTGGGACGAAGCGAAAAAGAAGCTCGAGGCCGCCACAGGCATCCCGGCGGCAAACATGATGTTCTCCGGCACGCACACGCACTCGAGCGTGTCAGCCATCACGAACAAAGATCCCTCGCTCGATTACCGCAGCTTCATCATCTCCCGCGTGGTGGATGGGGTGCGACGTGCGCTGAACAACCTAGAGCCCGCACGCATCGCGTGGGGCACGGGAAAGCTGCCGCAACATGTCTTCAATCGCCGCTGGCTGCTCAAAGAGGGCGTCACGAACGACAACCCGTTTGGAGGTAAAGATCGTGCAGTGATGAATCCGAGTAGCCTGCTGCGCCCACGACTTGCCGGACCTGCGGGGCCGACGAATCCCGAGGTGTATTGCCTTTCCGTTCAAGCCACCGACGGACGCCAAATTGCACTCATGGCGAACTACTGGCTGCACTACGTCGGCGGCGTGAACAAAGAAGACCTCTCGGCGGACTACTTCGGCGAGTTCTGCCGCCGCATCGAAGAAAAAGCCGGCGCCCCCTGCGTCGGCATCTTGGCGAATGGTCCCTGCGGCGACGTGAACAACAACGACTACAGCGGCAAAACGCCCGCCGTGAAACGCGAACCCTATGAGAAGATCAAACTCGTCGCTGGCGACCTCGCGCAGGAGGTTTTGCGTGTGCGCGAGACGCTGAAGCATCAAGACTGGGTGCCGCTGAAGGCCGCGGCGAGCGATTTGGAGCTTGGCGTGCGTCGTCCGACACCGGAGATGATCGCCTGGGCTGAAAGCGTGCTCGCCAAACCCAAAGATGCCACGCCCACGCATCGCCTGGAGCAGCCGTATGCCGAGCGCACGCTCGCCGCACGCGATGCGAAGCCGGACACCGTGCAAGCCGTCATCCAGGCCTTCCGCATTGGCGATCTCGGCATCGCGTCGATCCCGTTTGAGGTCTTCACGGAGATTGGCCTCGAAATCAAAGCCCGCAGCCCTTTCAAAGACACCTTCACCATCGAACTCGCCAACGGCAGCAACGGCTATCTCCCCACACCGAAGCATCACGACCTCGGCGGCTACGAAACGTGGCTCGGCACGAATCGCGTCGAGCGCGAAGCCTCCGTGAAGATCACCGCACGGGCTCTGGAGATGCTGGAGCGGGTGAAGTGAGCTTTTCGGACTTTTTTCTCAGTGAATTCAGATACGCGTTGTCTGGCGCGGGCTTCACAGGCCTCTCAGGCGTGTCGATCATCGTCTGCACGCGCTTTTCGCTGCCATTGATGAGGCCGGCGATGATCCCGGCCTCGGGGAGGTTCTTCCAATACTTCTTCGGCATCTCGGATTGCATGGCCTTCACCTTGAGGCGGGCGGGATTGAAGATGCTGCGGTAGTAGGTGCGCCAGAGGTCGTCATGGGCGTCGGCAGCGGGAGCATCGTTGCGGCTCATGCCGGGCATGAAGGTGAGTTTTTCGCCGTCCCAGGTCGCGCACTCGTCGGGCGTCAAAATGGACCACTCCATGCCGGCGAAGCGTTTCTCGAAAAACGGCGAGGCGAGGCGTGTGATGCGATATTCGGGTTCAAACCAAGCCACGAACTGCTCGCGGCCATTTTGCTCGTTCACGCCGACGAGGCGGAAGCGCACAAAGGCATGCATTTTGTGGATGTCGCGGCTCACGGCCTTCGCCCACATGTTGCACTGATGCATGTCGCGATCAGAAGGCATGGCGAGGAGGTGTTTTTGGCCGCCAAGCGTGAGACGATGCAAAAGGCGATACAGGATGGCAAATCGGCGTTCGTCGGTGTGGGCGCACACATTCGCGGCGAGACGCAAAAACTCGGCGGGAACCTTAACGGAGGTGTTGGGAGCGATTTGATACTCCGTTGGCTCTTCGGCGAGCAAGCTGGCGGTTTGCGAGGTGTCCACCCAATCGACATTTTCCGGCGACACGCCATGCCGCAGCAGCTCGCGGGCCTTGGAGCGCCAAGCTTCGAAAGTGGGCTGGATTTGGGCGGTGTGGGTCATATCTGACCGCTGAGCGCCATCGCGGCATCTGCGCTAGTGGTGGGAGGCGGAGCGTTGAAGTTCAGTTCGAGCTGGCGGGGGCCGGGGAGGAAGTGCTGGCGGAGATTCGTGCTTTCGAGCAGGGCGATACGCGGGCAGTGATCGGCGGCGATGATGAAGGGCATGACTTTTTTGAGGTTCACCCGCATGCGCTGGAGATCGGCTAGGGTGAGGCGCGACCACCTTCGCGCGGCGAGAATGCGGGCAACATTGACGGTGCCGAGGCCTGGGATGCGCCACAGCAGCTCTTGCGAGGCGCGGTTGATGTCCACGGGGAAGACGGCGCGATTGCGCAAGGCCCACGCGAGCTTCGGATCGAGGTCGAGATCGAGGTTCGGCTCCTCTTTGGGCAGCAACTCGCCGACATCGAAGCCGTAGAAGCGCAGCAGCCAATCGGCCTGATACAATCGATGCTCGCGGACGAGCGGCGGCGGCTTGATGGGCAGCAGCACGCTGGGCTCCGGGATGGGACTGAAGCCGCTGTAGTAAACACGGCGCAGCCGCACCTCGCGATACAGCTCATCGGCGCGATGCAGCACGAGCGCATCGCTGCTGTCGTCCGCGCCGACGATCATCTGCGTGCTCTGGCCGGTGGCAAAGGCGGGCGCTTTGACTCGCGGGCGGTTCACGATCTGTCGCGCCTCTTTTTTTGCCGCGAGGTTTTCGTCGATGCGCTGGCGGATGCCGTGCATGGCCTGCTTGGTGTTCGTGAGGTTCTTTTCCGGCGCGAGTCGGTCGAGGCTCTGCTGCGACGGCAGCTCGATGTTGATGCTGATGCGGTCGGCGTAGCGTCCAGCCTTGTCGATGAGCGCCTGCGAGGCCTCGGGGATGGTTTTGAGATGGATGTAGCCGCGGAAGTGATGCACCTCGCGGAGCTGCCGTGCGACTTCGATGACCTGCTCCATCGTGTAATCCGCGCTGCGCACGATGCCGCTGCTGAGGAAGAGGCCCTCGATGTAATTGCGCTTGTAGAAGTCGAGCGTGAGCTGCACGACCTCCTCCGGCGTGAAGCGTGCCCGCTGCACGTTGCTGGAGCGGCGGTTGATGCAGTAATGGCAGTCGTAGAGGCAGGCGTTTGTGAGCAGCACCTTCAGCAGCGACACGCAGCGCCCATCCGGCGTGTAGCTGTGGCAAATGCCCATGCCACCCGTGGAGCCGATGCCCTTCCCATCCCGCGAGTCCTTCCGTGTCGCGCCGGAGCTCGCGCAGGACGCATCATACTTCGCCGCGTCGGCCAGGATTTCGAGTTTGCGCGTGAGGTCCATGCGTGAGGAAAGGTTCCGGCGAGCAGAGTACCGCGCGGTTTGGAAAAAACCACTGGAAATGTTCACGTGAACACATTCAGTCGCACGCCATGCAGCACCGCGTTTTGTTCATCGACTTCAACTCCTACTTCGCCTCGGTGGAGCAGCAGTTGATGCCGGAGCTGCGCGGGCGGCCCATCGCCGTCGTGCCCGTGATGACGGACTCCACCTGCGCCATCGCCGCCAGCTACGAGGCGAAGGCCTTTGGCGTGAAGACCGGCACCGGCATCCGCGAGGCGAAGCAGATGTGCCCCGGCCTCGTCTGTGTGAAGGCCCGGCACGATGCCTACGTGTACTATCACGACCTGCTGAAAAAGGAAATCGACCGCCACATCCCGATCCTCAGCGTGGAGTCGATCGACGAGATGGCCTGCGAGCTCTACGGGGCATATCACGCGCCGGATCGGGCCGTGGAGCTGGCGCAGCGCATCAAAAACGGCATCCAGCAAAACGTCGGCGAGTGCCTGCGCAGCAGCATCGGCATCTCGACGAACCGCTTCCTCGCCAAAGTCGCCAGCGATCTGCAAAAGCCGGACGGCATCACCTTGCTGCATCCGCAGGAGATGCCTGCGCGGCTCGCGCACCTCACCCTCCGCGACCTGCCCGGCATCGGGCGCAACATGGAGGCACGACTCAACGCCAAAGGCATCACCACCATCGACGCTCTCTGGCACTGCGCGCCAAAACAGGCCGCCGCGCTCTGGGGCAGCGTGGAGGGCGAGCGCTTCTGGCGCGCGCTGCATGGCGAGCCCCAGGAGCAGCGCGAGCACACCCGCCGCATGGTCACGCACAGCCACGTGCTCGGCCCGGAGGACCGCCCTCTGGACCGCGCGGAGTGCGTCGCGCGCCGACTGCTGCTCAAAGCCGCCGGCCGCATGCGCGACATGCACATGATGGCCACGCACCTCGACATCGGCGTGCGCGTGGAAAAAGGCGACCGCCTCGAGGGCGGCATCCGTTTTTCGCCCGTGAGCGACAGTTTCGCGCTGCTGAAGCACTTTGCACCACTCTGGCATCGCATCGTCGCCTCGCAGCATCCGCAGCGGCTGAAAAAAGTCGGCCTCGCCCTGCACGGCCTCATCCCGGACACCACACCGGAGCAGCTCAGCCTTTTTCCCGACGCGGAAAGCACCCCGCCGCGTGACTCCGCACGGCGCGCCGCCTGCGAAACGCTCTCCCGCATGCTGGATGACGTCACCCGCCGTTACGGGCGGAATGCGCTCACCCTCGGCCTCACCGAGCGGGACGGCAGCGGCTTCACCGGCACCAAAATCGCCTTCACACGTATCCCGGAGGCCAGCGATTTCGAGCAATGGGACCCGCAGCCGCCGCGCTGAGAGCCCGCCCGGCGTGGCAAAACCCTTTACACATCCCCCCGTTGCCAAAAACCAGCGGACACGGTAAGATCGCCTCCCCTTTGCCCCCGGAAAGCCCCGTCTCATGAAATCCTACCTGTTCTGCCTGCTGGCCCTGCTCTGCCTGTGTGTCGCACCCGCGCTGCATGCCCAGGCCTCCAGCGAAGTCTCCGACCTGTACTTCCAAGGCTTCGTCGCCAACAACGAAGCCACCCGCCTCGAAAAAAACGGCGACCTCGACCTCGCGATCAGCAAATTCAAAGAAGCCGCCGCCATCTTTGAAAACATCGCGCGCAACTATCCCACCTACGAGACCGAGATGCGCGCCAACCGCCAGCGCAACATCACCAGCGCCATCGCCCGCATCGAAGCTGCAAAGTCCAAATCCGCCTCCGCCAGCGTCGCCGCCTCTGAGGCCACACGCGCCGCCGCCGCGCTGAATGCACCGCAGCCCGCGCCCGCCACCCAGGCCGCACCCGCCGTCGAAAGCGGCCCCATCGGCGACATGCCCTCCCTCAACGACATGCTCCGCGATTGGGAAAACAAGATGCGCGGCCGCATTCTCCAGCTCGAGGCGGACAAGGCCAATCTCTCGCTCGATCTCAACAAATGGAGCCAGTGGCACGATTGGGCTGCGGGCGAAATGAACCGCGTGAACGGCGAAAACAGCGCCCTCACCAAAAAAGCCACCGCACTCCAGCAAGCCATCATCGGCATGCAGGCCGAGGTCGAGGCTGGAAAAGCCGCCAGCAGTCAACTCGATGCGCTGAAGCAGCAAAAAGCCGCCGTCGAGGCCGAACTCGCCCGCAACGCGCCCAAACTCGCCGCCGCTGAAAAAGCCGCCGCCGATGCCAGCTCGAAGCTCGCCACCAGCACCTCCTCAATGGCTGCCGTCGAAGCCGAAAAGGCCAAAATCGACGCCGAACGCACCAAGCTGCTCAAAGAGCGCGATGACGCCGTCAAAGCACGCGACGAAGCCGTCAAAAAAGCCGATGTCGCCACCCAGGAGCGCGATGCCGCCTCCGCCAAAGCCCTTGGCCTCGCCACCGATCTGGAGTTGCTCAAGAAAAAGAGCGCCAGTGGCGACGTGAAGAAGCTCATCGCTGAAAACGAGCGCCTGCGCGCCGACCTCGCCGCCGCCGAAAAGCAGGTGGAGACCCTCAAGGCCGATGTCAGCCGCAAAGACCAGGAAATTACCAAGCTGCGCGGCGAGATCACCACGCTCCAAGGTCAGCTCACCACCCTGCGTCAGGAAAGCGCGCAGTATCAAACCCAAGTGGCCGACCTCACTCGTCAGCTCAAAGAATTGAAGGACATGCCCGCCAACGCGCCCGCTGGCGAGGCGAATGAAATCGTCACCAAGGAAAACGAAATGCTCCGCGGCATCATCATGCGCCAGCTCCGCATGCAAAACCGCCAGCAGCAGGCCAAGGACATCATCATCACCGAGCTCTCGAAGATGGAGAACGCCTCCACCGATCTCTTGAAGCAGGTCGAGGAACTCAAAAACGCCCGCATGACCCTCAGCCCCGAGGAGGAGAAGCTCTTCAAAGATCCCGCCGCGCGCGAACTCATCGGCGCGAACGGCGTGCAGGCCACGCTCATTGCCGCCAGCGCCGACAAGCCGAAACCCGGCTCCGTCAACGCCCTGCTGCTGCGTGCGAACGAAGCCTTCACCACCAAGGATTTCTCCAAGGCCGCCGAATACTACGTCGATGCCCTCCGCGTGGAGCCGAAGAACGTCACCGCCCTCATCGGACTCGGCATGACGCAGCAGCGCGCCGGACGCTACGCCGACTCCGAGGCCGCGCTGCAAAAAGCGCTCGCTTACGAGCCGGACAATGACTCCGCCGCCTACGCCATGGCCCTCACGCACTTCAAACAGGAGAAGTGGAAGGACAGCATGACCTGGTTCGAGAAAAGCCTCGAAAAGCAGCCCAAAAACGCCTCCGCACGCCACTACCTCGGCATCATCTCCACCAAGCTCAGCCTCATGGACCGCGCCGAGCGTGAATTCAAAACCACGCTCGCGCTGGACCCGAACCACGGCGAGGCGCACTTCAATCTCGCCGTGCTCTACGCCACCTGGGACCCGCCGCAGTGGGACAAGGCACGTGAGGAATACGCCGCCGCGCTCAAAAAAGGCGTGAAGCCAGATTCCGCGCTCGAAAAGCTGCTGGATGGCGGAAAAAAGGTCTCTCAAAACTAAGCTGCGGCTCCTTCCGGCAGTTATAGTCCGCGCCGCGGGCCTCCAGGCTCCGGCGCTCTTCTTCACACACCCCCGCCATCTCTCACCATGCGCCTTTCCCCCATTGCGCCCGTCCTTCTGCTCGCCTGCGCCTCCGCCCAGGCCGTGGACTTCAAAAAGGACATCCAGCCCATCCTCGAAAAAAACTGCTACGAGTGCCACAGCGAGAAAACGGGCAAACGCAAAGGCGGCTTCGTCTTTGATGACCTAGAGACCTTCAAGCTCGACATCGCCGACAACGACGTCGCGCAGATCCGGCCCGGAAAGCCCTCGGAGAGCCATTTCTTCGAAGTGATCTCCAATCCCTCCCACGAGCGCCACATGCCGCCGAAGGACGAGCTCTCGAATGGCGAGATCAAAAAAATCTCCGACTGGATTCTCGAAGGGGCCACCTTCGGCCCCGCAGGTGCCAAACCGATCGTCGCCGCGACCACTCCGGCCAAAAAAGATCTTCCGCCCATCATGAGCTGGACGAATCTGGAGGGAAAAACCATCCGCGCCGGCTTTGTGCGCCTCGATGGCGAAAGTGTGGTGCTCCGCATGCCTGCGAACGGCCAGGAAGTGCCGTATCCGCTCGCCAAACTCAGCGCGGAAAGTCAGCAGCAGGCCAAAGAGTCCGCTGCACCGTGATTTGCCAGTTTCAGCCGCCAGACGCGTATGAGTGGCTCCACTCCTCACGTCCGCGATTTCCATGCTGAAGCCTCTTTTTGCCCTCTCCTGCCTCTTTTTCGTCCTCAACGCCTCCGCGGCTGAAAATCCGCCCAAAGGCGAGCCCACGAACGCCGCCGAGGCAGCCGCAAAAAAGGCCCGCGCCGATGCCGAGCTCGAAAAACGCTACCAAGAGCTCGTCAGCGCGATGCCGCCCGCGCAGCAGGCTTGGGAACGCGTGCTGCAGGACCAACTCGGCTCCTTTTACCTGCCGATTCACAAAAAAGAAAAAGTCGCCGGCCGCTCCAACGCTTGGGATTTCGTCGTCGATGATCCCAAGCTGCCGCGCGTGCTTTTGATCGGCGATTCCGTCTCACGCGGCTACACGCAGGCCGTGCGCAAAGCTCTCGCCGGCAAAGCGAACGTGCATCGCGCGCCCGCGAACTGCGGCCCCACCGCCAGCGGCATCAAAAACATCGAAGTCTGGCTCGGTGACGGCAAATGGGACCTCATCCACTTCAACTTCGGCATTCATGACCGCGGCACGCCACTGGCGGACTACACCGCGAGGCTGGAGCAGCTCATCACGCGAATGAAACAAACCGGCGCGCGGCTCATGTGGGCAAGCACCACGCCGATTCATGACTCCGCGGATGGGAAATACCGCGCCGCCGCCGTGCCGGAGCGGAACGCGGCCGCTCTTGAGCTCATGAAAAAGCAGGCGGTGGCCATCGATGACCTGTACACGGCCATCCAGCCGCATTTGAAGACCTACCAGCCGCCAAACGACGTGCACTTCACTGCGCAAGGCTACGATTTCCTCGGCCAGACGGTGGCCGAGGCTATCCTGAAGGCTGTGAAGCCGTAAACGCGCCCCATCAGGCACGCGCGCCAGCATCACGGATCTTCGCGGCCAGTTGCTCCACCTTGCGGCGGAAGTCGGTCGAGGAATTGATCTGGTTGTTGATCACCTTGCACGCGTGAATCACGGTGCCGTGGTCACGGCCGCCAAACTCTTCGCCGATCTGGATCAACGGCAGCTTCGTGAGCGTGCGCGTGAGATACATGGCCACCTGACGGCCTTCAGCGATGTTTTTCGGGCGGCGCGGGCCGGTGAGATCGCTCACGCGCAGATCGTAATGCGTGGCGACGATGCGCTGCACTTTATCGACCGTGATCTGACGCGAAGCATCGTCTTCGATGACATCATGCAGCAGCGTGGCGAGCGCGGCCTCGGTCGGCACGGGGCCTTCGAGCGAAACGTGCGCGGCGACACGCATGAGCGCGCCTTCGAGCTTGCGCACGTTCGAGCGGATGCGCTGGGCGATGAAATCGAGCACCCAGCTGTCGAGCGCGACATTGAAGTCAGCCTGCTTGCGGCGCAGGATGGCGATGCGTGTCTCAAAATCCGGCACCTGGATCTGCGTGGTGAGGCCCCATTCAAAGCGGGAGACGAGACGGCTTTCGAGATTCTTGATTTCGCTCGGCGGACGATCGCTGGCGAGCACGATCTGGCGCGCGTTGTTGAAGAGCTCGTTGAAGGTGTGGAAGAACTCCTCCTGCGTGCTGTCCTTGCCCTCAAAGAAGTGCACGTCGTCGATCAGCAGCACGTCCACCTTGCGGTATTTCTGGCGGAACTGCGTGAAGGTCTGCTTCTTGATGGATTCGACGAACTCATTCGTGAACTGCTCGCTCGTGACGTAGCGCACGATGGCGTTGCGCTTCCGCGCGATCACTTCCTGGCCGATGGCCTGGAGCAGGTGCGTCTTGCCGAGGCCGGTGGGGCCGTGGAAGAAGAGCGGGTTGTAGATCTTTCCGGGCTTTTCAGCGACCGCCTTGGCCACAGCGACGGAGTAACTGCTGTTGGTGCCGATGACGAAGCTGTCGAAGTTGAACTTCGCGTTGAGACCCATCTCCGCAAAGCTGCGCATGGGCTGAGGCTCCGCAGAGGCAACGCGTGCGGCCTTGGTCTGCGGCATCACCGCAGATTTCAGCGCCTGCGCGCCAGCGGAAGGCTCTGTTGCCACGGCGAACTCGATCGTCGCGGGCTCGCCGGTGACTTGCGCCACCGCATCGGTGACCACGCCGAGATAATTGCTCTCAATCCACAACTGATGAATCGGATTGGGCACGGTGATGATGAAACGGCCACCATCCGCGGCGCGCGCGGAGGCGCCGCTGAAGCAGCGCTGATAATTGTCCGCGCCGAGGCGCTCCAGAAGCACCTCGCCCACACGATCCCAGAGTGTGGGAGTCAGCGTGAACAAGTCGTTGTCATTTTCAGAAGGTTGCGGCGTGTGGGAAGGAATTTGTCCATCAGTGTCGATCTCCATTGGGTCGGGTTTCTCCAGCGGTCTTGAGTTGGCGGTAATGAGGGGGCGGAAAGAGTGTTGAAACAGGCTTCACGAAGGTTTGAGCATCGTGATGCTTTGTTTTTAAAACGGGCCGCTTTGTATGTCGAAATCGTTTCGATGCACAACCATTTCCGGCTGGTTTTTTGAAATAAATCTTTCGCGCATTTGAAATTTTTTAAAGTCAATGACCGCCCTGTAGTAAATGCGTGTGCACATCCCTGCGAACAAGCTGTGAACAGATGGTGCAAAGCTGTGAATGGCACTGCTTTTGCTGATGAATGGGATGTTTCACGACTCAGGCTCGTGCGAATCATCAACGGCCGCGCTTTTTGTCAGCGGCCGCATATTCAATCTTGACCCTGCGGGCGCTTATCCTCTTACTGCCGGGGACAGCCGCTCCTCACGCGGGCCGCGCAGGCCTGCCAAGTCTTCACGCACATGTTTTCCACCGCTGCTCGTTCCTGCTCTCCGTTTTGCACCACGCCGCGTCGCTTCCTCGGTCTCTGCCTGCTCCTCGCCGCTTTCATTCACGCCTCGGCAGCCTCCGCCTTTGACACGGTGATCCTCGATCCCGGCCACGGCGCGCATGACCGCGGCGCGGCCATTGGCTACGTGTATGAGAAGCACCTCGCGCTCGACACCGCACGGCGTGTAGAGCAGCTCCTCAAAAAAGAGGGCATCAAGGTGATCATGACGCGCAGCCGGGATGTCTTCATTCCTCTGCAGGGCCGCTCCGCAGCGGGAAACAGCAAGCGCAACGCCATCTTTGTCAGCGTGCACTACAACTACAACCGCGGTGGCAGCGGCGCCGGCGCGGAGACTTATTATCACCACACTTCGAGCTACACGCTGGCCGCCTACATCCAGGCCTACCTCGTGCAACGTACCCGCATGACCAATCGCGGCGTGAAAAGCGCCAGCTACCACGTCATTCGTGAAACGACGAAAAATCCCGCCGTGCTCGTCGAATGCGGCTTCGTCAGCAATCCGACGGAGCGTGCGCGCATGCTCACCGGCGAATTCCGCGCGAAAATCGCCGAAGGCATCGCGCAGGGCATCGTGGCGTATCGCAAGGCCAATTAAGACTCTGCTACAGCTGCGTCAGCAGGAACACTCACCGGCGTCTTGGGGCGTCTGGCCGTGAAGCTGAGCCAAAGCCCATAGACCAGCAAAATCGCTTGGCTGAGCCAGTAGATGTGAATTTTGGGCCAGGTGCCGTCCGTGAATCCATAGGCATGCAGGCCGACACCGAGCTGATTCACGGCAAACCACGAGAAGATGACGATGCAGCCGAGGATCAAATTGCAGCAGTGGAGCCCTACTTCACGGATGTAGCCGCCCAATCGAGCGTGAAGGATCACCAGACACATCAGCACGATCATGAGGGCTCCATTCTCCTTCGGATCCCAGCCCCAAAACCGGCCCCAGCTGTAATTTGCCCAAATACCACCCAGCACGGTGCCCACCAACGAAAGGAACAAGCCCGCACAGATGAAACCATAAGCCACGCGAGTCATGAAACGGCCCATGTCATCGCCTTTGCCCAATTGACGACGCATCGCAGCCAGTCGCGGACTGACCCAGCCCGTAAAACGGTAAACGAAATACGACTGCGAAATCAAAGCGGCCACCATGCAGGCTGCATAGCCCAGATTGATCAATGGCACGTGAGTGGTGAGCCAGAAATTCGTGATCAGCACGGCCTGAAGCTGCTGCATCGTGTCCGAGGCTTCGCTGGCCTCAAATTGGATCGCTAGGAACATGCAACCGGTGCCGCCAATGGCCGCGACAAGCAGTCCAAGACCACGACGGGTTATGAGCTCCGCAATCAGTCCGAACAAAGCCACAGAAGAGCCAATGAACAGAATGGTCTCAAACAAGGTCGTGATCGGCGGACGTCCCATGATGAGACAACGAACCACCACCCCAGTCACAGCGAGCCCGGTCGCACACCCGAGCAGCAACCATGCACCCGCATTCGCGATGGTGCCGAAGCGCGACTCGGGAGAGATCCAAGTCAACGCGACAAACACCAGCCCGGCGAGGAAAAGCCACTGCGCGTAGAAAAAGTAGTCGGCGCGCAGGTAATGCAGCTCCAGAGCCACTCGACTGCCTTCACCGCGGAGCGCGGCTGCTTCCTGCACCTTGGTCAGAAAGGCTTTGGAGGCCGTTTTGAACTTCTCCGCGTCTGGAAGCGCCAGATAGACCTCCTCATACGCGGCCAGCCACGCGAGTTGGGCGGCGTCCGCTTCTTGATCGCTTTTGATGGCCGCGAGAAGGGTTTCTCCCGGGCCGTGCCAGATTTCCTGGGCCTTTGGAGCGGGCGGGAAAATGCGCAGTTGCATCTCAGGATTGCCCGCCATCATCGCGCCGATCGCCGCCTTGCCAAAATCGCTGAACCAAGGCTTCTGCATCGGCGGCACATCGCCTTTGCGGATGTCCGCAGCGAGCACGTTGAGGTTTTTCGAGAGACGCATCGGCTTTTCCACGCCCGCAGGCAGCGAATCCTCGTTTTTGCCGGCTGGAGCGCGGATGAAGTCGAAGTGCGTCAGGATGAACTCGTAATCGAGGAAGTTCGCCGCGAGCTGCACGATCATCCGCTGCTCCGCCGACTGCTTTTTGGAGGGGATCTGGCTGTATTGCTGCATCTTCTCCGCCAGCAACTGCCGCGCGGGCTCGATTTCCTCGTAGGAATACTGGTCACGCTTCGCCTTGGCGGTGAGGCCTAGCTCAGTGATCGCGGAGGAGTTATCCACTTTGAATAGAGGCACCGTTTTGCCGATGTCCGGCCGGAACCAGCTCATCAGCAGCCATTCCATGGCCGAAAGCTTCAGCGGCTTGCCATCAGCCTTCGCGATCGGCTGTTTCGTAGCCGGATCGATGAGCGGTTTGCCCTCCATTTCGCCACTGTCCGTCAGCCACAGACTACGGCGCGCGCGAAAGCGCAGAAGCCGGTAGCTGGCCAGATTTTCCAGCGGCTTGATGCGTCCGGATTCCTGCACTGGGATCGCCGCGAAGGTCTTCACGATCTCCGGATCGCGGAAAAGCTCCAGCGAAGGCAAAGCGGGGCGGGATGGCAGGATTACGCGCCTGCGGGCGGCATCGTCGTCAGCTTTTGGCTCCGCCTGCTGAGCGGAGAGGCTCAGCGTCATCCCACAAAGCAAAAGAAAGTGGAACAGGTTTCCAACCTGTTTCGTCAGGTTCAGCTTTTGGGTATTTTTCATCTGGAGAGAGGTTTGAGGTTCAAAATTCACTTCGGCGAGCACAGGTTGCAAACCTGCGCCGCGTTCGTCAGAGCAGTTTCCACATCGCGAGGGCAAAGAGGCCATTGAGCACGACGATGAGGCCGATGGAGAATCGCCACGGCTCGATCTTGATGAAGCGGGCCAGCATCATAAGGAAATGCAGCAGCAGGCCCTCGGCGACGATGATGCAGGAGATCAGCGGCCAGTGATCCGAGGGGTTTTCTACGATTTGGAAGCCGCTGCTCTTCACACCGTCCTGACGGCGGCTGCCATCATCAAAGCTCTGCTGAAAGACCGCGTAGCCACCGCCGCGCACGGGCTCGTTCATCGTCACCACGCGTTTTTCCTCGCGTCCATCCGTGATTTTCGTCACCCAGCTGGTGAACCGCCGCGCCATGCGCGTGCCCGGATGCTGCTCCTGCTCCGTCTTGTCCAGCTTCACCGCAAAAGGCAGGCGGTAGGTGCGGCGGCGCAGATCGATCAGATACTTCTCATCACCCACGGTGACGGTCCAGGGCGCGCGGGTGAATTCCCACAGGATGCCCTTTTGCTCCGCGCCGGTCTTTTTATCCTTCACGATCGCCACGCAGGCACTGGAGAGCTCCTCATCGGCTTTCGCACTGCCATTTTCATCGAGCATGCTCACCTCCTGGATGAAGTAGCCATTGATCGCGTCCCCGCGCGTGCCGTCCTTGTCCGGACGCGGCTCCGCATGGCGCAGCCAGCCCGTGATCATGACGTCAAACGGCAGGCTTTCATGCGTGAAGGTCCGGCCCTTGCCCGCGCCGAGATCCTCAAACATCCGCTCATCGATCACGAGCGTGCTGCGCTTTGACTTGTCATCCGCAGGAGCCTTTTCGATCTCGATCACGCGGTCGTGGAAGCTTTGGAATTCATCGCTCGTCTCGCCCTCGCGCAGGCTGAGGATGCCCTCGATGGCGAAGTGATAAGTGACCGCTCCCGAGGCGATCATAAACAGAATCGCAAAGTGCGAAATGATCACGCCAATGGTCTTGGGCGACTTGCGGATACGGAGGATCCCCCCGATGAGCAAATTCACAAACAGAACCGCCATCAGCAGGTAGCCACCGGGCAGGATCATCACCGGCAGCGTGAATTTTCCTAGATCCGTGATCGCCAGCGCGCGCAAGCAGGCGGCCACGTCGATCCGATCGATAAACACGGACTCAAAGTAGCGCTCCTGGCTCGCCACGAGACCGTACTCGGCCTGCTCCAGCGTGCCGAGCAAGGTGATGAGCAGCAGCAAGGTCAGCGTCACCGTCGCCAGCCCGAAGCTGGAGAGAAACGCGATCAACTTGGAAAAGAAATTCGGAGGGGATGAGGTCACGGGAACTATTCCTTGGGCAGATTCGGTTTGATGGACTGGCAGAAGGCGTCAAACGCCGCCGCGTTTTGCTCCACGAGCGCTTTCGGGCCCGTGAGCTTCACAAAAATCGTCGCCTGCTCCGTGCTGTGGATCAGGCCCAGCAGCCGGTAGCCCGTTTTGGCCTCCGCAGCGCCAAAGCCTTTGAAATCGCCATCGAAAGCCACAAACGCGCCCTCACGATTGAAGAACGGCTTCTTCGGCAAAGCGGCGATTTCATCCGCCGTGTAGGCAGCCTGACCCATCTGCGTGCGCCAGCGGTTCACATTCGCCTCCAGGCCGCCCGCATTGCCCGGCATCAGGCTGATGTAGCACTCCCCTTCCCCGGCGGGGCCAAATCGCAGATCCAGCAGACGCATGCCCGCGGCATCCGGCGTCGCAGACTCACTCCAGCCTTCCGGCACCGTCCAGGTCAGCAAATCGCGAAAACTCGGCCGCTGCTGCGCCTCGGGCTGCTCAGGCTCCGCGTCATCATAAAAGCGCACCTTGTCCGGGATGTCCGCGAGGGCCTTTCCGGCATGCGGCGAGATTTCACGCGATTCCGTGATCGCCTCGCGCTCTTCGAGGCATGAGGTGAGCAGGCCGCACAGCAACACCGCGCAGCAGGTGGGGGGGATTTTCATGCAGATGATACGCATCAGGGGGACGATCACTTAGCGACATTCATCCGCCGCGCGAGGGCGAAGATGCCCTGCGATCATGTCTCACCAGCCGCTTTTCGCTTCAGCGTCACCCGGTGGATGCCTTTGCGCAGCGTCGTCACGTCAAAATTCACCCAAACTCCCATTTTCAGCCCGCTGAGGCGCAGAAACGACTCAAAACGCTCTTTGTCGAGTTCCGTCGTCTGCGGCTGCGAGGCCGTCTGGAGCAACAAAAGGCCGTTCACGATGAAATCCAGCCGCACGCCCGCCTCCATCGTCCGCCCACGGTAATCAAAGGTCAGCGGGCGGTCCCGCTCCACATCCATCTCCAAATCCCGCAGCTCCATCGCCAGGCATTCCCGGTAGGCCTGCGGCGAAAGGCCGGGGCCCAGCGCTTGATGCACCTTCATGCAGGCTCCGATCACAAGGTGGGGCAGGTCCGCGTCTTCCATGCCTCCAAGTTGCACGAAGTTGCCCCCGCCGTCAAAAAACACGTTGCGCACCCCTTCACGCGTGCTCCTATCCGCGCTCCGAAAATTCGGAAATGGCTCGGTAGCTCAGTCGGTAGAGCAGGGGATTGAAAATCCCCGTGTCGGCGGTTCGATTCCGTCCCGAGCCACCTCTTTGCAAAACAAGCGAAGAGGTCTTCACTTCCGTAGCGACTGCTCGGAGATGCGTTTGCGATACACATCATCCAGCGGCAGCGCCTTTTTCTCCGCATCGGCGGCTTCCAGCAGCGTTTTGCCATCCAGATAGCGGCGCACGTCCTGCGTGATGCGCTCCTGATCCGCCTCGGTCGTCGCTAGGCTGAAAATGATCTGCTGCCAGTGATACAGCATGCGCCAGCGGTGGTAATGGTAGTAACTCGCCGCGGATTGCGGCGTCAGATCCGCCATCGCATCCCGCGCGCGATTCAGAATGCCCAGCGCGGTGCGAAAGTCCTGCTCCACGCCCGGATAGGCCTCCAGTTCGAGCGTTTTGCCCGCCGCCTGCCACTGCGCATCGATCTGCGAATCAATCACCAGCGCCGGCAGCATCGTCAGCATCACCTCGTCACGCGAGCCCGGCCGTGGTTTCGAGTCCAAGCCGTGGATCGCGCTCGAGTTCGCCGCTTCGTAGCGCCCCAGCTCCCACTCGCTCATTCCGCGCATCAGCCACGCACCAGGCTGCAACGATGGATCGAGTCCCAAGATCGTGCTGTCCTTCAATTGCGTCACGATCTTTGCATAATCCGGCTTCGCGGCGTTGAACTGCTTCTGCACCGACGCGTAGTTGAAGACGCCAGCCGTCTGGCATGCGGCCAGACAGATCAGCAGGATGGCAAAGAGGAGACGTGGGATCGTTTTCATGGGCATTTTCAGAGAGTGTTCACCAAAACTCGCGCCGCGGACAGCAGCGCCGTGGCATCATTCGGGTCGATTTCCGAGCGCAGTACCTGCACGAGCAGTTTTTCGATCAAAAGAGGCAAATTCGTTCCATTCACGCGATTCTGCAGCGCGTCCTCCGCGAGATCGAGCGCCGCGGTGATCGTGATTTGCACCAGCGGCTTCGGTTTCGTGCCGACGAGTGAATCGAGGTTCGCCGAAACGACCGGCAGCACCCGCATCACCACCTGCACAAACACCTCACGCGTCACCAAACCGCGCGGATCGGGATGCGCCACCACTGCGGCCACCGTTTGCTGCATGACCTTCATCATCAAATTCGTCGAGACCGGTGTGGAGTCGAGCTTCAGCAGCTTGTCCGCATTCAGCACGCCCGTGCTCAGCGCGACACGCACGATTTGAAGAAATCCTTCGCCCGTCACCAGCTTCGCAGGCTCTTCGCCGAGCGCCGCCGCCACCGAGCCGACGATCTGGGCCAGCGCCGTGCGTCGCGCTTCATCTTCCACACCAGCGAGCAGATTTTCCGGACTTTTTGCCACTTCCACGAAGACGATGCGAACCAGTTCCACGAGTTGCTTTCGTGAAAGCAACTCACGCGCCGGATTGGCGCCCGCCAGCGGCTTCCCGAGCCCCAGCGCCACGGCGCGCACCGTGTCCGCCAGCAACTGACGCTGCGGACTGTCCGCATGCACCAGCGTCTCCACGTGCTCCTGCACCGCCTCCAGCGCCACCTGCACGATTGCGGCCGCCGTCTCCGGGCCGAAGACCTCGCGCACATTCTTTTCCGAAAGCACCGTCGCGATGCCACCAATCAGTTGCTGCAAAAACGCGTCCGGCACCAGCACCGCGCGATTCTCCACCACCGCGCCCAGCGCGCTGTGGTAAATCAGCGCCAAGGACTCGTTGTTAAACAAATCCTCCTTCCCATCGATCCCGCGCAAAACACCGCGCAGCGTGCTCTCCACCAGTTTCCGCGCGCCATTGTCATTCCGCATGAAAAGCGGCAGATGAGCTCCAAAAGCCTGCGCTCCGCCGCGCAGCACGCTCGTGCCGATGCGCCGCACCAGCTCCAGATGCCGTTGTTGGTCCGCCACGGTCTTCAGCTCGTCATAATCCGCCAGCAGCGCCTGCGTCACGCCGCCCACCAACATGCCTGCGCGCGCGTCGTCATCGATCAGCGCGCTGTTTTCCTGCAACACGCGCAGCGAGGCGTGAAACACCTGCTCCACGAGCTGCCGCGGAGCGCTCTCCGCGATCTGCACGTCATCCAGATGCCGCAAAAAGGCCGCGAGCACTTTCTTCGCATCGGAATCCTGCTCCAACGCCCCCGGATTCGCGGTGAACCAGTCGATCGCGATCTCCGCCACTGTTCCAAGCAACCGCTGAATCGGCGGGCGCGACGCAAAGCCCTGTTTCACCTGCTCCATCCCGCCGAGGCGTGTCAGCGAATCACGCGCAGCCGCCTCACCATCTGCACCGCCACCGAATTGGCCGCCGATTTTCAAGATCGTGCGGTAAGCCTTGAGCCTGTCCTCCTTTTGCAGCCCCTCATACGG
>Ga0315902_10004967_pt1 | contig 18909 bp, 6 predicted proteins | sample LakEriMetagenome_9_FD_203523 | JGI IMG/M metagenome (GOLD analysis project Ga0315902, IMG submission 203523) | Freshwater fungal communities from buoy surface, Lake Erie, Ohio, United States - Buoy 12 MA117 | ecosystem: Environmental > Aquatic > Freshwater > Lake > Lake biofilm | place: USA... | reverse complement strand
CGTCGCGCCGATCGCCATAGTCGGCAGGGCGCGGAGGTTACGTAAACGCACGAATGCTCCGTGAGAAATGGTCACGAAATCGCGTGAGAAATGGTATGAAAATCAGGCGAGAAGTGGTATGGAAATCAGGTGGGAATCGATCCCCGACCTGAAAACCGTTCACCCTCCACCAAGCCGCCCCCGCAGGAGCGCCCGGAGATCGACGACGGGTTCGGTGGCGAGCGCCGTCCGCATCTCCGGCGGCGGCTGCAGCTGCGGCACGTCGCCCACGGTGACGCGCTGCATGGTGCGGCGTACCCCCTCGTCCAGAAAGCGCGAGAGCTGCGTGTAGGAGAAGTCGGCGCCCATGCGGCTCGCGTAGCTGGCGAGCGGGTGCGTCACATAGAGCTCGTTGCGCGCGCGCGTCATGGCCACGTACAGGAGCCGGCGCTCTTCTTCCACCTGCGCCTCGTCCACGGCGGCGCGGGCCATGGGGAAGACGCCATCGGTGGCGTGGATCACGAACACCACGTCCCACTCCTTCCCCTTGGCGGAGTGGACGGTGCTGATCACGAGCGCGTCGTCCTCGTCGGTGGAGCCCACGGCGAGATCCTGCGTGGCCGCCGGCGGCTCGAGGGCGAGCGCGGCGAGGAAGGTGGTCCGGTCGGGGTAGCCGGCGGCAATGGTCTCCAGCTGGTCCAGATCGGCGAGGCGCGGCGGCGCGTCGTCGTAGGTGGCCTGCAGGATGGGATCGTACAGCTGGCGGATGAGGCGCAGGCTTTCGCCGGGCCCATGGCGCCGTGCCTCGTCGCCGGCGCCACGCTCCACGCGCATCATGCCGTCGAGCAGCGCGCCCAGTGCCTGCAGCCCGGGACGTGCGCGAGTGGGCGCCTTCACGGCGCCAATGGCGAGCGGCGCCCACTGATGCTGCGCGAGCTGCTCGATGGCGGCCCGCGCGGTGGCGTCGCCCACACCAGGGAGGAGACGGAGCAGGCGATACCAGCTCACCTCATCGCGCGGGTTCTCGAGCACGCGCAGGAAGGCGAGCGCGTCCTTGATGTGCGCCGCCTCGAGGAACTTGAGTCCGCCCCACTTCTCGTAGGGGAGGTGGCGGTTGGTAAGCTCGATCTCGAGATCGGCGCTCAGGAACCCCGCACGAACCAGCACCGCCATTTCACGGAGCGGCGTGCCGGCCTCGTGCAGCTCGAGGATGCGCTCCACCACGAACTGTGTCTGCGCATGGTCGTCGCGCACCGTCACCAGCCACGGCCGTTCGCCTGCCTCGCGGTCGGTCACGAGCTGCTTGGAGTAGCGCTCGGTGCTCCGCGAGATGAGCACGTTGGTGGTATCGAGAATGGCGCTGGTGGAGCGGTAGTTCTGCTCGAGCGTGATGATGCGCGTGCCGGGGAACTGGTGCGGGAAGTCGAGGATGTTCCGGATGGTGGCGCCGCGGAAGGCATAGATGCTTTGCGCGTCATCGCCCACCACCGTCAGGGCACCGCCCACACAGAGTCCGCGCAGGATGCGCGACTGCAGCGGATTGGTATCCTGATACTCATCGACCAGCACGTGATCGAAGAGCCCGCGCATGGCCTCGGCGATCGGCGGCGCCTGCTCCAGCAGCAGTGCCCAGCTGAGCAGCAGGTCGTCGTAGTCGAGGAGATGTCGATCATTCTTGCGCTGCACGTAGTCCGCGAAGCAGCGCGTGATGTCACCGGCCCACGCCAGAAAGTGCGGCCACTGCTGCGAGAGGAGCTCATCCACCGGCAGGCCGGTGTTCACCTGCCGCGAGTAGAGCGTGACGAGCGTTTCGGCGCGCGGGAAGCGTGGGACCGAGCGGGGGGCATGCTTGAGGTCGCCGTAGCCGAGCGCGGAGCGGGCGAGTCCCATGAGGTCGGTGGCGTCGCTCTGATCGAGGATGGTGAAGTCGGCGGGGAGGCCGGCGGCGGGTCCGAAGCGGCGGAGGAGGCGATGGGCGGTCCCATGGAAGGTGCCCCCCTGGACCTCTCGTGCGGCTGGGCCCGTCAAACGCTCGCATCGGCCCAGCATTTCCTGCGCGGCCCGCCGGGTGAAGGTGAGGAGGAGCAGCCGGCTCGGGGGCGTGCCTCGGCTGATCAGGGTGGCGACGCGATGGACGAGGGTCTTGGTTTTCCCCGATCCGGCGCCGGCCACTATGAGAAGAGGCCCTCCCGTGTGGTGGGCGGCCTCGGCCTGGGCGACATTGAGGGCGGCCGTGGCCGATGGGAGGGGGGCCGGGGGGTGCGGCCGGCCGACCGGAACAACTATATAAGGACGGCGCGGGTCGTCGGTCATTCCGGGAAGATAGGGGGACGAGCGCGTCGGCGTGTCTCTCGGGCCGGATGGTGGCGCCGTTTCCGCGTGAGACTCCACTTCAGGTCCCAGGAGGCATCTGGTTGTGAACAGGCCATTTAGGCGGCCTTTTTCTGTGGAAAACCCGGTTGGGTGCCAGATTTGGCCAGCTTTGTGACCGGCGGCCGGCCACGTGGGCCGATCCTGACGCTTGACCGGCTTGCGTGCGGTCCCTAGGTTTTGCCCTTGCTATGGTCGGGAGAAGTGTGCCCGGCACCCATTGGGGTGTCGTGGCACGTTGCTCTGCGACTGTACGAAAGGACTCTGCATGTGTGTGGTGCAGAGGATGGGCTCATCGGCGATCGGAGCTTGGACCGTGACCGGATGAGTGTTGGACCAGGTGGTGTGCATCGGAGTGGAGACACGCCGAGGCCGCTACCGCAGGACCCGGGCGTTACGGGGTTCGACCTGATGATGGATGGTGGCCGGCCGCTACCCGGAGCTGTCCATCGCCTCAGCGGATCCGACGTAACGAGTGGTGAGCCGGAGGGCTCATCGCTTCCCATGCAGTGTGTTGCGGTCGAGGCACCCAACCTCGCAGCAACCGAAACCTCCACGACCTCGAAAGAGGGGGATGAATGCAACTCTTTTCTCGGAATACGGCGTTCGCCGCGCTGAGCCTGAGTACGCTGTTCGTACTCGGTGCTTGCGGTGACGACGTAACGGTGCCAGTGGCACCGGCGGCTCCGGTCACGCTGACCATTTCGCCGCCAAGTGCCAACATGAACATCGGCGAGTCGCTGAACTTCGCCGTGCAGATCAACGGGGGCAGCTCCACGGCCGCCCCGACGCTGGCGAGCTGCACCTCGAGCAACACGGCCGTCGCGACGGCGGCGGTGTCCGGCTCGGCGTGCCGCGTGACGGCGGTGGCGGCGGGTAACGCGACGATCACGGCGGCGGCCTCGACGGGCCAGTCGGCGGCGGCGGCGGTTTCCGTGGCCCCGGCGGCAGCGGCCATCAGCGGCCTGACGCTCTCCCCGGCCGCGTCCAGCGTGTCGGTTGGGCAGACGGTCACGATCGTTCCGTCGGTCGCGCGTGCGGCTGCATCGGTGAATGTGGCGTACACCTATACGTCATCCTCCGCGGCCATCGCGACGGTCAACGCGACCGGCACGGTGACGGCGGTGGCGCCTGGTGTGGCGACCATCACGGTGACGGCGGCGGGCACGGGCACGGGCTTCACGGCGGCCACGCTGACCAGCGCGGCCACGGTGACGGTCACGGCGCTCGTCCCGGGCGTCACGTCCGTGAACGCGCAGCCGACCTCGCTTAGCCTGCAGGTGGGCGGCACGGGTGCGCTGGCCGCGACGGCCATGCAGCCCGCCGGCGCGCCGGCGGCCACGATCACCTACGGCACGAACGCGCCGTCGGTGGCCACGGTCTCGGCAGCGGGTGTGGTGACGGCGGTGGCCCCGGGCTCGGCGGTCATCACGGTCACGGCCACCTCGGCCGCGCAGGGCGGCTTCTCGGCCGCCACGGCCACGGCGCTCGTCCCGGTGACGGTGACGGCAGCCCCGGTCGGCCTCACGGCCATTGCGGCCTCGCCGGCCTCGGCGAACCTGGGCACCGGCAAGACGGTCCAGATCGTGACGACGGCTACGCAGCCGGCCGGCGCGCCGGCGGTGACCTACGCCTATGAGAGCTCCACCCCCGCGGTGGCGACGGTCTCGGGCACGGGCCTCGTGACGGCGGTGGCGCCGGGCACGTCGACCATCAAGATCACGGGCGTGACGGCGGCGGCGGCGGGCTTCTCGGCCGCGACGGCCACGACGGTGATGTCGGTGACGGTGACGGCCCTCCCGGCCGGCATCAGCTCCATGTCGGTGACGCCGGCCACGGTGGCGCTGGCGAATGGCAAGACGGCGCAGCTGGCGCCGGCAGCCAACCAGCCGACGGGCGCGGCGGCGGCGACCTACGCCTACGCCTCGAACAACCAGGCAGTGGCCACGGTCTCCGCGGGCGGCCTCGTGACGGCGGTGGCGCCGGGTACGGCGGTCATCACGGTGACGGCCTCCTCGGCGGCTAACGCCGACTTCTCGGCCTCCACGGCCACGGCGAACGTGGCGGTGACGGTCACGGCCCTCCCGGCCGGCCTCACGGCGGTGGCGGTGACGCCGTCGTCGGTCTCGGTCGCCACGGGCAAGATGCAGCAGCTGGCCGCCTCGGCCACGCAGCCGCAGGGCGCCCCGGCGGCGAGCTACGCGTACGTCTCGTCGAACACGGCGGTCGCCACGGTCTCGGCTTCGGGTGAGATCGCGGGTGTGGCGCCGGGCTCGGCGGTCATCACGGTGACGGCCACCTCGGCGGCCAACGCCGACTTCGCGGCCGGTTCGGCCACGGCCTCGGTGCCGGTGACGGTCACGGCGCTGCCGACGGGTATCTCGGCGATGACGGTGACCCCGACGAGCATCTCGATGGCGCAGGGCAACTCGCAGGTGATCGCGGCCAACGCCACGCAGCCGGCCGGTGCGCCGGCGGCGACGTATGCCTTCCGGTCCTCGACCCCGACCGTCGCGACCGTCGATGAGACGTCGGGTACGGTGACGGCGGTGGCGCCGGGCAATGCCACCATCACGGTGACGGCCTCGAGCGCGGCCAACGGCGACTTCGCCGCGGGCTCCGCTTCGGTGACGGTCCCGGTGACGGTCACGGCGGGCGCGCAGGTCACGATCAACAGCCTCACCAACGGCGGGCAGGTCATCGACATCGCCAACGTGCGGGGCCAGGTCGAGATCAACCTCGGTCTGCAGCCGAACGGCCAGACGATCACGTCCGTACAGGCGTGGCTCTGCAATCCGAACGAAGCCGTCGCGGCGTGCGCCACGCGCAGCGGGGCGCCCGCGGCCCAGCAGAGCTTCGGGGCCTCCGGCGCGCAGGGGAGCAACATCACGCTCTACGTGAACTCGGCCGAGTTCGCCGAGCCGGACTGGACCACGGGCGCGAACGCGAACACGCTGTACAAGAACGGCCTGAAGACGATCGTGGCGACGATCAGCACGGCCGGTGGGACGGGGCCGACGGCCTCGAACAACCGCACCGAGGTCAACTTCAACAACGCGGACACCTGGACGATCCGTTGGACGCAGCCGACCAACCGCGCCAATGACGCGGCGGGGAACACCTGGTACGGCGGTCCGGACACGCCCGACGCGCTGCTCCCGGGGAGCACCTCCGGCACGAGCTCGTTCGTCGTGGTGCCGGTGCTCTACACCGAGGGGCGCACGATCACCTCGGCGACGCTCAACGTGGCCGGTCTGGCCTGCGGCAACAACATCGTGGACACCGAGCGGCCGTTCGCCGGCCGGTTCGGCGCCATTACCCGGAGCATCGCTCCGGCCAGCGTGGCGTTTGACTGCTCTGGTGCGCAGTCCTCGCTGAACGGTGTGGTGCCGGCCGTGGTGGCCTCGATCGACAACAACAACGCGGCGGGTCCGACCGTCGCGGGTGGTGTGGCGGCCCCCGCCACGTCGATCTTCACGCCGCTGACCACGACTGGCCTCCAGGCCATTGCCAACCGCTATGCCCAGTCGATCGCCTACCGGCCGACCACGATCTACGCGCCGTTCGACTACGTCGCGCCGGCCATTGCGGCGTTCGACGTCCGCGGTGGTGGTGGGGCGGGGACGTTCATCGACTCCGCGTGGGTGAACGGCACGTATGCGTTCAACGACGCGTCGGTCGACAACTCGGCCACGACGACCGTGGTGGAGACGCGCTATCAGGTGAGCGATGCGGCCGTCGGGCTGCTGAGCGCCCGCAACACGCAGTTCTCCGTGTGCAACAGCCCGGCCACGTGGTCGGACACCGAGGCCACCACCTGCCCGGCCGCGTCGGCGGTCAAGAACGGCGGGCTGGACGCCACGGTGACCTCCATGGGGCTGACCGAGTCGGCCGACATCACGAACCGCGCGTACTTCGCGGTCGCTCGTGAGACGGACCGCCTGGGCAACCGGGCCGAGTCGAACCCGCGCACGTACACGATCCCGACCACGGCGGTGACGGTGCCGCGGACCCCGGGTATCAACGCCAACACGAACGTCCTCCCCAGCACGTTTGGTGTGGACCTCGTGCAGCCGCAGTCGCTCACCCCGCCGCGTGTGGCTACGGCCACGGCTGCAGACCCGACGATCGTCGGGTTCGTGACGTCGGACATCATCCTGTCCACCAACCGGGTGACGGACAACACGACGAACGACACGCGTGACGCCGGGAATGCCACCTTCGGCGTGCGCGCCTCCGACTCGCGGTCCGGCTTCGCGACGTGCGTCGCGGGCACGAACTGCCCGGGTACGGGCTACAACATCGGCACGTTCCAGATCCAGCGCTACTTTGCCCCGACCATGCCGTCGGCGGTCAATGCGGCGACGGTCGAGAACCTCATCAACACGTCGACGACCACCGGCCCGGTGGCGGCGAATGTGATGAACGGCAACATCGTGGGTGACGGCCTCAAGCTCGACTGGTCCATCCCGGTCTTCGGTGCCTCGAACCGGGCGCCGGTCAATGCGACCGGTATCGCGGCGAGCGGCCTGACCGTGGCCCCGGCCTCGTCGGTCCCCGGCTACTATGTCTTCACGGCCACCATTCGGGACCGTGCCGGCAACACTGCCACGGTGACGACGCGGCGCGTGCTGATCGACAACCGGGCGCCGGATCAGCCGGTGGTGCTGCCGCCGTCGATCTTCACGGGTGGCGCGACCATCCCGGTTACGCTGCAGGCCTCTGATGACGCGGATATCGTGGCGGCCGAGTTCACGATGCGTTACCCGTCCCTGGTGCCGGCGGATGCCGCCACGCTGGTCAACACGATCCGCTTCCCGCGTGTCGCCGCTGGCGGGGCCTTCGCGACGGCGAACCTGTTCCGGACGCCGTTCGCGGCGCTGACGGACAACAAGATCGCCACGCCGATCGGTCTCGGGCAGTTCTTCACGGGTTCGGTGAACCTCCCGATTCCGTTCATCCAGAGCATCCAGACCGTCGATGCGAACAATGCGCCGACCGTCCCGGTTGCTGGCACGGGGGCGGATGACCTCAAGCCGAACCGGCTCGAGGCGGTGCTGATTGACGCGAAGGAGACCCAGGCCATCACGCTGGGGACGAGCACCAGCACGGCCGCATGGTTCAGCAACTCCCGCTCTACGGCCGGGGCTGCTACGATCGGTGCGGGACAGGTTGCAGGGCCGACGACGCCGAAGAACTGGACCGGGACCCCGGTCGGTTCGGATGTCGGTGCGGGCATTGCCTCGTGGAGCATCTACACGGGCAGCTCGACGCTGGTTGAGTTCCGTGCCGTGGGCACGAGCTCGAGCGTGAATCCGCCGTTCCAGGTCGTGCATGTCATCCGCCGTCGTTTCAACACCACGACGGGGGCCCTGACGAGCGAGCAGGACTACCTCGGCACGGCCAGCTACGTCGGCAGCATGCCGAGCGACAACGGTCTGCAGCGCATCTTCCGCTACCAGATCAATCCGTCGCTCGCGGCGCTGGCGCAGGGCAACAACGTCACCCTGGCCGGCTTCGGCGCGAACGATGAGATCCGGGCCATCGGTGTGGACGCCAGCGGTAACGGTCTGGCGACGCGTCCGAGCATCCAGACGGCTGGCAACGCGGTGATCAGCTACGCGGCGTCTGCCCGGCACCAGTCGAACTTCCGGCGGTTTGCGGCGGCGAGCGCTTCCGCGACCAACGATACGCTGGTTGCGCTCGGCACGGCGTCCCCGATCGTCCTCCAGGTGGGTGGTCCGACCCTGATCGTTCGCGGCGCAGCGGCGTCCACGGCGACGGGCGCGACCGGCCTGACGTACACCTGTACGTCGAGCGACAACAACATCGCGACGGTCGCGGTGCAGGCGGCAAACATCCCGGGTCTTGCTGATGGAACGGCGAACGCCCTGTGGGCACCGACCTGCGTGGTTACGCCGGTTGCCCCTGGTGCCGTGACCATCACCAATACGGCCACGGCCACGGCGAGCGCGGCAAGCGCCGCGGCGGGCCAGACGTCGAACCCGGTGTCGTTCACGACCGCTGTGTCGGTGGTGGCGGCTACGCCGACCATCACGGGTGTCAACACGGCAGAGCGTGCGAACACCACCGGTGGTGAGCTGGGTACGGTTGTGAGTCCGTACACCATCCTCGCCGGTGATACGCGTGGCGCGGCTGGTGCGACCTCGGGTCCGGCCGGCTGGGCGGCTGAGGTTGACAACAACACGGCCACCACGGGTATCGTCCGAATCCGCTCGCGGTTCAAGATTTCGTTGAACTATCAGGGTGGGTGGAGCTTCTTCTCCGGTGCAGGTGTGGTCGACAACAACTGCTCGACCAACCGCGCGCACCTCGGCTCGACAGCTGCATCGGTAACGCAGCTGACCTGCACGCTCGGCACGCTGAATCCGTTCACGGGTGAGCTGGAGTACGTCCTCACGCGGACGGGTGATATCCAGATGGCGGCGGCGGTCGCGCACACAGTGCGGACGCAGTCGCGTGCCTACTCGGCCTCTGGCTATGCCAACCCGCAGGAAGTGACGTACCTCGCGACGCCGTCGACGGCGGCCAGCGTTGACGCCAACAACACAAGTGGCGGCGTGTACAACTGGGCAGGCCCCGCGAAGACACCGACGGCGACCACTGGCGGCCTTGGCGCCACGGCGGCGTTGATCCCGCAGGTGCAGGTGACCGCGCTTGGCGGGGGGGTGAACGGGGTGGCGGTGACCTTCACCATCACCGGCGGCGGCTCGATCGCCAGTGGGGCAACCACCAGCACCACGTCGATCACGGTCAAGACCGCGCAAGTCGGCGGTGTCGATGGTATCGCACGACTGGATGGCTGGACGATGCCGGCGACGGCCGGTACCTCGACGGTGACCGCCGTGGCCTCCGGTATCACGAACAGCACGTCGGGCTCGACAACGCACGCCGTGGTGTTCACCTCGACGGCGGCGGCGCTCCCGAACGCGATCAGCGGTGCGATCACGACGGGTGCGGTGGCCTTCCCGCGGAACATGACCAACGCAGCGGCTGTGCTTCAGGTCACGCTGGCGGGCATCACGCCCGCGGGCGGCGCGACGAACACCTTCTCGTGCTCGTCGAGCAGCGCGCTGATCACGGCGGTCTTCGTGGCAGGCAACTGCGAGCTGACGCCGGCTGGTGTGGCCGATGCCGCGGGTAACGCGGTCACGATCACCTTCACCGCCACGGGTGGCGGCGCCGGCTTCACGCCGAACGTCATCACCTCGCAGGTGACGGTCACGCGCATCCCGTAAGGGACCGCGTGTCGCAGGAAACGGCGGCCCCGCTCTCCGGAGCGGGGCCGCCGTCTTTTGTTCACCCCCCCGCGGGAACCTTCTTCCCCGGTCCCGCACTGACTACGTTCCGCGTGCACCAACGGCGCGTGCGCGAACAACGCGTGCGCCTGCGACGCGAGCCTCGCGGTGATGCTCGTGCAGCCCCTCCCACTCGCGTCCGGTGGTTCCCGTGACCGTCGCGACCGGATCTCCGTCAACCCAATTGCTGGTATGTACTCACGCCTGATCTTCCGATCTCTGGCCCCCCGTGTGGCGGCCATCTCCCTGCTGATGGGCTGCGGCGACGTGGAAGCCGGCCAGGAAAAGCTGGATCTGCTCGAAACCGGCATTGCAGCGGACAGCCTGTTCCGGCTGCTCGGTGATGGGCCCATGGTGGCCTCCTCCTCCGCCGACAGCATCAAGCTGTTCCACGGCTACCGTGTGAGCCGCGAGTATGCGAACGGGAAGTCGTACGCCATCCTGTTCCTCCGGGATCAGCCGGGGAATGTGGCGGAACCGCTCGATCGCACCCTGGAGACCCCGGTCGTGCTGGATGAGCGACTCACGGTGCTCGGCTGGGGCTGGTCGTTCTACGACAGCGAGGGGAGCGGCCAGTTCGGCAAGGCACAACCCGCGCCCTGATCGTGCCCCAACGGGAACGGTCTCCTTCGCGCTGACCCCGTTCGTCCCTTTCGGCAGCGCCGCTACGCCGGCCTCATCACCCCCGGCTGTGGGCGGGGCTCGGGATCGAGGGCCGGTTTCCACCGGCCAGGCGCATGGCAGCCTGGATCGCCCCGCTTTCGTCTCTCCCAGTGCGTTCGTGTGTGCTTTGCCGCAGGAACGCCGCGCACCAAAGCACGACGCCCCCTTGGCCAATGGCCAAGGGGGCGTCGTGATTCAGTGGATCGTGGAGATCAGGGCATGGTCAGCGTACGCGGGCTGTCCACGATCGGCACACCACCGATCGTGGCTGTTACGGTATTTGTACCGGCAGCGGCTGGCGCAGTATAGGAGGCCGTACACGTCCCGCTCACACAAGTGAATACCCCGAGTAACCCGGCCGCCGCCGATCCGGCGGCGACGGAGGCCACGAACGAGGCAGAGGTGGCAGTGAGGACGGCATTCCCCAGCGCATCCCGAACCAGGACCGTGATCGTCGTGTTGGTGCTGCTCTGGGCGGGAGTGAGCGTGCTCGCCCCCAGCGAACTGGTCGTTGCCGCCGCCGCCCCGGCGCTCACCACCACCGACAGGGTGCCGCTGATCACGCCATCGGTAACGGCCACCAAAGCCGTCTCCGCCAGCTTGAGCTCCATGCTTGCGGTGGCCACGCCAGAAGAAAACGTGAGCGAGGTAGTACCCGTGAAGGGGATTACCCCATTCGTACCGGCCACGGTTGGATTCGGGGACGCGCCAGCGGTGGCCGTGCCCGCACCAGTGAAGGTCAGCGACTTGGATCCGACGTACCCTGTGGCTGCGTTGCCGAAGATATCCCGCGCCGTGATCGTAATGGTCTGGGCCGCTCCCGCCACCTGTGTTGATGACCCCGTCATCAGCAGGGACGCCGCCGTATTGGGGCTCACCACCACGGTCAGCTGATCGGTCCCGGTTGTCGTCACGGTGCCTTCGGTGGCCGCCACGACCGCCGTCTCCGCCCGGCGAAGCACCAGCGTTGCCGTGGCAATGCCACCGGCAAAAGTGATCGGCGTGTTGAGTCCGAAGGTGACCGACTCCACCGTGGGCACGGATCCGTTGGGCGAACTGGTGGCTCCGGTGAAGACCAGGGATTTCTCGCCGGCATAGCTGCTGGCCAGATTGCCGAACGCATCCCGCGTGGAAATGGTGATCGTCTGCGACGTGCCGGCGGTCTGCGTGGAAAGGAGCCCGGTGATCACGAACCGCGATGCGGCGGCCGCCGAGACCACCACGGTGAGACGGTCTGCACCAGTAGACTCGATGGTGCCATCCGACACCGCCACGATCGCCGTCTCCACTCGGCGCAGGATCATGGTCGCCGTGGCCACCCCGGCGTCGAAGGTCACACCCGTGGCGATGCCGAAGGCCGTGCCTGCCACGGTGGGTGCCACACCCGAGGTGGGAATGTTGGCCCCGCTGAAGGTGAGGGACTTGAATCCCGTATACCCCGTGGCTGTGTTGCCGTAGGCATCCCGCGCGGTCACGGTGATCGTCTGCGCGGCACCAGCCGCCTGGCTGCCGGTCCCGGTAACCGACAGCCTCGTGGTGGCCGCCGAGGCCACACTCACGGTGAGCGCGTTGGTGCCGTCGGCCGAGATGGTGCCGTCGGTGGCAGTGACCACCGATGTCCCGCTCCGCGGGATCACCAGCGACACGGTCCCCACGCCGCTCGTGAAGATCACCGAGGTGGCCGTGCCGAACGCGACGCCGTTGGCCGTGGCCGCCTGACCGCCGGGGGCCGCGCTCGCCCCGCTGAAGGTGAGTGACTTGGTCCCGGTATACCCGGCCGACACGTTGCCGAAGGCGTCACGCGCCGTGACGGTGACCACGAGCGTGTTGCCGGCGGTCACCGCGCTGGTGGCCGACTCAAGCGTGAGTCGGCCGGCACCGGCCGAGGCCATGGTGGCGGTGAAGGTCACCGGGGTGAGCCCGGCCACGGTGGCGGTGAGCGTGGTGGACCCGGAGGTGGTGGGATACACCCAGTTCCCCACGGTGGCCACGCCGTTGGCGGCGGTCACCTGCGTGCCGCCGGTCACGGTGCCCGGGTTGGTGGTGCCGGGCGCAAAGGTCACGGTGACGCCGGCAATGGCGTTGCCGTACTCGTCAAGCACACGCACCGAGGGGCGCGGTGACGCCGCCGCCCCGGCCTCAATGGTCACGGTGCCCAGGCTGGTGCTGCTCAGCGCCTGCACGACACTCGGCGCCCCCTGCACCATGGTGGCCGTGAAGGTCACCGGCGTGAGACCGGTCACGCTGGCGGTGACCGAGGTGGCCCCCGCCCGGGTGGGGAAGGTCCACGAGCCCAACGTGGCAATGCCGTTGAGGCCAGTAGTGGCCGTGGCGCCGGTAATGGTGCCCGGGTTGCTGCTTCCGGTGGCGAAGGTCACTGCGGTCCCGGCCACCGGGTTGCCGAAGGTGTCGGTCACGCGTACCGACGGCATCTGGGCGGCGGTGGCCGCCCCGCCGGCCGTGGCCGGGATCTCACCAAGCGAGGTGGCGCTAACGGCGGCCACGGCGGTGGGCGCCCCCGGCGTCATGGTGGCCACGAAGGTCACCCCGGTGAGCCCCTGGGCCGAGGCCACCACGCTGGCAATGCCGGCGGTCGTGGGGAGCGTCCAGCCGCCCAGCGTGGCTTCGCCGGTGGCGCTGGTGACCTGCGAGGCCCCCGTGATGGTGCCGGAGGTGGCGTTGCCAACCGCAAAGGTGATGGCCACGCCGGCCACCGGGTTGCCGAAGCTGTCGGTGACGCGGACGGTGGGGAGCTGCGGGGCGGCCTGCTGGTTGGCCACCGTGATGGAGCCCAGGTTGATCGAGCTGACCGCCGTCATGCGCGACGCGCCGGCCGAGGTGGCCGTGGCGGTGAAGGTCACATCGGGGAGGCCGTTGGCGCGGGCCACCAGCGCCTGCGTGCCGGCGGAGGAGCCGAGGGTCCAGGAGCCTACCGTGGCCACGCCGTTGGCGTTGGTGGAGGCGGTGGCGCCGGTGAGGGTGCCGCCACCTGCGCCAATGGAGAAGGTGACCGCCACGCCGGCCACGCCGTTGCCGCGCGCGTCACGCACCACGACCGCCGGCGGGGTGCTGACCGTGGTGCCGACCACGGCGCTCTGGGCCTGACCGGCCGACACCGCCATGGTGGCAGCGGTGCCCGCGGTGCCGAGGGCGGTAAAGGTGATCGGATTGCCGGAGATGTTGTCCCCCGCCACGGTGGCGCGGAGGGTGTTGGTCCCCACGGCGTCGCCCAGCGTCCAGCCGCCCACGGTGGCCACGCCCTGACTATTGGTGACCACGTTGCGGCCGGTGGCGGTGCCACCGCCGGAGAGCACTGTGAAGGTGACCTCCACGCCGGCCACCGGGTTGTCGAGGGCGTCGGTGACCTTGACGGCCGGGTCCACCGGGACCGGGCGTCCAGCCACAACCACCTGATTGTCACCGGCGGCCACGATCACCTTGCCGGCCGCACCGGCCCGGGCCGCGGCGGTGAAGACCACGGAGGTCACGCCGGGCGAGCTGGCGGTGAGGGTGTAGCTCTGGGCCGTGCTCCCCAGCTGCCAGCCGTCCGGGGCGGCCACGCCCTGCGCGTCGGTCGTCTTGGTGCCGTTGATCACCGACGAGCCGGTGGAGGCCGTGAAGGTGACCGCCGCGCCCTGGACGGCGTTGCCGTTGGCGTCGGTCACGCGAACCGACGGCACCGGGGTGACCAGCGTGCCCACGGTGCCGGTGAGGGTGGTGGCGGTGCGGGCCGTGAGGGTCGCCGCCGTGCCGGCCGTGCCGGTGGCGTTGAAGGTCACCGGGTTGCCGGTCACCCCCGAGGCCAGGGCGAGCGCGGTGAGGGTGTTGGCGCCGACCGCGGGGCCAAGGCGCCAGGAGCCCACCGTGGCAATGCCTTCATTGTTGGTGGTGGAGCCGGCGTTGGTGACGCTGCCGCCACCGGTGGCGGCACTATAGAGGACCGAGACGCCCGGGACGGGGTTCTGGAAGCGGTCCTTGACGAGGACGGCCGGGTTGGTGGTCACGGTGGCGCCGGCCACGGCGGACTGCCCGTCGCCGGTGGAAATCGCAATGGAGGCCGGCGCACCGGCGCGGGCGGTGGCGATGAACTCCACCGAGGCGGCGACGCCGGCCGCGGTGGCGGTGACCCGCTGCTGGCCGGTCTTCTCGCCGAGGCGCCAGGTGGTGGTGGCCTGTCCGGAGGCGTTGGTGGTGTCGGTGGCCTTGGTGACGGAACCGCCGCCCGCGCTCACGGTGAAGGCAACCGGTACGCCGCCGGCGGGGGCGCCAGCCGTATTGGTGACGCGGACCACGAGCGGGGTGCCGACCAGTTCGGCGACCGTGCCGGAGAGGGCCGTCTCACCGACGGCGGTGATGCCGGCCGGGGCCGGCGGCGCTTCGTCCTGGCAGGCGGCCAGCAGCAGGGCGCTGGCGGCAAGGGTGAGGCGTCGTGCGCGGGTCATTGGGATCACGGGCAGAGGGGAAGACAGGCGGCGCCGGAGGCGCCGGGGCACAGCGCGAAAGCAGGCAACGGGACAGCGCTTCCATTGCGTGGGAGGCTGGACTTCCGTCACAAATATAGTGCCAGCCGGCTGGTCGTGCAGCGCCCGCAGGGCAGGGTCAGGCCGCAACCCGCGGGCCGCTGGGGGGACGGAAGCCCGGTTCAAGGGGGGTTGGGTCACAGGCCGGACATGACTATTTATTGTGGATGTCTTTCTCTTCCATGAAGTTTCGAGAGTCAGCCTCGGCCGGCCGGCGGCGCGCGGGGCGCGCCCTGGCCCGTGTTGGCGCTGGCGTGCTGATGGCGGCCGCGATGGCGGCGTGCGGGGACCGCGAAGCGGGCGAGCAGTATCTGGAGCAGCTGAGCGAGGGGATCACGCGGGACAGCCTCTTTGCCGTGCTCGGGCAGGGGCCGCTGACAGCTTCGGGCGCCGACTCGGTGCGAGTAGACCGGGGGTGGCGCGTGTCGCGGTTCCTGATCGATGGCACCGTGTACGAAGTGGTCTACGTGCGCGACGAGGCGGGCGACGTATCGGAGCCGTTGGCCAAGGCGAAGGAGTCGCCGGTGGTGCTCGACGGCGGCAAGGTGCGTGGCTGGGGGTGGGAGTGGTACGTCGAGACCGGACGGCCGCAGTACCGCCTGCCGAGCCCGCCGTCGGATTCGGCCACGACGGCTGGAGCCAAGTCGTAGGCCACGACGGATTACGTTGAGGTGAAAGCGCCCCCATCCGCTGCCGGATGGGGGCGCTTCTGTTTTCGTGCGGTGCGGGCCGTCCAGTGAACGGAGCGCACCGGCGCGCCGGACGCTACCGCTCGGCCGGTGCTGGTGGCGGAATGGCGGGGAGCCGCGACGCGAGCTGACGCTCGCGGACGATGGCATCGAACTGGGGCCAGCCCACGGCGATCACGATTCCATCGCCGAAGAGAATGGGCGTGTCGCGCAGGCGATCAGGGGGGGCATCCAGGGGGACCGGGGTGTCCCGATACCAGATCAGATGATAGAGCGCGGTCGGATGAGGGACGAGGCGGGCGCGATAGCCGTGCACGACGGCGAGCGTATCGGCGGGCGACCGGGGCGCGATGGGTCCGAGCGGGAGCCTGTGCCGGAGGGAATCGCGCGGGAGACCGGGGGTAATGGTAGCCATGCTGCTCGTGGGGGCGATCGAGCGCTCCCGTTGCTGGCCGGCTGGTGTGGTGGCACCGCGCCCGATCGGGACCACGTCGGTGTCTGCGCAGGCGCTCATGGTCCCAACGGCCGCGACAGCCACCAGGACCCGGAGGAGCCGTGACCGGGAGGTCTGCATGATCGGTGCGGTGTGACGGGTGAGGGGTGATCCGGATGGCCGGCGCTCCAGCCGACGCCATCGAAGATAGTGGGCGGGGTGGGGGCCAATGCACAGCGGCCCCGCTCCGAAGAGCGGGGCCGCGTGTCCTGCAGGTCACTCAGTGTGGGTCTCGTCAGCCCTTACGGGTTGATGTTGACCACCACCGGGCTGGCAACATTGTCGACCGAGTTGCCGACAGCCGACCCGTTCGTGACCGCCGTGGCGGTCACGGTGATCGAGCACTGCGTGCCAGCCGTACCAGCCTGGACGAGCGTCGAGGCACCCGCGGCAGCTGAGAGCGTGCAATCGCCAGCCGCCACCGCGTAGGCGAAGGTTGCCGCCGCCGCACCGGTCGCCTGCGTCACCGTCGGGGTCACCTGGACCGTCTGCGCCGACGTCTTGAAGACCGGCGAAGCAGGCGAGACCGAGAGCGAACCCGGGATGATGGCGAACGGAATCACCGACGCCGTCGCCGCGCGGCTCGAGCCGGCGGTGATGGCGGCGTAGTACACGCCACCGACCTGCTGATCGGCGCGAGTGCCGGTGCAGGTGTAGGTCACGGCGGTGATGGACGTCGCCGTGTTCGTGGGGCTGGCCGCCGAGGTGAGGGCCTCGTTGGCCGCCGCCGCGAGGGCAAGACCGGCGGTCACCGGGCTCGCCGCCGTGGTGGGCGCCGAGGAGACGCATGCCACCGGCGTGATGGAGGTCGCGGCACCGTTCTCGAGGGTCAGGTTGAGCGTCGCCCCCGAGTTGACCGTGGCGCTGGCCGTTGCCACGCGGAAGCCGGCACCGGCTGCCGCGTAGTAGTCATCGATCCGGCCGACAGTGACAGTGGTAGTTCCCTGAACCGTCGTCCCGGTGACCGCGCTGAAACCGGCGGCTGCCGGCGTCGTCGCGGTGACCGTGATCGTGACCTGACCCTGCTGACCTGCCACCGCCGAAACCACACCCGTGGCCGCATCGACCGTCGCGATCGCCGGGTTGGACGATGTGTAGCTGTAGGTCACCGCAGGCGCCCCGACCGGCTGGGTGGGCGTCGGGACCATGGTCCGGGTCGACACCGGGATGGTCTGCGCCGCCGAGCCCGAGGCCAGATAGGCCGCGTTCGCTGCGAGCGAGACCGCCGTGACGCCCGGCACCGCCGCCGCCGGCTTGCGCGTGACGGTGTAGGTCTTGGTGATCGTGGTCGACGAGAAGCCAGTCGCCGAGCCCGTGATTGAGAACGTGAGCGTCACGTTGATACCTGCCGCCGCCACGACCGTACCCACCGGCGTGATGGTGCAGACGCCGCCCGCGCCCATGGTCGCCGTGAGGTACGACGTGTTGGACGACGAGCAGGCGAAGCTCAGGTTCGCGCTGTTCGGGTTCGCCGACGGGGTGAGCGTCGTCGTGAACGCGGGATCCGCGTTGTAGTACTCGTTGAGCGCGGCCGGCGCCTCGGCGAAGGCCGTGCTGGAGACCACCGTCTGCGTCGTGAAGACGGCCGGATCCGGCGCGACGCCCAGCGTGGTGGTGCCTGTCGCCAGGCCCGCCCCGCCGTTGTCCGCACCCACCGCGATGATCACGTCCTGGCTGGCCAGGGCCGCGATGGTGTACTGGCCCTGCGCGCTGCTGCCGCCGGTGAACGTCCACCGGAAGAAGCGGGCGCCGCCCTGGTCAAGCGTCTGGGCCGCGGTCGCATCCCCGAGGTAATCCCACTCCGCCGGCGTGTTCGCATTGCGGCGGAAGATGTGCACGCGCGTGAACGGCGCGTTGGTGACCGACGTGTTGGTGCGCGCCCGGAGCTCGATCGAGCTGGAGGCGTTCACCGCGTCATGCACGTACCACTGCTGGATCCCGACGGCGCTGCTGTAGCCGGTCGCCGCGGTCTCGGTCCAGTTCTTCGTGTTGCCGGCCACCTGCGTGGCCGAGATCGGAGTCGTCACCCGATTCGACGCGCCGGAGTCGGCGAACTGCGTGCCGGCCACTGACGAGCTGCGGGTAACCGTGGACCGGATATCGTGCAGCTGGCCGATGGCCGCCGTCGGCTTGCCGGTGTTCACGATCGCCGCCGGGGCGAGCGGCGCATTGCCGCCGTCGACCTGCGTGATCTGCGCGAGGAACGGAATCGGCAGGCGGAGCGGCGTCGCGGCGAGCGACGTGCTGCCACCCACGATCGTGGTGAGCTTGTTGTCCGCCACCGACGCGAACGGATTGTGCCAGAAGCCGAGCGCGGCCGTGGCGGTCATGTCCGGCGTGCGATGGAAGACGAGCGTCCCGACCGGGTAGGTCAGGCTGACATCACCCGCAATGGCCTCGAGGTCGTCCGAGCCCGTGACGTCGAACAGGGCCGTCTGGCCGCCCACGAGGGCGCGCGGCGCGATCGAGCCGAGGACCGGCGTGGCGAGGTCCATCGCCAGCGAGCGCGTGGTCAGCGCCGTGGTGTTGCCGGCGCGGTCGACGAGCGTACCGGAGAAGGTGTAGTAGCCCGCCTGCGCGACCGCTTCGTTGGCCGGGGCCGAGGCACCGGTCTGGAGCGCGCGGCCCGCCTCACCGAAGTAGTCGATCGCGAACTCGCGGATGGTGTTGTCGAGCGCGTACTCAGCCGCGTCGATGTTCCGCACGAACGCGTCCGTGCCCGGCGTGCTGTTGAAGTTGATCAGGTTCTCGACCAGCGCGTCGTTGGTGTACGAATCCAGCGTGGTCCGCATGCGGCGGACGATCTGGAAGGTACCGGCGCGCTGCCGGCCGGCCGGCGTGAGGCAGCTCGCGGCCGCGCAGTTCGGGAAGCCCGA
>Ga0315902_10004966_pt1 | contig 18910 bp, 15 predicted proteins | sample LakEriMetagenome_9_FD_203523 | JGI IMG/M metagenome (GOLD analysis project Ga0315902, IMG submission 203523) | Freshwater fungal communities from buoy surface, Lake Erie, Ohio, United States - Buoy 12 MA117 | ecosystem: Environmental > Aquatic > Freshwater > Lake > Lake biofilm | place: USA... | reverse complement strand
CAAATACTCCGCACTGGCCCAAAACCGTCCGGCGGGAGCCGCACTGACTTCGTCGAAGATGGTGCCCGCTCCCGTCGACTCCAGCGCCGCCGTTTCGTACTGGGATCCACAGGCCTGAGCGGCTGGCCCGATTGGAATGTGCTGGGCCTGAACGTGAACTGTTGAACCGACCGCCAACCCCGCTGCCACACAGGCCAAGCGAAACCGACGAAGAATCGGAGATTTCATGAGCGGAATCCCTTCCTTGAGAAAACGTTTGGCGACCATCCGGAGTTCGGAGATTCCACTCCGAACAATCACCGGGTGGCGATCTACCTTCTCAAATCGGTTCAACGATTTCCGCTGTTTGAGTCGTTTCAAACTGAAAACACCCTATCCTCGCGCCGTTTCGCAAATCATGCACTTTGTCTTTCGCAGTTTACCTGACTGGAACAACCGGAGTTGGTGGTTTTTAAGGTTTGCCGACCACCGAGGATCGCTGCATCCCACCATTCATGCCTGACGTTTCCAGGAACCTCCAAATGTCCCAAATGAGTTGCCCTGGTGATTGCCGCGACGGTTTCTCAGAGAGTGTCGAGTCTCCAGGCCATTTCCCGGGGTGGGTTGATTCGCTTTCACCTTCCCGAAACTCTTTCTGGTGAGCCCTTCTCAAATCGATTACACTCAGGGTTCTCCCGTTCCCCCAGAACTGCCGCCATGCCCCTCTCAGTCTCAATCCCGAGTCACAGCCCGATCTCATCCGATTTTCTCCATCAATTGGAGACAATCGTCGGCGCATCAGGTCTGTTGAGCGCCCGGGAAGACCTGCTGGTGTATGAATGTGACGGATATACAATTGAAAAGAACTCACCTGATGTGGTGGTCTTCCCGACCAGCACCGCGCAGGTGATCCAAATCGTCCAGCTTTGCCAGCGCTATCAGATTCCATTTGTTCCCCGGGGAGCGGGGACCAGCTTGGCGGGGGGCTGCCTGCCCGTTGGGGGAGGGGTTTTGATCGCCCTGACACGGATGCGGCGGATCCTCGAAGTCAACCTCAGAGATCGCTATGCCGTGGTGGAACCCGGGCTGGTCAATGTACATCTGACCAACCACTTGAAGGGGTCTGGCTTTCACTACGCCCCCGACCCCAGCAGCCAGGGAGCCTGCACAGTCGGAGGGAATTTCGCAACCAATTCCGGCGGTCCGCACACCCTCAAGTATGGCGTGACGGTGAATCATGTCCTGGGAGCGCAGGTGGTTTTGCCCGATGGATCTGTGGTCGAATTGGGTGGGCCCTGTGAAGATTCCCTCGGATGTGATTTGACCGGTCTGTTCGTGGGGAACGAGGGGACATTTGGAATTTGCACCCAAATCACCGTCCGCCTGACTCGGGACCCCGCCGCCTATCGGACCATGCTCGCCGTTTTCAACAGTGTGCGAGATGCGACTCAGGCCATCAGCGAGATCATTGGCGCGGGCATCATCCCGGCTGCGCTGGAACTCATGGATCAGGGGATTATCGAGGCTGTCGAAGCGGCTTTTCATTTCGGATTCCCGCTGGATGCCGCTGCCGTCCTGTTGATCGAAGTCGATGGCCTGGAAGTCGCCGTCGACGACGAAGCCACCCAGATTCGCGGCTTGTGCGAAAGGGTGGGTGCCCGCGAGGTTCGCTCGGCCAATTCTCCTCAAGAGAGAACACTGCTCTGGAAGTGCCGCAAGCAGGCCTTCGGAGCGATCGGCCGGCTCAGCCCCAGCTATTGCACCCAGGATGGTGTGGTTCCCCGCACACGGTTACCGGAGATTCTCGACTTCATTCTGGAGACCAGCCAGAAACATCAAATCCGAATCGTCAATGTCTTCCATGCCGGTGATGGCAACATCCATCCGATTTTGTTGTTTGATGAACGCGACACCGATCAAGTCAGCCGTGTCCTCGCCGCCAGTGATGAAATCCTGGAAAAGTGCATCGAACTGGGGGGAAGCGTGACGGGCGAACACGGCATCGGTGTTGAGAAGATCAGTCTCATGAACCGCCTGTTTTCGGAGGTGGATTTGGCTGTCATGCGTGAAGTGCGCGATGCCATCAATCCGAGCGGACTTTGCAGCCCCAGCAAAATGTTGCCCACCGCTGGGGGATGCGGCATGGAACACGTTGAGAAGAAAACCCCGGGCCGAAGAGCGGCCCTCTAGCCCCCCTTGGCACATCCACCGGCTCCCGCCAACAGCATCCTCATGCCCCGCCCCAACCCGGAAGTTTGTCCTGAATCCTCTGCGGAACTGGTCGCCTGGATGACGGCGAACCATTCCGGGCCGAAGCGCTCTGTCAGGGCCCTGGGGGGGGGCTCCAGCCCTGTCTGGAATTCAAACCCGGCTCAAACCGCCTGTCTCCTGGGAACTTCGCGGTTAAATCGGGTGGTGGAATATCCGGCCAGGGACATGACAATCACGGTCGAAGCCGGGATTTCGATGGATCAGTTGCAGCAGGTGTTGGCCGCCGAAGGACAACGGCTTCCACTCGATGTCCCCCATTCCGACCAGGCCACTCTGGGCGGGGTCTTGGCGACCAATACCAGCGGTTGTCGCCGTTACGGACTCGGTACGATCCGCGACTCGCTGATCGGAGTCTCGGCCTGCGACGCGCAGGGGCGACTCTTCAAGTCGGGAGGCCGGGTCGTGAAGAACGTCGCCGGCTATGATCTTTGCAAGATGCTGATCGGCTCTGAGGGAAGCCTTGCCATCATCACGCAGGCAACACTCAAGGTTTTACCGCATCCACATTCGGCTGGCGCGGTCTGGGTTCCCCTCGCAGCACTTGGGGATTCCGAAGCAGTACTCGCCAGCCTGGTGACGACCCAGACTCGCCCCGTGGCAGTCGAGGTTTGGAACCGAACTGCCGTCGATGAGTGTTTGACCGAGGTCACGAATGTCGTGACGGGACCAGAGGGGTTTGTGTGTATCGCTTTTGAAGGAGGCGACCGGGAAGTTCGCTGGCAAACCACAAAACTCTCCGAAGAATTGCGGCAACTGCGAATTGACTGCGAGTCGCGCCTCAGATCGGAAGCGACAGAGACTCTCTGGGCGGACCTCAATAGCTTCCAAAATCACAGATTACCCCCGCAGTTCAAGTTGAGTGTGCGCCCCTCGCGGATTGTTGAGGTTCTGGTTAAGGGAACCCGTTTGGGATTCTCTCTGGCAACTCATGCAGGTTCGGGCATCGGATGGGGAAAGGCTGCAGAGCTTGTCTCGCCGTCCGATTTCGCAGACCGGCTATCGGAATTCAGACAATTCGTCGAGAATCTGCAGGGGCACCTGTGCTGGCTCGGAGGCTCCGCGGTCGAGGGCAATCCGCCTGCCGGCACGCCGCTGCCTGCCGGCACGGAACTTCTCCTGCACAAGCTGAAGCGGCAACTCGATCCCGACGGCATCCTGCTCCCTGGCTGTCCTGCCATTTCCTCCCGGACTCCATGACCCCTCCAACATCCCCACAACCCGTCGGCTCACCCCTTCCGTTGGCAGATCGCCCTGTCGGTTCGGGTATCGAGTACGAGCGGTTTCTCGACTGCGTACACTGCGGGCTGTGCACCGCGTCCTGCCCGACCTACCTGGAGACCGGCGACGAGAACGACTCCCCCCGGGGCCGAATCTATCTGATGCGGGCGGTGGTAGATGGACGGATCGACCTTTCGCCCCGGGTCCAGAATCATCTCGACCTCTGCCTCGATTGTCGGGCCTGTGAAACCGCCTGTCCGTCTGGGGTTCAGTATGGCCGACTGATCGAACCCTTCCGGGCCGATCAAAAGCGAGCCTCAGCCAGGCAGGGGCAGCCTGAGAACACGGACTGGTTTCATCGTTTCATCCTGTACGGGCTGTTCCCCTTTCGCAACCGGATGCGGTGGGCCCTCTGGCCGGCCCGCGTCGCCCAGGTGCTTGGCCTCGATCGATTGGCCGAGTCCACCGGAATCCTCCGGCTCTTGCCCGAAAGACTGCGTCGGATGCAGCGTCTGTTGCCCCGCCTCGTTCCCGGCGGCCCGGCACTTCCGGCGTTTTTGCCCGCGATCGGCCCCCGTCGGGCCCGTGTGGCGCTGTTCACCGGGTGCGTCGCCGATGCGGTATTTCGGCATCAGCACTGGGCTACGGCAAGGGTCCTTCAGCAGAATGGCTGCGAGGTGGTCATTGCCCCCGACCAAGCCTGCTGCGGAGCCATTCATTATCACTCCGGAGCCGACCAGCCGGCGATGGAACTGGCACGCAACAACCTGTCCAGCCTCAATCCATCTGAAGTGGACGCAATTATTGTGAATGTGGCTGGCTGCGGTTCGATGCTCAAGGACTATGGCCATGTGGCTCGCGAGTTGCTCCCCAACGATTCCGGACTCCACGACGCGCTCGACAAGTTTTCAAACCGTGTGCGAGACATTTCTGAGTTCCTGTCGGAACTGGGGCTGGTCCCTCCTCCCGGGGAACTGCCCCTGCGCGTGGTCTACCACGATGCCTGTCACCTGGTGCATGCACAGCGAATCCGAGAACAGCCGCGGCAGCTGTTGAGCCAGATTCCGGGAGTGCAGTTGCTGTCGATTCGCGAGCCCGAGATTTGTTGTGGAGCTGCGGGGAGCTATAACCTCACCGAGCCGGAAATGTCGGACAGACTGGCACTCCGGAAAATCGAAAACATGCTGGCCGCCGACCCCCAGGTCATCGCCTCTCCCAATGTGGGCTGTACCATGCAATTGCAGGCCGGATTCCGGCAGGCGGGACGTGCCGTCTGGGTCGCCCATCCGATGGAGTTGCTGGACCTGAGCTATCGACGCGAACCCCCTCCCCTTCCCCTCTGATGGCTGTCGCAATGACGAATACCGGCCGAGAACCGCGAATCCAAGCGGTTGTTTTCGACCTCGACGGTTTGATGTTCAACTCCGAGGACATCTTCCATGAGGTGGGCGAAACCACATTGCGTCGACGAGGCAAGCAACTGACGCCCGAACTCCATTCCCGGATGTTGGGACGGCGGGCTCCCGAGGCGATGCAGATCTGCATCGAATACCATTCGCTGTCCGATACGATCGACGAACTTTTGCAGGAGACACGCGAACTGTTTGAAGAGCTGTCAGCCGTGCGTTTGGCTCCGATGCCCGGACTCCAACGCCTGCTGGATCATATTGATGAGCACGAACTGCCCAAGGGGGTCGCCACCTCATCTGGGCGACGCTACCTGGAGGGAATTCTGACGCGATTTGAGCTTCATGATCGATTTGATCTCACCCTCACCGCCGAAGATGTGACCCATGGAAAACCACATCCCGAAATCTATCACAAAGCGGCCGAACGATTGCGGGTCCCGACAGCCGAAATGTTGGTGCTTGAAGACAGTCATGCGGGAACCACATCAGCTGTCTCGGCCGGAGCGGTGGCCGTGTCAATTCCCAATCGCCACAGTCGGCATCTTGACTTCGGACACGCGCACCGGGTTGTTCCCCAGTTGGATGACCCGCTCCTTTTGCAGTATGTCAGCGGAAATTCCCGCAAGTCTCCCCACCGATCCCCGTGAGCAGCAACTCCCAAATCCGCCAAAGTCAGCCTGACCTGATCGACTCGGGTTGGTTGTTCCCCGGTGAGAGCTACGGTCATCCAACGGCTCGAGATCGGAGACGGCCACTCATTCTCTCCCCTGCATTGGCCTGTTGCTACTGCGGCATGGAATCCTCGTCCGATGGAATTCCCCCCTGGAAAGGCTGACTGAGAACATGCGTCTGATCCATGCGATGGCGGCGGTCCTGGTTGGCCTGACTGCATTTTATGCAGTGGTGGTTGCGCTCAAATCGGTCGCCACGCCCCCGACCGAGACCACTGCGCACGATGGCCCGCATCCACGGGAATCCGCCGGTGGCGGGGAGATGCCAGTGCATGCACCTCCCCGCCTCACGTACTGGCCTAAGATCTCCCCGGCCCCCCCCTTTCCGAAAGTCGTCATCGAGCGGGAGGATTTCGATTTCGGCCGGATCGAAGTTGGGGACCAATACGAACAAAAATTCACCATCCGTAATGAAGGTGACGCCGAGCTTGAAATCTCCCAGGGTGACACAACCTGCGAATGCACAGTAGGCCGGATTCAGAACAATCGCATTCCTCCTCATCAATCAGCCCAGTTCACTCTGCGTTGGAGTCCCAAGACTCCCTCCGATCCCGAGGAGAAGGGTACCGAGATCCGGACCAATGATCCGGACAACAAGTCGGTCCACCTGAGGATTTTCGGGGCGGCGTACCGTCGTTTCGTACTGCAACCGGAACGGGAGTGGGCAGTCGGGGAAGTCTCGGAGAGTGGTGCCAATCAGGTGAGGGGCCACATCTTCTCGCCGCTGCTCGATCGACTTGAGGTCCAACGCCTCGAATTCAATCCCAACTTGATGTCGGTCGCGGTGGAGTCCGTGGATGTTGCCGAGCAGACCGAATCGCGTGCCCGGTCTGGATTGGCCCTTGTCGTCAGCCTGCCCAATCGGGGTCCCCTCGGAGAATTCAGCCTTCCCCTGGGGATCGTCCTGGATGTACCGGAAAGGCTTCCGGAAGGAGGAGTCGCCGGACCGACGCGTGTCGACGTGCAGGTGACCGGGCGCAGACAGGGGCCCCTGCGCTTGCTCGGGCAGGACTTCCTGCCACGCGAGGGAGTTCTCTCGCTGGGCTCCTTCGATTCTTCCCAGGGGCGCCGGGTGAGCCTGTCGCTGATTGTTCGCGACCCACCGCCCGGTGGCATGGAATTGCTGAGCGTTGAGTCCGACCCCAACCAGTTGCACGCGGAGTTGTCGGACGGCGAACCCGCAGCCGGGGGAACCAAGAAATATCGACTGCAGATCAGCTATCCTCCGGGAGCACCGCGGATCAGTCGGCGTGACGCTGATCCTGGGCGAATGATTCTCAAAACCAACCATCCGGACGCAGGGGAGTTTCACCTGAAGGTCCATTTGACCGCGTTCTGATCCCACGAGGAATCCCGGGGCGATGGAGGTTAGCAATCCACCGGCCCTGCGTGCCTCAGAGAGCCTCAAGGTTTCCAGGCACGATCGAATCGGGGGAGACGATTGTCCTGTCAGCAACAGGAGTACACCATACGGGATTCGTTCCTTCTTGCGTTCGGCGGACATCACATCGACGAGCGAGTGGGACCTGCTGCGCCGGGCGTCCGCTCCGAAAGGCTTTTTGATTTGCGGATTGAGGCAGTGGAAGCGTAAACACTAAGATAACCAGTCGGAGACAGCAGTTGGTGAGCCCAATGCTGGACTAAAGGGCACACACTCGAGGTCACTCATGCGGACGGCACTGATTCTGGCGGGCATTGGCTTTTTCCTGGGCACCACCTACGCAGTCGTATCCACTCTGCGGAATTACCAAACCGCCGAAGGGGCCTCGCCGAAGGGGGCCGGCAAACCGGTCCGTGCCGGAGAGCTGGAATCCAACAGTCTGACCGCCCCCACTGCCGGGGGGAAAAGCGAAGTTCTGCGCGCCACCCGGGAATCGTACTTCCCTGAGATCTCCGAAAAGGGGCCTTGGCCCAAGGCAGTTGTTGACCAGACCGAGTTCCAGTTCGGACGAATGGAAGTCGGTGAAGAAATGACCCATGGGTTCAAGATTCGCAATGAGGGACAGGCTCCCCTGGAGCTGGCCAAGGGGAACACCACCTGTCAGTGCACCATCAGCGAACTGGAGAACAATCTGATTCCTCCTGGAGGAGAGGCGGTCATCACTCTCCGCTGGAAGCCGAACAGTCAATCCGACGCTTTCGAAAAGGGAGCTGAGATTCGCACCAATGACCCCAACAACAAAGTGTTCAGTCTCCGGATTGTGGGTTTGGTTGTTCCCCGCCTCGTGCTGATTCCGGATACCACATGGGAAGTCCGTGATGTTCAGGAACACGCGCCATCGACGACAGCGGGCTTTCTGATTTCGCCTGTGCTGTCGGACCTCGCCGTTGAAAAGATCGAGTACGACGAAGAGCGTCTGGAGGTCAAAGTCTTGCCAGCCGATCTCAACCAGATCTCCTCGATGAAAGGGAAATCCGGGATGGGATTCGAGGTGAGCGTGAAACCTGGTATGCCGGTGGGGGCCTTCAGCTTCCCAATCCGGATTTTCACCAACACCCAAGAGAGGCAATCGGACGGAACCTTGGGTGGTCAGGCCGTGGTCAACGTCACGATCGCGGGGCGTCGGGAAGGTCCGATTCGATTGATCGGCCCCGCCTATCTCCCGGAAACCAGCACGGTCTCCCTGGGCTCGTTCTCCTGCGACGACGGCCGCAGCGTCAAGTTGACGATGCTGGTGCGTGGTGCTCCGGAAGAGGGACTCCGATTCACGGAAGTGAAGTCGGACCCCGACACACTCAAGCTGGATTTGCAACCCGAAGCGAAAGGGGCAGGGAATGCCAAGCGGTATACGCTGGTCGTCCAGGCACCTCCAAACGGACCTCGTTTGACTCGTCGCGATGAGAATCCAGCCGAGTTCCGGATCAAGACCAATCACCCGGATGCTCCCGAGATGATCCTGAAGGTTCAATTCACCTCCTACTGATACCCAACTCCAAGGAAGGGAGTCGTCCCGTGAAGCGGACCTACGCTGTGGCTCTCCTGACGTCGCTCCTGATCGGCGCGGGGCTCTACTGGATCTTCAATCCGACCGACCCCGGTCGGGTCGCAGTCCGGCCGACAGAAGACATACCAAGTCCCACGGTGAACTCCCCCTCGCGACCTGTCGAACCACTGGCAAACCATTCCCCACAGCAGCCCCCATCCGAGTCTTTCACGGCAACATCGACTCAAGCCGATCCGACATCGACGGCCTCCGAAGAGCTCCATGGCCCCCCCACTGCGGCACCCAAGGCTTTTCTCGAGGGGTGGAATTCTCCCCGTGCGCTGTTCGTCTTTTCGGGAGAGCAGCACGGCTATGTGGAGCCCTGCGGCTGTAGCCTCAAGCAACTGGGAGGGGTCTCGCGGAGAGCCGATTTCTTTCGCCAGATCTCTGGCCGCGGCTGGCCCATTTTGGCCTGCGACCTGGGGGGACTCGTGAACCGGCCCACCCGCAAACAGGGCAAGTTGAAACTGCAGCTCTCGCTCCACACACTGAAAGACATGCGTTATTCAGCTGTTGTGCCCGGACCAGAGGAGTTGCGGAATGGGATTGAACTGATCACTTACGAAGAACGCCCCCCATTTGTCGCCTGCAACGTTGTGCTGGGGGGAGATCGGGATCTCGGTGTGATCGTGCCGCAGACGATTGTCGAAGCGGGCGGCCTGAAGGTGGGAATTACCGGCCTGTTGGGGAAGTCATTCGTGCCGGAACTGAACTCCCAGATCGAGGCTGGCGAGGTCGAGGTACTCGATCCCATGGAATCTCTGCAGGAACAACTCGCCGTCCTCGAGGAGTCTCGTCCCGATCTGAAGGTGTTGCTGCTGCATGCCCTCCCCACAGAGGCTCGCCAGATCGCGGCCGCATTTGGGGATTTCGATATTGTGGTCGCCACACACGGTCCCGAGGATCCCAATCCTCAACCGTCTCGAGAGGGGAAGACTCTCTGGGTTTGGCCGGGACAGAAGGGAAAGTTTCTGGGCGTGGTGGGTGTCTTTGGTGAACAGGGCCAGCTCTCACTGCGATATGAGCCGGTCGCACTGGATGAAGATCGATTTCAAGACACCCCCCACATGCGTGATCACATGCGGCACTACCAGGAGCTGCTGGAATTGCAGAAGCTGGTTTCCCTCGAGCCTGCGATCGAACATCCCCGAAACGCGGCCGAGCGCGAGACCAACGACTTCGTCGGGGCGGCGACCTGTGGAGAGTGCCATACAAAAGCCTACGCCCATTGGAAAACGACCGGACATGCACGCGGTACGATTTCGATCAAGCAGGGCCGAGCGGGACAGGAAGGAGATTACATCAGCCGCATTCACGATGCCGAATGTGTCGCCTGTCATGTGACCGGTTGGGATCCGCGAGAGGTCGTCCGTTATCGCTCGGGTTGGGTTGATGAAGCCTCCACGCCACACCTGGAAGGACAGCAGTGTGAAAATTGTCATGGTCCCGGTGGTCGCCATTCCGAGGTGGAACGGCTCTTGGCGAAAGGAGATCCCCAGGTCTCTCAGGCTGACGCTGATCACTGGCGGAGTTTCGCTCAGCTTTCCATCGATACGTCCCTTGATCTCTGCGTGAGATGCCATGATGGGGACAACGATCCTCACTTCAACAAGGCGTCATTTCCCAAATATTGGGACAAGATCAAACATCCCTGGCTCGACTGATGAGTTCCGAATCGATTCGAAAGTGGTTGGCAGTCTCTGGACTTTTCGTCCTCATTCTCGCCCTGTTCCCACTGGTTGCCTGGTTTCGCGGAGAGCCGATCTTTCCGGATGTTGAAGACCAATTCCTGAGACAACCTACGGTCAAGGTCGCTCCCTCGGAGACAGGCCCCTGGCCGCGGGCGGTTGTTGACAAAGCGGAATTCCGGTTTGGGCAACTCTTCGAAGGAGAGGAAGCGACCGTCAGCACGCAGATCCAAAATCGGGGAGACGCCCCATTGATGCTGGTCCCCGGCAAGGCGGTCTGTGATTGTGAGTTTGTTGACTTTCCGCTTGCCCCAATCTCTGTCGGTGAGTCGGCCGAGATCAAGATCAACTGGCGTCCCCGTCCGGGATCTGAATCCTTTGAGAAGTTCGTCGTCATCAACTCCAACGATCCCAAACAGCCAGAAATTCGACTGGCCATTCTGGGCTCGGCACTTCAGGCGATCTTGAAAAGTCCCCAGGAAGACTGGGACATTCCTGAGGTTTTGGAGAACCGACCGACGGAATTCGTCGGATCAATCATGAGCCCCCTGAGAGAAGACTTCTCAATCGAATCGATTGATTCTGGTGAAGCGCCGATCGATGTCCGGGTCGAACGCGTCGCTCGTGTCAATGCCGAGACTCCCCAGGGGGAACGCCCGGGCAACCGGTTGATCATCAGTCTTCGGCCGGAAATGCCTCGAGGCTCCTTTCGATATCCAATCCGAGTGGTCACGAACATCCCACCTCTCAGGGGTCAGACGCTGGCCCCGAATCTTCCGGGGCAGGAAATTATCCTGTATTTGACGGGAACCCGGCGTGGTCCATTTCGATTCCTTGGGAAAGGTTGGTATGCCGACCAAAACACACTCTCGTTGGGGACTTTTCCCGCCCAGTCGGGAACAGTGGTCAAACTGCTGCTCTTCTGCGAAGACGATTCAGTTCCCGACCTGCATTTGCTGGAAATCCGGAGCAGCGATCCGGACCTCAATTTCTCTCATCGCCGTGATGATTCATTTCGGGGCAAAGGTTTGAAGTTTGACCTCGATATCCGATTCGCTCCCGGAAGTTCTCCCCGAGTGCGCAAGGGACTCGACGCGGCGAAAATCTGGATCAAGACCAGCCATCCGCAATGTGCGGAGGTGGAATTCCTCTGCGACTTCACGGCGATCTGAATTGCCGGCGAGTGGTGGAGACCGTCTCAATGCCTGCCCGAATTCCAGGGTCAGCACTTAGTTCTGGGGGAATTCTCCGGCCGGCGGATGTTGTTCGTTGATTCGGCACAATCGCATCCGCCCGACCAGCCATCGACAGCCATTGGCCGACAACAGCGCCAACACGGGAACCAAAGGTGCCCGCATACGGGCGTCTGCCCAATACAAAGTATGGGCCGCGGTGAAGCTTACGAGCAATGCGACACAGAGACTGAACATACTGGACCGTGACTCACCAGACAGACGCCACAAACCTGCCATCGCCGACATTCCGACCAGCAGCCAATGGATCGTGAGCCCCAAACGCAGCCAGATTGGAGCGTTGCTTTGCGATTCGGGAACGGGTCCCCAAAATCGTTTCCACAGACTGCAGGCCGAATTCCAGGTCTCCCAAGGATGTCCCCAGATGTGGTTCCAGGCGGCATTGGCATGGGCCCGGTCGACCTCACGCTCGATGTGCTCCAATTCGTCGATTCCGAGTTGAGGTGCCGCGTAACGGGCGAATTTGTCGCCGTCATAGGGGACCAGACGATCGCCGGACAACCAGGCATCGTAGAGGGGATTGTGGGCGAGACGAAGGGTATAACCGCCATGGGTTGTGGCCGGAATCCAGTCTCCCAAGACCTTCAGATTCCGGATCGCCCAGGGGGCGACCATCAGAAACATGGCACACGGAATGATCAGCAACGGCCTGCTGGCCGAACTGCGGTCCACTCTGGGGACCAAAAGCCGCCACAGCAACCCCCACACCAGCCCCGCAGCCAAAAATGTGGGCCGACAGAGGGCACAGAGCCCCAAGCTGATCCCTCCTGCCAGAGGCCTCCAAGGCTCCCGACTCAGGGACGTCGACCAGAGGAGGAACCCAACCAACCCTGCAGCGGTGGTCTCGGTCATTACCTGGGGCGCATAGCTTACCAGCAAGGGGTCCACTGCGACGATGAGCCCCGCCAAAAGACTGAATTCACCAAGTCCAAGGCGTTTTGCGGCCAGCCCAACCAGGACCACGGTGAAAAACCCAATGACGACCTGACACAGAATCACCCCCCAGACACCGCCACAGAGCCACATCATCAGGGCGACCAGGCAGGGATACAGTGGGGGGCGGTACGCTGTAGGCTGGACTGGATTGCTGGAATCGGGGCTCCAACCTCCGGCGGGGGCCAAAACATGGCAAACGGGGACGGCTCCGGGTTCGGGAACCAACCGCCACTCAACGACCTCTAATGCTCCCTCCCTAGGCACGACCGCGGATTTCACCCAAACCAGCGGGCGACTGAAGCCTTGCCCTGCAAGAATCTGGCGGGCAATGGAGAGGTACAGATCGCGATCCTTCTCCCAGAGTCCACGGGCACTCCAGGCGGCACTGCCTCGAATGACGACTGCCGCCAACGCGATCGAGGCGAGCAACCTCGGGAATGAGAACCGCAAGGTCGACGGAGCGCTCATGGACCGTGATTACCACTCGTGGTTGCGATGATCGGCGGACGAAAGGCAGACATCCCACGGAGGCGAGTGCCAACCGCAGGATGTCTGGACTCATTCCCCGATCGCAGGGATCGGGACAATCAAGTCTGCCGCTGTCTGCTCACAACCCAGAGTGTCTAACCCCGGGGCGTCAGGTTTTAGCGTTTCCCGTCGCTATCATAGAAGAAGCAATCGGGACCTTTCACCGTGTAATAAGGATACTGCACGATCCCAGGCATGTCTCCCTGCGCAGGGTACGAAAGATCATGCGGAATGGAGTAGGGAACGCAGTGATGGCCGTTGGCCTGCCGGGCGTCGCGGCGGGCCTGTCGTCGAGCGCGCCGCAGGTCTTTGCGGCTGCACTCGTCGCAGTCACAATCCGCCTCGCAATAATCGTCAGCCACCACACCGTCAGCAGGGGCCTGACCGCGTACCACCTGCGACGAACTGCAACCCACACCGCATGTCAGCAACATTGCGGCGGCCGAAAGAAACAGCCAATTGGAACGCATGGACAGGATCTCCCCTGAATGCAGACCAGAAAGTACTGGAGCCTGAGCCTCATCCGTGCGGGCTTGTAGAAGACCTCCAGACAAGGTGAGGTATCGGCGGTGAAGGCTGCCTTACGTTCAAAATCCCTATGCCGGTCACAACCTCTTCCATAGACTCGATTCATTCGCCTTGCAGATTCATCCCAACCGGATTAAATTGCCAAGATCAGTCACAGGGCTCGGAAGCCCATCTTGGGAATCGACGCAAGTCCATTCCAAAAAACCACTTGAGATGACCCTACCAATCCCGGAATTGATCGCCGCGAACAGTCGCCGGGAGTCCATTCTGGGGAGCATCGGGTGATCGGTTGAGCCCTACCCAACGGACTTTCGGAGAGCAATGGAATGCTGGTCGCCGCCTCGACTCGCTGTTTTTCTGATGTGCCCATTCACCAAGCCTGTTTCCATATCGACGATATGGGATACGACAAAGTCGAATTGTGGTTCAGTGAAGGCAGTGAACATCTGAAGCCATCTGAACTTTTAAGTGAACCAGATCGATTTGCAGTCAGATACCGGGAAATGACCCGGCTGACGCCGGTGTCGTTCTGTTTTGAAGACGATATTCCCCTCTCCGATTTTCGCACCATCACTCGCACCGCCAAGCAGCTGCGGGTGCCCCACGTGACGGTTCCCTCGGCCGCTCTCGGGACGCCTTTCAACTCGGAAGTTGATCGCCTGCGAGAATTGACCCGGATTGGCATCGCCGATGGGATCGTGGTCTCTTTCAAGACACGCATTGGTCATCTTTCCGAAGACCCCCGCACAGCGGTGGAACTTTGTCAGGCCGCACCAGGATTGGGAATCACGCTGGATCCCAGTTGTTTTCTCTGTGGTCCTCATCATTCGACCAATGTGGATCCTGTGTTTCCCTACGTGTTTCACGTCCATCTTCGCGATTCCACCCGGGAACAACTCCAGGTCCCTGTCGGACTGGGAGAAATCGACTACGCCCGCCTCATCAGCCAACTCGAACGTGTCAATTTCACACGGACACTCAGTGTGGAAATCATGCCCGAACTGATGGATGTTTCGGGAAGGGGAGTGGAACTGCGCAAGGTTCGGCTGTTGCTGGAAAGCCTGCTCTAACTGCGGGGATGCAGTTGCAGTCAGGACAAATTCCGATGTCCTGTTCTTGAAACGCGGCTCCGCGCCCAGGATTCATTCCACGATCAATGCGATGTCCGAATCCGGACCAGCGCAGGCTTCCACCTTGCCCACCACGCACGAATCAGGCGCTCCAGAACTCCGAAGCAGTTCCAGAGCCCGATCAACCTGGGACGCGGACACCCCCAGCAGCAGGCCTCCGGAAGTCTGCGGATCAAACAGCAAGTCCAAATCGGGACCGGCTGACGAGCCTTGGCAACGTAGTCGCGACTCCACCCTTCGTCGATTCGAGGGGCCCAGCGAAGTTGTTACCCCGCCTCGCAACAAGGATTCCGCACCAGAAATTCTCGGAATCTCCCCGATCGACAAACGCGCCGACACCCGACTGGCTTCGAGCATTTCCAGGAGGTGCCCGGCCAGCCCAAATCCTGTGACATCTGTCGCGGCCGTGCACCCGACCTCCCGTGCCACCCAGGCTGCGGAAGCATTGGACTGCAGCATGAATCGCAGCGCCTCTTCCTGACATCGCGACGCTCCCCTTCCCATCCGCAAGGCGGCCAGAACCACCCCGACACCCAAGGGCTTGGTCAGAATCAGGAAGTCACCCGGAAGCAGTGCTGATTTCCTGAGTGGTGGTTGACCATCGAGGCAACCGGCGACACTGAACCCAGCCTGCAGTTCTGCCCCTTCCGTCGTATGCCCCCCCCACAGTTCGGCATCCACCCCCTGCAACTCACGCAAACCACCCGCCAGAAGCTGGAACAACATTTCGCCCTGTTGCCGCACGGAACCGGGCGGCAAAGTCACGAGGGCTTGGGCGCCGACGGGGCGTGCTCCCATCGCCCAGAGATCACTCAGCGCATGCAACACGGCAATCCGACCGAATAGATAGGGGTCATCGAGAAAGGCCGGAAAAAAGTCGACGGAAAATACATCGACGGGGAGACGTTGCCGATCAATGACAACGGCATCATCGGGCGTGATGCGGGTCCCCAAGGTGCCATCCTGTGAAGGACAGGCCAGCCGCTTCAACGCGTCAGACAACACCTCGGCAGGCACCTTGCTGCCACAGCCCGTACACCGCATGGAATCCTGCGGATCCTCGATGACACCAGTTCCCCGGCGTTCCGACCCGATCAAATTCATCCCCGCTGGGCGATTCATCTCGAGGAACCGTCGATCGATCCGGTCCTTCCAACGCCAGACCCACCCTCCTTCGAAAGACCAGCCGCGAAAATTCCCCAGCGCACGGCCGTCTCCGAGGGAAATCAATGAAAGGAAGCCTCCGGCCCGGTACGGCTGGAGTGGCTCGCCCCGAAAGTACCGTCGCACATTGCCCCACAGCAGAGCCCCCTGCCGGACCGCATGAACCCCCGCTTTGGGCAGGGGGACTCCCCGGAGGGCCGCCGCATCGCCAGCGGCAAACACGGGTAGGCCCGAAACCGACTGAAGAGTGGGATCCACCATCAGAAACCCCTGTTCATCCAGCGGCAGCCCAAGGCGCGAAAGGAGTGGCGGGGGACCACCACTGGTGGCCCAGACGACCAGGTCGGCGGGCAAGTCGGCTCCGCGGCTGACCTCCAACCACAGCGGTTGCAATTCCATCGGGTCCTCACCTCCCGAGGTGCGGACGCCCAGAATTTTCAGAGATGTCTCAACCTGAATACCGCGACGGTGCAACTCGTGCCGCATCCTTTGGATTGTGCGCAGAGTTCCGCCACCGAGGATTTCGGGCCCCGATTCCACGAGCCGGATCTCCGCATTGACCTTGTGGAGGTTCAACCAGCGATCGAGCGCCAACGTCATCTCACATCCCGCCGCACCGCCCCCCACCATGACTACCTTCAGGGGCGCTGATCCAGAGACGTCGATGCTTTCCAACGGTTTGGGGCGCAGCCTGCGAACAGCCTGCTCCCACCTTTGGGGGAAGTCCCTGAGTGGCTTGAGTGAGATCAATCCGGATCGCGTCTCACCATCTGCAACTTGGGGGATGGACCCGACCGCGATGGAAACCAGATCAAATGGAATTGGCGGGCGATCGACCAGTGAGATGACCCGCCCTGCGGGATTCAGTCCATTCGCCGCCGCAGCAATCAGGCGAGTGCCACTTGCCGTACAAAGTTGCTGTAGATCGAGAGTCGCGTCGAAGAGGGAATACAGCCCTGCCATGACGCCGGGCAGCATTCCACTGTAGACGAGTTCTCGATCAGGGGAGATGACTGTCAGTCGCACGCCGGGGAGAGGGTTGGTGCGCCACTCCCTGAGGACGTGGAGGTGCGCGTAGCCTCCCCCAATCAGGACAAGGTCCTTCTCCGGGAGAGAATTCAACGGAGCGTGCATGGCTACAACTCTGTGATCCGGGGGTCGGATCCCCCATTCACTCCCCCAAGTCGCCGCAACGCCAAAAGCAGCCGTTGATCGTCGGCGGGGGACAGACTGCGCATGTCAAGCCAGATGGTGTCCCGATGCACGCGTCCAAACACGCGTGGCCTTCCCGCGCGCAGCAACCCCGCCAGTGCTTCACAGGAAAGCTGGCGATGCCTGATGTTCAAAGACCACGATGGGATTTCAGAATCCGCCAGAGTCCCTCCTCCCACAGACGCCACGGACTTCTGGACCGACACCCGCCAATCTCCGGAGATCAGTTCGTCGCCGGAAACCTCATGCACTTCAAACGACTGCGCCCATTGGGCCATCACAGCCCGCGCCCGCTGTTCCAAATGCTCGACCGGCTGCTCCAGGGCCTGGAGGATGGGAATTTCCTGCAATTGCGTTCCAAGACGATACGACTCGAGAGTCCCCTGCAGGGCGGAGAGAGTCAATTTGTCGATGCGGAATGCCCGGGCGAGCGGATGGTTGGCCATTCGGGAGATCAAATCCGCTCGACCGACAATAAGACCACACTGGGGACCTCCCAGGAGTTTGTCCCCACTCCCCAAGATGAGGTCGGCTCCGGACGCAACACCCGCCTGAAAGGTTGGTTCCCGCTCCAGGCCCCAGCGCGTTGTCTCCACGAGAGAACCGCTGCCGATGTCATCAATCACCGGGATTCCGTGGCGTCGTCCAAGGGCCACCAACTCTTCCAGTGTTGCACTTTCCACGAAGCCGCGGATGCGAAAGTTGGAAGGATGAACCCGCATCAGGCAGGCGGTTGACGGCCCCACTGCTCGTTCATAATCCCCGATTCGGGTGCGATTGGTTGTACCCACTTCGCGAAGGATGGTGCCGCTGGCACTGAAAATGTCAGGGAGCCGAAAACTTCCTCCGATCTCCACCAATTCTCCGCGCGAAATGAGCACCTCACGCCCGGTCGCCAAGGTGGCCAGAACCAGAACGGTCGCCGCCGCATTGTTGTTGACAACCAAGGTTGCCTCAGCACCAGTCAGCTGTCGTAGAGTGGTTTCGACCTGGTGTCCCCGTGTCAATCGGCCGCCGCTTCCAAGATCGATCTCCAGGCTGCAGTTTTGGGAACACTCTGAAATCCTCTCCCTGGCCCGAACAGACAAAGGGGCCCGCCCCAGCGAAGTGTGTAGCAGAACACCGGTGGCGTTCAGTACGGATCCCAATTCCGACTGCTCACGACTCCGAAGTGAGACACGCAGTCGGTTCAATACCTCGGCCAGCAACTCCTCCCGCAGGGATTCAGGAGTTTTGCCGGATTGACGCTGCAGCAATTGCGAACGCAGTTCAGCGAGAATCGCCCGGATCTCCGAGCAGACCAGATCAGTCCCCCAAAGCGCGCTGCAATCCTGCACATCAGGATGTCGCAGAATAGCCCCCACGGAGGGAAGCCATCGAGCATCGCAGAGTGTGTCAGCACTCATGAAGTTCGGTCCTGGCCCAACACAGAGCCACTCAGCCACCCCGCGAGAGGATCAGCAAAACGGCCAAGACGGCCAACATGAACCCGCCGATCGTCAATACCAAGCGAGCCGCCCGAACCAGGATGAGCGACGTGTTCTCGTGACGACTCGCACTGTAGACCAGGCTGATCGCCAAAATCAAAGGAATGGCGTACCAACCACGAGCCAAGCCTCCCACACCGTCCAATCCCACAATCCACATTATCGCACCCATGGACCAACCATCCGAAAAGCACTCTTTCCCAACAGAAAAACGCGACTCACTTTCACCCGGTCCGCTCCCCCCAACAGCCGGTCCGACCGAGGTCTAAGAAGTGCCCTCCGCCTCCGTCCCCTTGCTGATCGACTCATCGTCGCCATAAGCCGGTCCGTAGACCGCGTCGAAAATTGCCAAGAGGTTCAACAAACCGGCAATCATCGTATACACCACCCCG